>Ga0074045_10001263_pt1 | contig 24640 bp, 18 predicted proteins | sample BogForMeECP23OM2_FD_94442 | JGI IMG/M metagenome (GOLD analysis project Ga0074045, IMG submission 94442) | Bog forest soil microbial communities from Calvert Island, British Columbia, Canada - Bog Forest MetaG ECP23OM2 | ecosystem: Environmental > Terrestrial > Soil > Wetlands ... | reverse complement strand
TGGAGCTTGTACGCCCTTTTCATGAAAAACTCGTAAGTGTTGAGCTTATTGAATGTCACGCACGGCTGGAAGACGTCCACGAGAGCGAAGCCCCGGTGCGCTATCGCTTGTTTGAGAGTCTCTTTCAGGTGGACCATGTCTCCTGCGAACGAACGCGCCACGAATGTCGCTCCGCCGGATATCGCGGATGCTAGCGGATTGAAAGGCGTCTCCACGACTCCATACGGCGTGGTCTTGGTTTTCATTCCTGGTTGCGATGTCGGGGATGCCTGCCCGGTTGTGAGGCCGTATATCTGGTTGTCATGGACTATATATGTGAGATCGTAGTTCCTTCTCATGATGTGCATGAAATGCGCTGATCCGATCCCGTACCCGTCTCCGTCGCCTCCTATTGCGAGCACATTAAGCTTATGGTTCGCGAGCTTGATTCCCGAGGCCACAGGAAGCGTCCTACCATGCAAGCCTTCGAACCCGTAGCAGTTCACATAATGCGGCATCTTCCCGCTGCAGCCTATGCCTGAAGATATCACGGTGTTATGCGTCGCGATGTCCAACTCCGCCAGTGCGCCCTTCAAGGCTGCCATCAGGCCGAAATTGCCGCAGCCGGGGCACCATTGCGATCTCTCTTTCACATTGTATTCAGCAACCATGACAGTCATCCATACCACCTACAATCCATATCTCTGCGTGTTGTAATACTCCAGATCCTCTTTCTCTATGATATCCACTCTCTTCTCACCTTTGAATTCCGCTTTCTTGAGCTTTTCGACCTCTTCGGCGATCTGCTCCGGGTAGATTGGCCTCCCGTCGTATTTGAGTATATGGAAATCCATATCTATGCCGCAATACTCCCGCAGCATCCCTGCGAACTGGGCTGTGGAATTATTCTCGATCATTATCAAGACCTTAGAGCCGCGGAAAGCGCTTTTCACTGCCTTGGCATCCAATGGGAAAAGATGGGTGAAATGCACGAATTTGGCCTGGATGCCCAAGCTTCCCAATATGGCCAGCGCATCGACCGCAGCCAGCTTCGTCGATCCCCAGCCGACCAGGGTCACTTCGGCTTTCTTATCTCCGTAGATATTGGGTTTTCTCATCTCTTTCAGGATGGCAGCGAGCTTGGCCGCTCTTTTCTTCACCTGCTTCGCCCGCATGGGGAAGCTCTCGGTGCTGTATCCGGTCTCATCATGCTCGTAGGAGCTGGCTACATGGATGCCATTCTGCGTTCCGGGGAATACGCGCGGAGAGACGCCATCTTCGCTGAGCTCATACCTCTTCCATCTGGTCATAGGCGCCAAGACCGGGAGATTGCCCGCTATCTTTCCGCGCTCTATCTTCACCTTCGAGATATCGAACTTCTTCGTGGAGAACATGGTTTCCGATAGGTTCTTGTCCGAGAGCACGAGGACTGGTATCTGGTATTTCTCGGCGAGGTTCAGTGCCTCTGCTGTCATGAAAAAGCATTCCTGCACGTCTCCCGGAGCCAGCACTACCCTGAGGAAATCGCCTTGCGAGGCATGTAGGGCGAATCTCAGATCAGCTTGCTCCGTCCATGTGGGGAAGCCGGTGCTCGGTCCCGTCCTCTGAACGAGCGCCGCCACGATCGGGGTCTCGGACATGGCAGCCATCCCTAAGGCCTCGACCATGAGAGAGAATCCACCTCCTGATGTGCCTGTCATGGCGCGCACGCCGGCATAAGATGCTCCGATGATGTAGTTCATGGCCGCGATTTCATCCTCGGTCTGCTTGACCACGATGTTGAACCTGCGCTCGTTCTCGATCATCGAATGCAATATGGATGATGCCGGTGTCATCGGATACGCGGCATAGAACTTCATGCCGCCTTGTATCGCCCCGAGGCATATCGCTTCATTGCCGGTGATTATCAGGCTTCTCAGCTCAGATAGCGGTTTTATCGTCTTGGGGCATCTGATGCCCTTCTCTTTCACGTAATCATACCCTGCCTTTGCAGCGCCCACGTTTTTGGCCACGACATCCTCGCCCTTCCTCTTGAACTCATCCCTCATGATCCCTTCAAGGATGGCGAATGGGTACTCGACGGCAGCCAGCGCCGCTCCGAGCGCCGCGGTGTTCTTCATCTGTTCTGTCCCGCCGGCTTCCTGCGTGAGCTTCGAAAGGGGCAGGGGAAACATCTTGATGCCTTCTTTCAGGGGGAATTTCGTGGCGTCGATGCTCTCATCATATATGATCATGCCGTCCTTGGCCATTGTGCTCATATGATAGAAGATAGCATCCTTGTTCAGCGCCACGACGAGATCCTGCGTCTGAAGAGGCGAGCTGATCTCCTTGTCGCTCACCCTCACTTGGACGGTGTTGTGCCCTCCCCGGACCAATGAAGGATATTCAGGGTAGCCTATGGCATTGTAGCCGCCTCTCGTGAAGCATTTCATCATAACCCTCCCGGTAGTCATTACTCCTGCCCCGGCCTGGCCAGCAATCTTGAATATAAATTCCATAATCTCATCCTTTGGCTTTTGGAGTTTCATTGGGTTTCAAATATAAAATTATCGTATCAGGCATCGGCAGTCGCCGTTCCCAGGTCGCCATTCTTTCCTGCTATTGCATACATTTTTATACCTTTTGACACATAAATATAGTATAGCTGGCATAGACCTAGCCAGCGGTTGGTGCTCATATGGTTTCGATATTTGAAAAAAGACGGGAGTTGGAAGAACAACGAAGGCAGGCCGCTAAAGCCGCAGAGAGGCCACCGTCAGCACCCCCATTGGTTGAAACATCCGCGCGACAGGCGAATGCAGGCGCGGCAATAAGACTCGTTCAATCTCCACCTGCAGCTGAAGTGAGAGTTGAAACCTCTGCACCAGGACCTGCGGACTCATCTTATAGCGAAGAGAGCAGGGAAAGGATGGTATTCGAGCAAGGTTTACGGGATAAAGCACACATCATACTAGAAGGTACTACTCCAAATATAGATTTCGGCGCCATCCTCACTTCAGAATCACCTTCATCGGGGGTCGTCGGAACAGCAGAATCCGATCCATGCAGCGAAAGTGGGCATATGCCGGGATACATCTGGAGCCTGGGCATGAGGCCTGACACCGTACGCGGGCCGCTCGCCTTGGTGAGAGATTCGCCAATAACGGAAACTCCAGACGAGTATGATTTCTCAGAAGGGGATGGAGTGTACCATCAGTTGGTGGATGGGATCGATGATAGTGGCGGTCCAAAGTCCGGAGTGCTCTCTCTTCTTGAAAAGCATTCGCTTGCGCTCCAAGCGGGTCCGTACGCGGACAAGGACGGAATAGTCGCGGCATTCGCAGATATCGTCTTCAAAGGAGCGAGGCGGGACAAGCTTAACGAGCTGATCGAGCGCATAATAGATACCCGGCCGTTTACGGTTCCTGAATTCGAAGTGGGGCCGTTCCAAAGGAAATTCCCGCTCCAGGTCGGATTCATCAGCCGCAAGGATTTCATGCCGCCAGACGAGCTCCCTACCGCAGGAAACATATTGAGGCAGGAGAGGCTCATGCAATTCAAGAGCGGGAAGAAATTCCAGCTGGTCCATCCTATGGAGCAATATGTACTCGCAGTCGCGGCTTTGCGTATGAGAGGTTTCAACGCATACCCTGCAATCGCCACCCTCACTAACGCAGATAGTCAACCCGGCAGCACGCGCCCGCTGATAGCTGTCATCGATATGAAAAACCAAAATCCGCTGACAACGTTCGATCTCAATCGGCGCCATCCTGAGATGGATACGATGACGATCCTGAGCGACGTCGCTGTCATGGGGGCGCTCCACGCAATGCGTGCAGAGACCCGATGCAAGCATCTGGCCGCTGAGATGGTGAGGTGTGGTGAACAAGGCACCTATTTGTCGGTTGATGACATGGCCACCCAGCTCCACCGCATCGCGCGCTCGCTTTTCGAATCTGTGAAAAGATGGGATAAAAACCAGCTCATATCCAAGGCGATGACCCTGCTCTATGGGCTTTCCGGGAATGCGTATATGGAGTCTGCGCTAAAGATTCATGAGAAGACTTATGGGAAAGAAGTAGCAGAAGCTCTGAATTCAAGGATAGAGGAGATGATAAGCAAAGGCATCCCCCCAGCGACCCTGACTTCTGATGAAGACCCAGTCATCAAAGGGGCTGCAAACCTGCTCTGCGTGATGACCGAGTCAAGAGACCAGATTATAGACACTGTCCAAACGCTATTCGGTGCGTACATCACCAAGGCACAAAAGTGAAAAACGGGCCCGGAGGGATTTGAACCCCCGGCCTACTGGTGTCCTCCGCCATCGGAGGTGGCATTCGAAGCCAGTCACTCTATCCAAGGTGCTCCTGGTTTTGCATTTTTGCCAGCAGGCAAAGCAAAACAAATCTGAGCTACGGGCCCAATACGCATTCTTCCCATGGTATGTTAAAATAATCACTGGCTGGTCAGGATCTCGCAGCCGTCCGCTGTCACGATGACCGTGTGCTCTGCCTGGGATACCAATCCCCGTCCAGCCTCGCGGAGCACTGGATATCCTCGTATGAAATGATTCTGGAGGAGCTCGCGCAGGGCAGCGCTCACAAGGAGCTTGGACTGGAAGTTCTTCCTCACCCAGCGCTCTGCGAACGGAAGCATGCCGTAGTTCTTCAGCACATAGTCGATGATCATCCTCGATTGGCGCATCCTTATCTTCGAAGGCGCGTAGATGGAGAATATCTCGACCTGTTCGAGGTCCTCGACATATCCGGTGCCTGTCGTAGCGAACGGCTCCACGGCGAAGATATCGCCCTCAGCGAACTTATACGGGTCGTTGCTCTTGATGTTCGGTATCTCGACACCTGCGTGCAATTCATTGGATTTTATCATGTGCCCGGAAAGGTTGGATATCGGCTTGAAGCCATATCCTTTGATGGTCTCCTCGATGAGGCCCCCAATCTCCCCCACGGTCACGCCAGGCCTTATGGTCGCTATAGCTTTCGCGAGGGCATCCTCGGACGCTTTCACGAGCTGTCCGTTCTCTCCGCTCAGATCCACCGTGTAAGCAGTATCGGATAACGCGCCATTGATCTCGATGCCAAGGTCGATTTTCACCAGGTCCTTCTCGCCTAGCGTGGTCTGGCATTCGACCTCGGGCGTGTAGTGCGCAGCCAAGTCGTTTATCGAGATGTTGACTGGGAATGCGGGTTTGGCCCCTTCGTCCGCTATCATCTTCTCTATGGTCTCCGCTATGTCGAGCAGGGATTCTCCGACCATGATCATGCTCCTGCTCTCGTCACGGATCCTCGCGGCCATCTTTCCAGCTTTCCTGAAGGATTCGATCTCATTCTCATCCATAAGTATCACCGAGTTTCTCTCCCACAGTGCTATTTTTGTTATTCAGATTTATAAGCTATGTTTCCGCGAATATTTATCCGCTCCTCGAGGCCATTTTCTATTTGTTATAAAGGTTTAAAAAGAGTGGCTGTGTAATAGTACACATGCGATTACACCTGGAACAACCGAAAAACCCGCGGATCTGCACGAAGATCCACCTCGGTAGCATGAAGGTTGGTTCATTCTCCAAAAGCGATCCTCTCATAGATGGCATTCCGCTTCCATCCAGAGCGACCATCGAGAATATGGAAAGGAAAGAACAGGAAAGGCGGGACCAGGGACGCACGGGTGTCCCTCTCCATCTTCCGGAAAGGGAAGAGGATGATTCAGATGAGTCCGGCGGTTCCAATTCAGGATGGCGCCCCCCGGTAGAAAATCCGACCGAACGTGGGGTAACCACATTCGCGTTCATCTGAGCCTATTTATCCTTTCTCAGTGAATATTGATACAATGACAGACGTAGCCAGCCTTGTTAAAGAGCGGTTCGGAGAGCTCACCCATATACAGAAACTCGCCATGCCCAGGGTCCTTGCTGGCGAGAACGTGCTCATCCTCGCTCCGACCGGAAGCGGAAAGACCGAGGCTGCGTTATTGCCTATCCTCCAGAAGATAAAAGAGCAGGAGACGGAAGAAGGGATTTACGCCCTGTACATAACCCCCCTCCGTGCCCTCTCGCGCGATCTCAAGGACAGGTTCTCCTGGTGGTGCGAGCGGCTCGGGATAACCTATGATATACGCACCGGGGATACCACGATGGCGCAGCGGGCGGCCCATCGGAAGAACCCGCCGAAGATCCTCCTCACCACAGTGGAATCATTGCAGGCATTGCTTCTCGGTCGGGTGATGAGGAGACATCTCACGACGGTGCGATTCGTGATCGTGGATGAGATACATGATATCCTGGATAACAAGCGGGGGGCTCAGCTTTCCATGGGGCTCGAACGATTGGAAGAGATCGCCAAGTTCCAGCGCCTAGGCCTCACGGCTACAGTTGCGAACGAGAACGAGGCCGCAGGGCTCCTTTTCGGTGAGCGCACCCATGCGGTCTGCGAGAGCGGCAAGGAAAGGAAGATGGATATCAGCGTGGAGCACCCGGGCCCGAAAGACAAGATGACCGGTCGGATGAAGGAGCTTTCAGAGAAGTATCGGTCATTGATTTTCGTCAATACGAGGAGCACGGCAGAAGACCTAGGAGCGACTCTCAAGAAGATGTCCGCTCCGGTGGCGGTCCACCACGGTTCGCTCGCCAAGGAGCTGCGCATGGAGATGGAGGACGCGTTCAAGAGCGGCAGGCTGAACTCGATAATATGCACGTCCTCATTGGAGCTCGGCATAGACATCGGAGACGTCTCCCTCACCATGCAATACGGGTCTCCGCATCAAGTATTCCGGCTGGTGCAGAGAGTCGGACGGGCTGGCCACAGCCTGGAGAAGACCCCGAGGGGCATAATATTCAGCACGGATTTCGACGATCTGCTCGAGAGCGAGGTTCTCTGCGCCCTCGCCCGAAACGGCTGGCTTGAGGATAAGATGGTAGAACGCGGCGCTCTTGATGTGATTGCCCACCAGCTCGTAGGGCTATGCCTGGATTTCGGCAGGATGGAACTCTCGAAAGCGCATTCCATACTTTCGCGCTCCTACGCCTATTCCATAGATTACGAGAAGCTCCGCAAGGTGGCCCTCCAGCTCTTCAGCGAAGGCATACTCTATTACGACGAAGAACCCAAGGACGTATTGATACGGGCGAGGCCACGCGCACGGGAATACTACTATTCCTACCTGAGCACGATACCCAAGACCAAGAAGTTCCTAATGAAGGACATAACGACCAACCGGATCATCTCCAGCCTGGACGAGGATTTCGTGGTGAATCTGGAATCCGGCACGAGCTTCCTATCTCACGGCCTTCCCTGGTGCATAGTCGACATAACCGATACCGAGGTCCTCGCGGAGCCTTCGGTGGGCAGCGAGGTGATAGTCCCATCCTGGGTCGGAGAGGATATACCAGTATCATTCGAAGTCGCGCAGGATGTGGGCCGGATGCGCGCATCCAAGAAAGACATATCCCCGCTTCCTGATGAAAATACCATGGTAATCGAGATAGTCCAGGATCTGGTCATAATCCACAGCTGCTTCGGTACGAAGGTGAACGAGGCGCTCTCGCGCATCTATGCCCGACGCCTTTCCAGCATCATAGGGGAGAGCGTGCTTTCCGTGGCGGATCCATACCGTATAATGGTGAAGCTGCCATTCGCTCTCAAGGAGGAGCATATCCTGCTTCCATTGCGCCAGATAAGGGATGTCCGGACGGAATTGGAGGCTGCGCTTGAGAACTCGTCTTTGCTGAAGTTCAAATTCCTCCACGTAGGAAGGATGTTCGGACTCCTGAGCGAGGATGCAGTGATAAGCTCGCGGTTCATAGACGCCATGCGCAATTCCGCGGTGTATGAGGAGACGATCCGGTCGATCTTCTTCAGGTATTTCGATGTCGAGAAGACTGGTGTTATCCTCCGTTCCATAAAATCGGACAGCATCAAGATGGTCGTGGACAAGCGCGAGAAGCCCAGCTACTTCGCCAGAATAGGGTTGGAGAGGCTGTCCGGAGGGGAATCCTCAGGGGCATTCGCCCCCAGGGAGCGTATAATCGCAGGATTCAAGGAAAATGCCTTTTCCAAGACTTTGCGCCTACGATGCCTTTCGTGCAATGCTACGCGTTTCATGCACCTTGCAGGGGCCCCAGAAGAGATATCTTGCCATAAATGCGGCCAGAAAACCCTCGCTTTGACAGACCGGGAAGGCAAGGATATGGGGGACCCCACATTCTCGGCAGGCCTTATCAGCACCTACGGGAAGAAAGCGCTCATAGCCCTCTCGACATACGGGGTCGGTCCCTCCACGGCGGATCGCATCCTCAGGAGGCTCCATCGGGACGAGGAAGGGTTTTATCTAGATCTTATAGAAGCCCAGAAGAACTTCATCAAGAACAAGAAATTCTGGAAATTATGAATGGGTATTACCGCGCAATACGGGCACATAAAGCCACAATGGCCAACCGCATATAAGTGCCCGTACCTAACCCGGAAAACGGCAGGGCGGGCGCTTTCCGAGGCTTCAGATGGCTCCTGATTAATAATTTTCCCATGCCATTCCTTTTCGTGTACAAGCAGACCATAGTCATCCGTGCTGACCTGAAGATGGGCCGGGGGAAGTTAGCCGCTCAAAGCTCGCATGCCTCGCTCAGCTCCTACAAGCATGTCTTGCGTACGAACCCTGATATCGCCAAGAATTGGGAGTCGGAAGGGCAGATGAAGATTGTCCTCAAGGTCGGGAGCGAAGAGGAGCTTCTGGAATACTACAACAAGGCGAAGGCCGTCGGCATACCCTGCGAACTCATCAGGGACGCGGGCCATACCCAGGTCGAGCCCGGGACGCTCACATGCTTCGCCGCAGGCCCTTGGAAGGAGAATGAACTCGATTCTATCTTCGGTAAGCTGAAGCTGCTGTGATGATATGAAGTTCTTCCTTTTCCATTGCTGGGGAGCGAGCGGGAAAAGCTGCTGGAGCGGATGGCTCGGAACGCAGCTTGTCTCTTCCGGTATGGCTTCCACCGTTTTGATCCCGGATTTCCCGGATTCTGAAAATCCCAAACTCGGAGATTGGCTCGCTACTACCCGCAAGATCGTCCCTAATTTCAATCCGAAAGACGACTGGGTCCTTGTCGGCCACAGCCTCGGGTGCCCTATGATACTGAGGCTGCTCGAGACTTTCGACAAGAATGAGAAGGTGGCATGCATAATCCTGGTTGCGGGTTTTGCCAAGGATCTGGGGATACCGGAGATACTCAATTTCGTCGATAAGGATTTCGATTGGCAGAAAATCAAGAAGAAAGCAGGAAAAATAATCATCATAAACTCGGATAACGACCCTTACATCCAGCTCGATGAGGCCAAAAGGATGGCAAATCTTCTCGGTGCCGAGTTAATAGTTGAGAAAGGGGCGGGCCACATCAACGAGGGCGCAGGATTCAATGAATACCCGCATCTACTTGAGATTATCCGTGCATTCTCTGAAAAAAAGAGTAAATAAACGCAGGACCGGTCGCTCGAAATCTGTATAAACCTTTTCCAGCAATATTATATGTCATAATATGAATATTTGTGTAAAAAAATTGGGGTGAAAATATGGTACATGAACAGAAAACGCAAACCGCTACGGAGATGCAGACTGCAGAGATGAACATATTCAAACGGCTCTTACAAGTTGGATATACAAGGGGACAAGCCAACGGTTTGATAGACATTTCAAAGACCTTGCTGACCCATAAGGATATCACTGTGAATTCTGATAATCCGCTTACTCCTGGTAATCCGTTCACTCTGAATATACGACTTAAAGACGTGCAGAGCGTAACCAATGCGTTGGTTGCTGTAAAGAAAAATCCCAAGGACGTAGAGCAGATTGTACGACAGCTCGATATCAAAGGGCCGGAAAAGGTCGGTTCTGTCCAGGCTGGAACTGCTCAATTGACCGGGAACTTGTGCTCAGTCAACATTGATGGTAAGGTCTACACCGCGCAACTGGAAAAACCGCTTGCTCCAAAAGACCTCAAGCTACAGCTTTCAGACCTTCTGAAGACAGGCGGCATCTTGCAGGTCACTAAATTCGATGCTCTAACGGGTCAAGATGTCGCGGTCACAAATTCCGAATTCAAAGAAGCATACAACCGGGCGTTTTCCGAGGATCCGGCTAAGATTAATGTCAAAACAATGAAAAGGGGTTAGCGGCTACCAATTCAATTGATAAGTGAATTCTTCGTTTTTTTCTACTTTTATTTCCGTTGTTTTTCCCCCTTCTTTTCCATAGAAAAGCCGATTGTCCTTTATCGAGAACTTTGCCCCGGGATGCGGAGCGATAAGCAGAGGTAGAGAATCATTCCTATTGAATCGGTATGCCACGATCCTCTCATCGGAAGCTATGAAGACCACACCTCTGAACGCTATCATCTGTGTGCCATCCGCGGGGAAGGATATGTCGAACCATGGGATGTACCATGCTGCGCTATCGCCTTCGCCAGCTACGACTGTCGTGGCGAACAGACGACGATCGGTCCGGATAAATCCCCTATCGTCGTCGCATGCGCTTTCCACCAATCTTTCACCATCACGGAGATTGATGGGTGGGCTCTTGGTTTTGCCACCAGAAAACACGTATTCGATTCCGTTTCCTTTCACCTTGCAGCTGGGATCCTTGCTCATCTTATCCGGGGCCTTTTCAACCAAAGGAGTCACGGATTCGTTACGCAGCGGATTTGGATTCCTGCCGATCGCAAAAGCGCTCGGCGAATGTAAGAAAAATGGAAGCGCGAGAGAAAAAAGCACAGCATTCGCTGCGGCTTTGGCATCTCTTCTAAACCCCAACGACTTGGTATGGGTCATTGATACCGAGTAATCATTAAGGTTGTTATATTTTATAATACTATATGTTAATGAACCTGAACCGCCTTTCAGGCCCACAAAATCGTTTTGCCTCGAAAAATGAGTGCTACTGGGAAGGATTGAGAAAAAAATGCCGCAGGCCAGATTTGAACTAGCGACCCCACCGTTTCTGCGCCTGATCATCAGGCCATAACGGGCACTTGCCCATCGAGAGTCTTCAGCTTCACAGCCTCTTTCAGTTCGCAAAAAGCCTAAAAGAAGCAGGTGTGCTCTCCCAGCTGAGCTACTGCGGCGTTAGTCTCCTTATGAATCAAAACATTCTAAAACCTCTTCCCGACAACATCCAATCGATGCTCAAAACACTGGTGCCGAAGCTGCATTTCATCGCCGCGCTCGGCATGTTCCTGTTCATAGCTTTCATGGTCGTGGAGAACGACGAGACCGCGCGTGTCTTCCTGCTCCTGCCGATAGTAATATGCTACGCCCTCTCGAAGATCCTCTTCGCCATGGACCAGGCCAATATGGTGAAAGATATAGTAGAACGGCAGAAAAAGGCGGCATGAGTTGCTGGACTATATGATTATAAATTTTGCCTCCTTTATTAGTTCCCGTGCAACCAGTATTCGCAGAGCAAGCTCCCATAGTCGAGTTACCACAAGAATTAGTGGGATCTAGTTTTCAGACTCCAGAGCCGATACTCAAACCAGTCCCCACTCCCGCACCATTACCCGCGCTTAGCACGGCCCAGCGTAATGACGAAATCAGGATGCTGCAGTCGCATGATCCCGCGATACGCCAGGCAGCCACCGAAAATCTCATCAGGGATGGTAGCCAAACAACTGCAACCAAGCTCGAATTCATTCTGAACAGGGATAAAAATAGGCGTCACGCCGCACTTATGGATAAATCCAGCGACCCAACCACCCTTACACCCGAAGTTCGGATGGGAATAGCGAATGTGCTTATGGCATTGAGCATCCAGCATGCCCCCCATCTCGCATCGGATGATTTGGGAAACTTGAGGCGCCGTCTGGCTCTCGGTTCAGCGTTGCGCCGACCCAAAATACGCTCACCTTCCGTATCGTCTCCTTCTCGCCCCGAACTCCTTCAGCGCTGATTTGAAATCCTTTTCCGAGAAATCCGGCCATAGCTTCCTGCAGAAATAGAACTCGCTGTAGCATGTCTGCCACGGCATGAGGCCGGATAACCTCTGCTCTCCGGATGTCCGTATCACGAGGTCGGGATCCGGGAGCCCATGGGTATAAAGGTGATTGCTGATCGCGTCCTCATCCACCTCCTTCGCTCCGGAAGCGATTATGTCGTTCACCGCATCCACGATCTCCTCCCTGCCTCCGTAAGAGAGCAGGAGATTGAGCTGGTATCTATCGTTCTTCCTGGTCGCAGCTTCCGCTTTTTTTATCATCATCCGGATCTCTCCAGGCAGCAGGTCTATCCTCCCGAAGAACTTCACCCTGACTTCGTCCTTCTCCTTGGCGCCTTTATTGGCCTCATCTATCCCTTTCTTGAGATTCTCCTTGAAAAGCTCGAAGAGACCGCGTATCTCGTCAGGATCGCGCTTGAAATTATCGGTGGAGAAACCCCACATCGTGAGCATGCGGACATCAGCGGCTTTGCACCATTTCAGCACATCCCCTATCTTGCGTATGCCTATGGCGTAGCCTTCTTCCCTGCTGATGCCTTTCTTCCGCGCCCATCTCCGGTTTACGTCCCGCATCATGAATGCGGATTTCCGTCCGGGATGATTGCGATGTGCTTCGGTATTTCCAAGAATCCACCTCTAGTAGACGATATCCGGCAGCCTCTTGAGCTTTGCCGCGCGCTTGAGTTCCATCGCTATCCTGCGGCCCACGCTCATCGGGCCATTGTAGTAGTAGACCGAGTAAGGCGAGCCCTCGGGATATACATTAGTCCCTGCCACGATGCGGGCGCTCACCTCGAATGCATAGACCTGGAGATCCTCGGTGATGATGGTCTCCACGCAGAACGGGCCTTTGAGGCCGCCGAAGAGGTCGAACGATTTCTCGCTGATCTTCCTGCCGATCTCCATATACTCAGAGAGCAGCGATTCGCGCAGGACCAGCGGTTCGTTCCCGATGACCGTGAATGTCATGTCTATATCCATTCCTAGCGAGACCGCACGCGCTATCTCGTCCGCGCTGCTCTCCACGCGTCTGTCCACCCCCATCAGCTCCAGCTCCCCGTTCTTGGTCGCATAGCCATGCCCCTTGAACGGCGAGAAGAAATAATGCGGGTAAGCGCGTACCCCAACCAAAAACTGCTGTATCATGTAGTCCTTCTCGGTGACCTTGGCGTTGAACTCCTTCTCCGAACTCACTATCATATAGCCACGGCCGCCCTTGGCACCCGGAAATTTAACCAGGACCGGGCCGTCTATCTCTTCCGGCTTGTAGATCCTCGGCGTCTTTATCCCTGCCTTGTTTATCCATTCGAGCATCTTGTCCCGGCTCCGCTCCCAGGCTATGCTATTGCGGTTCCCGTATATGGGGACCGGGAGGTCGTCGAACGCTTCTCCGACGTATTCCACGAAAGATCCGTGCGGGATGATTATCGCGTCTTTTTCCGCGAGCGTCTCCCATGGCACGTCCTGGTAGTTTTCCACTTCTATGAACTCGTCCGGTCGACCGAGGGGGAAGGATTCGTAGAGCTTCCTCTTGTCCTTCTGGACTACGCCTATGGTCTTTATTCCTTCCTCGCGAGCCCCCTTGAAAATCTGGAGCGAGGAATGGGAGCAGATCGTTGCTATCTTGAACCCCTTGTAATCGGATAGCAAGGAGTCTATTTTCTTCTTGTCGAGCATATAATATTCAATAATGACTCTGTTTAAATGCTTTAGGCCGGGATGCACGGAGTTATCCCTTCACTATCCTCATCGCAAGTTCGAGGCCGAGCTTCTTATTAAGCTTATAAAGCCGATCCAAGTGGCTGATGAGATCTCTTGTGTTCCTCTGCGCCAATGAGAAGACGACCATGGCGGTCTGGAGCTCCGCGCTGTCGCCCAGCTTCTCCATCACCACGAGAAGCCCATAACCCGCGGTGTACTCCTTCAGCTCTAGGTGCGCCGTGCTCGCGAGGAGCGCCGTGGCGAGCATGTCGTCGTACCTATCCGACATGTTGAAGGCTTTTCGCGCCTCGGTTTTCGCCTCCACGTATTTCAGGACACCGAACGCCGCCCTCGCGAGCAGGAAATGCGCCACCATCTCTTCAGGGAATTTCTTCACGAACGCCTTCGCAAGTTCGTATGTTTTTGCGTAATCGTCGTCCCTCAGGTATATGGCCAGCTGTCTTATGAACGCATCTTTCTTCGTGAGTTCCATCGGATTTCCTCGTTGGTATGCGTATAAGGAATGAATTAAATGATGGAAGGAGATTTATATTATGTGATAAACATGGCGAAAATGACCGAAGCGCGATCCCAGGTTTCGAATGTCATCGAGGAGCAATCCGTGGTAGAAGTGCTCAGGAAGGCGGGCCTTGATCCTGCGAAGATGAAACCCTTCGAGCGGAACTACCTGGAGAGTTCGCTGTCCAAAGAGATGGCGGTATGGAGGAGGGATAGCAAGCCGGTAGAACTCGAAGCCGCCCGCTGGCTCGAGGGCAAACTCGCGCAGAAGCATGAGTTCCTCACGAACACGAAAGCATCCCCTGAGGAATTGCGCGCCACCGAGATTGACATGCAGCGCGTGCATGAGAGGATAAGCACCCTGGAGAAGACAGAGCTTGTGGCCAGGAAAATCGAAGTCCCGATCAAGTCTCCTAGGATGATGAAGAAGCAAAGTGATGAGCCGGAGAAAGCCGGCGCAAACTTCGGGGAGGAGGGACCTGCCCTGCAGAAGCCGTATTTAGGCAGCAGCAAGCCGATGCGGACCCAGAACGAGCGGGATATCCAAGTGCAGCAACAGATAGTCCAACTCGGGTCGAGGAAAGAGAATCCGTTCACGGATGAATACAGGATAAAGTCAATGCCGAATGTACAGGCCGGGCTGATGGACAACGTGACGTATAGAAAAGCCATCGAAGACCAGAACTCCAAGTTCGCCGCGAACCAGAAGACCGCTGCTGGCATGATAGAGGATGCGGTTGAGATGACGCGTAACCCCAAAGCAAATCTCGGATTCGTTAGCACCATGTATGCGCAAGCCGTCAGGGATTATACCAAGATATTGAAAGTGTATGCCAGAGACCGCGCCCTGGGCAGCAACTCGAATGAGCGTATATTCGCAGGCCTGGTTTCCCAAGAGAAGGCGGAGAGGATAGCCTTAGCGAAGCGGCCGGCACCCGCCATGGCAAAGATGCCCAATCTCGAGGCAGAGATCATGACCAACGAAAGCTATCGGGCAGCCCTTGAGGACCATAACCGCAGGTTCTCGGGCAAACCGAAAACCGCAAGGGACATCCTCAATGATGCGGCAGCTATCGCAAGCAGGAGGAAAGCAGATGTCGGGCCTGCGGATTCGCCGTATGCGATCGCAGTCGCGGGCTACGTTAGCATCCTCGAAGACAATGCGAGGGATCAAAAACTCGGCAGAACTCCCGACGATCGCATCCTGGCCGGCCTCAGATCGCTCGAGGCCGAGCCTGCCATCGTCCAGCAGAAACCCGCGCCGGTTGCCAAGCCTGCCATCGCCCGCAAGGAGGCGAGACCAGACATCGCCCAGCAGAAAGTTGCCATAGCCCAGCCGAAGACCCGGCCAAAGGAACCGAAGCTAGCTACGGTCCACAGATATGAATTCACTGTCTCAGGTCTCCTGAGCGGAGAGAGCTCGACAGCATATCAATTCTCTACCCTGGCTCCGATAGATCAGATGGCATTCCGCCACGCGATCGACACTTCAACCCCGGAGGCAGCGAGCAGGAATCTCGCATCCTTGGGGGTCAGCGGATTGTCGGAACAGGCGATCGCTGAGATCCAGGTCGCCATCCGCGATCCGGCCGCCATTATCGGGCTTGCAGAAATCAAGGCTAAGAAGGGTTCCAAGAGCTAATAGAACGTGAATCCCCCGAATCCGCCATCCGGGTTCCCTATCAGTTCTATCCCGGTATTCCCTATACTGATTTTCCCATTCTTTTCCGTGAACGGGCCTCCGTTGTTGGAGGGAGGCAACTGCTTCTCTGCTGAAAGATCGGTCCCTATCTCGTCCACGAAAAGCGTCCCTTTTGCTACGAAAAGCAATAAGCCAGAGGTCGCCATCATCTTCGCGTCAGTGAGGTTCTCCCCGTGAATGGTGATCTCGCCATCCAGGCTGATCTCGCGTATCTTGTCTGTCAATATGAAAATGCGGTCATCGGTGGCGACCCATGAAACGAATCCTTCGCTCATTATGCCGCGAATGTCGTTAGAGCAGAAGGGTTTGTTGAGGCTCGCCCGGCCTTTCGTCTGCTTATCCTGCGTCGCTTCGACGATGATCCATTTTTTGTTTGTGAGGATAAAAGCGCGCTTTTCGCTGCACCAGACCCCATGGATGGTTTCCCCCTGGTCCAGCATCTTCTCCTTCGGTATCTTACGTTCAGAGCCGTCCGGCAGATTGTACTTGAAGGTATTGCCTTCGAATTCGCATTCCGCTTTGCCAGAGTTCAGGACCTTTTTATCCGTCTGGGCCAAATTTGCGTCCATCCCTGGCATCTCTGCCAGAGGCGCCTTCTTCGGGAAAGCATGCGCAAAAGAAGAAGCCCCCAACACAAGCGCGGCTGAGAGTACTAGCGTCGTGCATCTCTCTCTGAATCCGCTATGTGCCAGGCGCAATCGGATCGCCTTAAACAATATTGTTCGGTTCTCCTTTTCTTTCTTCGCCTTTCTTCAACGCCGTGAAGAACAATCCGCGTCTGCATTCCGGCCTATTCGCGCCGTCTCCGGCGTAGGCCAAGGTTTTATGTTGGAGCATATGGTATATTATTGTTGTTAGAGTTTATAAATAGTTGTGTTTGTGCCTGCTGCTAAGGGGTGGTGCCCGGATGCAACAAAATCCCTATTAAAGGCTTCTTGACAAGGTTCTAACCAGGAGATTCTGATGAAAGCCGTCATACTAGCTGCCGGAGAAGGCCTCAGGCTCAGGCCTCTCACCGAGACAAGGCCCAAGACCATGCTTCCCGTTGCAGGGAAACCGATATTGCACAGGCTCATCATGGAAGCGAAGAAAGCCGGAGTGGCCGAGGCGGTCGTGGTCGTCCGGTACAAGAAAGAGAAAGTGATTCAGTATTTCGCGGAAAACGATTTGGGAATTAAAATCACGTTCGTGGATCAGGGGCCGGGAAATGGAACCGGGGCAGCTCTTCTCGCCGCGGAAAGCCACGTGGACGATACCTTCGTCGCATTGGCCGGAGACATAGTCACCGAAGCGTCTGTCATCAAGGCGGTGATATCTGCGCATGAGAGCGGGATAACGCTCGCGCTCAAGAAGGTCCCGAATCCGCACGAATACGGGGTCTGCGAGCTTTCCAACGGCCGCGTGAGCCTGTTCGAAGAGAAGCCGAAGCACCCGAAGAGCGATCTGGCGAATTTGTCTGTTTATTGCATGGAGCCGACCGTATTCTCAGAGATGAGGTCCTTAGCAAAATCAGAGCGCGGCGAATACGAGATCGTGGACCTTTTCGTGGGCGCGAAAGGCGTGATCGTAGACGGCTACTGGCGTGATATCGCTTACCCGTGGGACCTTCTCGACGCCAATGAGCACGTGCTGAATTCTCTAGAAGCGCGCCTCGGCCAAGTGGAGAACTCCACCATAAACGGAAAGCTGATCATGGAAGATGGCGCGAAGATAATCAACAGCTATGTGGAAGGCGTCGCTTACATCGGGGCAGGGACGGTTATCGGCCCGAATGCGTACCTGCGCGGTTCCAACTCCGTAGGGAAGAACTGCCATATCGGGCCTGGCAGCACACTGAAGAGCAGTATACTCCTGGATAATGTCAATGCGAAGCACCTCACATATATCGGAGACAGCCTGATAGGGGAGGGCGTGAATTTCGGAGCCGGAAGCCAGGTCGCGAACTACCGCTTCGATTCGGGGCAGATAAACGTCGTTACCGAGAGAGGGTGGGCCAACACCGGCAAGAAGAAACTCGGCGTATTCGTTGGCGACAACACGAAGTTCGGCGTCCTTTCCTGCACGATGCCCGGGAAATCCATCGGCTCCGATTGCTGGATACACTCCGGGGTCGTGGTGAATCGGAACGTCCCTTCCGGTATGCGGGTGTTCACGAGGCAGTCGCTCGAGTTCGTGAAGGAAGAACAATAGTTTTTATTCCATTGCCTATCTTATCCATACTTCTTGCAGGGGTAGCGAAGCGGTCAAACGTGATGGATTCAGGGTCCATTGGCTTAGTGCCTTCAAGAGTTCAAATCTCTTCCCCTGCAATTATCTTCATCTTGAGCCAAATCTCCCAGCCTTTTATTTTTATCCATCCTATATAACATAATGCCGAAGAGCGTACATGTAACTGATGGAAGATCGGCATCGCTAGCCGTCATCAAACCTCCGGTAGTTTTTTCTCATCCTCTCGAAGAGCCGAACTCAAGGACCGGAAAAATCTGCGCACTCAAACCCGGTCTACGCTGCATCTGCCAGTTGATGGTAGTCGACAGGGTCGATGTCGCAACCGAATTCCTTGCGCATGTCTTGGCGGACGAGAAACTTTCGTCTCTTGCTGCAGAGAACCCGTTGAGGCCAGAGTCGATCATCGCTCTTTCGCATGAATATTTCGAATGGCTGAAGAAAAGCGCGCGGGAATGCGCATCAAAAACTTGTCATAAGTAGATGCGATAAAAATCCAATGCCGAGCGCCGTGTCAAAATTGCCCCAGACCGTTGGTAATCGAAAATTATTTTTCGTTGCTCAGAAGCCGAGTCTTTCCTTGACTATTATCATCTTTATCCGTCCGGATATGATCTCCTTGTCTATGATGAGCGTCTTGTTCAAGGATGTGCCTACGCCGTAAACCCTCTTCGCTCTTTCGTTCTCGAGAGGGACCACATATTCGCTGATCCTTCTATGCGCGGACGCGAGGTCCTTCACTATCTTCTGCGCGCCCACGACCCAGATGACGTTCCTGGCAGAAAAAGCATAAGGGCCGAGCTGGCTGCCCGATTGCGACACGATGACGACCTCTCCATCTTCGCTCACCGCGTGGACGCTTCCGATGGCGAACTCGCATGCAGAAGCGGCCCTCCTTGCGATGTCCCTCGCGCCTTTATCAGAGATAGACATCACTCTTTTCCTCACTGAGTGGTACATACTGCCCTCTTCTATCTCCTTGAGGATCCCGGTCTCCTCCAACGTGGTCGATGACATGCAATAGACGTCAGAGCCTTCGCGGATCAGCGCCAATGCCTTCGCCTTGGCATCATCCCGATTTTCCGCTACGATGCAATCTATGCCCCTGGCAGCAAGGGCATTCGCGGTTTTCTCTATAATCATTCTATCAGCGAGAGTTTTCCAGTCCATATGAGCATATCAAGCATCAAAAAATATTAATCCTTCCGCACTTCCAGGGAAAGCGGTCTATTATTGCGGTTTGCATCTTTATCGGTCAAAAGGGCAGATTTTATAAATTAGTGGTTTCAAATAGTATATATAAGTGTACAAAATCGAGAGGATGGGCGGCATGGAATTCAAGAGACTTCGGCATCGTTCAAACAACCCTGCAAACAACGTCGTAGATAACCCGCCCGCCAACACGGAAGCTTTAAATTCTACTCATGGGATACCAAGTAAGCGCCCAGTTCTAAGGCGCTTGGGGGCAGTAGCAATATTGTTCCATCAATTGACATTCGCTCATCAAGGTGTGGCTATGGCTCAAAGAAGCGCTCAACATGAAGCTCAGCGGGGAAATGAATTGGATACACTGAGATCTAGGCTCAGCGAGGAAGTCTCTGGGATAAGGAATGCACGTAGGACTGATGATTTCGAGAAATTCGCAACCAGCCTCTTCAAGGATCTGCTTTTGGTTAACCGCATGTTTGGGAAAAGCATGCCGACCCCCATACCGGACATGGCCGGGGCGACCAACGCTGAAAAAATAATCACTATGAATAAATGGCTCGGCCTTAATGCAGAGACGCAGCCTCCAGATACTATGATGGCCCTCAGCGGTAGGCTCGTGGAAATATTCAACTCGACCCAGCAATCCCAGGTTGCAGAAGCGGTTTCGGCGCAGATTAAACCACCTGAAAAAACCACTGAGGCTCCTACGACTGTGGCAGAAGTCATTCCGAAACCCGTGACGTCTCCGATCCAGATTGTAACTCTCGCGGATCGCTTGGAAAATGAAGAGATTACCAAAAAGCTCGACTATATAATGCAAAACGCTTCTTCGAGAGCGATAAGAAGCAAAGCGGCATTTCTCAAGCAAAAATTGGACAAATCCGTAAAGGATCCCAGAGCTTTGAATAATAAAAACCGCTCCAAGACAGAAAAGCAGATTTCTGACGCAACCTCATTCATCAAAAAGAATTTATCTGCGGTGGAGGCCGCCGTGCTCGCAAGACAGATGGGAGCTTACAAATCCATAGAGAAAGCGCGGGAGGATCCGCTCGCCTCGGCAGTCATCGAACTCAGGGACAAGCTGAATAAGGACGAGGCAAAAGATCCCGATCATCACATAAGGCAGAGCCTTCCGCGTCTCTTCAACATGGGTCAGCAAGCCGCAGCCAACGTTCTTGCCATGCTTCGGGAATCGTCCGCAGAGAACTCGGAAGTGGCGGCTACCAAGAAGTATGGAGATGCGATGGCCATTTACAATGCGGAGCAGAAATTCTTCAAGTTCCTGTTGAACGATTTCATCCTGCCTCTCTGCGCCCAGCTTGCGACCGACCTGAAGGAGAGCAAACTCCCCACATACCAAGAGCTCAAGAGCGCAGAAAAAGAATTCAATGTCGGTAGGACCCATCTCACACTCGCAAGGAAATCGAAAATCAACAGGGGCAACGGGAAGGATGACATGGTGAAAGCCATGGAGGCCCGCGAGAAATACGCGCGCATCCTCTCGCAAAAAGACGAGGTGTCGTACCACGAGGTGGCCGCGCTCTTTAACACGCTCGTATCGGAAGGCCGTTTGATCAGGGCCCTCATAGACATATACAGCTTTGCGGGCAAGAAAGGCGTCCTAGATACCGCTGGCAGCAATGAACGCCGAAGGTTCTTGGCCGATTATGCCACAGCATCCGGCGTAGTTGCTGATCCGGAAAAGGATATTTATTCAGAGATGACGAAACAGCAGCGCAGGGAAGTAGTTGCCGCGTACTTAGGGAAATCGATGTCGGTGGTGCTCGATCCAAACCAGATAACTGATAAGCAGATCGCCGATGCAGAGAAGGCGATCAGACCCGTCCTCATGCGTTCGCTGGAAACAATAGCCAATGATGTCCTGCAGAGGCTTTACAAATCGGCTGCGTACTTGGTTTCATCGGACACCCAATTCGGGCAGATGGCCACCCTCAGGTCCCTGAGCGCCACCGCTTACGTGAATTACGAGAAATATGTAATGGGTAAAAAATTCGAGGATTCGCTCGATGCGGTGCCTCTTTCGGCAGAGGAACTCACGACCGGGCGCATGAATGCGGCAAGGTCATTCCTCTCAAACGTTCTCGACGCGGTCAAAGCAGGATCTGAAAACGATCCGATGGTAAAGAGCGCCAATGCCTGGCTCGAAGCCACCAAGGGAGAGGTTCCGAGAGAAAAAGTGGCCCAAACAGCTGACATGATATACTACATGGCCAGAAGCATAGCCGCCATAAAAGAGGCCGAGCTCTGGCAATCCACGCGGGTCCTGCAATCCAGCTCTCTGGATCCCAAATCATCCGATATCGCAAGGGAGAATATCAAGCGCGCCAGGGAGGTATTCGGCCTTAATTTCTCAGGAGCGAATCCGAACCCTGACATGTGGGTGCTTCCTGGATACCACTGCAACGAAGCCGCGAACATCGCGAATGGCGTCACGAACATGCTAGCACCCAGGGCGTTGGCTCTCACCGAGGCGCCAGCCACCATGGCTTCTGTGGCGTCATACGCCGGCCCTGGAGACGACATGCTGCTCCATGATAAAAACAATCCGACCGAGGAAGAGCGGAATCGGGCCGCGGCAGCCACGGAATCCAGGCACCTGTCTATGCTCGCGCAGCTCGCCGGAAACCCGAAGTTCGGAATCCCGGATTCAGAAGAGATGCTCCGCAATCTGGGATTGTCGGGTCCGATGAAAGAGCTGGATTTCCAATTCGGCAGGGCGATCTCCAACGCAGCCCTCTTGGACTTCCCCATACTGGAGAGGCTCCTATTCAGAAGAAGGACCAGCGTAGAGCCGGTCGATTCGCACTATGTCTTGCACGGCACCATGGGCAAGTTCCAAGACTATTTCCACGAAGATACTAAGCAATACCATAACGGCCAGCTCTATATAGAGGAGCTCAGGCTACTGCTGCTTCACGAGGATAAGGATGTGCCCGGCACGCTGACACGACTGAACAAGCCGTTGAGCGAAATCGCCGACCCGCAGCTGCGCAAAGATATTGAATCCATATGCAAGAGGCTAGGCGTCGAACCCGGGAATAAGACATTCCTGCAGATAACACGCCAGAAGATTTTCGATGCCTCCGCAGCCTATGCCACGGCCACCGGAGAGAAAAAGCTGGACGCCAAGCAGCTGGAGAACCTGAACGGCATCGTGCTCGCAGTCCTGGACGCCCGGGTAGCGGAATTGAGATCCTTAGTAAGGGGGTCGGTCGACATCTCAGGCGGCTCTGAATCGATAGTCGCTCTCGCGAATTATAAGGATCCGAGGGCAGCTTACGCCCGGAACGCGATCAGGATGCTGGAGATGCTCCAAGGCGCCGACGGCAAATCGGGCATACGCGCCCAGCTAGCCGCAGGAGCAAAATCCGATCTGACCGATAGGCCGATCAATCCGAGGACCGCGATAGCGATGGCCGAGATGGGCATAGCGGATCTGGATCCGAAGAATTTCGAAGGGATGAATAAAGAAGCCGCCCCGGTTGCGAAAGGGATCGTCAATATCCCCCAGTCAGCGATACAGATAGATAAGCTGGATCAATACAATCCGGTACGGCTGGAATTCACTGTTACGCGCACAGAGGTCACCTCAGAAGGCGGCAAGCCGGTGAGCTTCGAAGAGTTCTCGAGAAAGAACCCATCGAACCTCACATTGTTCTGGGTCGTGTACCAGGCTTTGGGCAGGACCGACGCAGCCGGGGAGAAGATGCAATACATTTACAATCCCAACTATGTGGCTGGCGTGTCTCCACCTGAAGAGCGCTATGTCGGCATCATAGTCCGTGGCGTCAAGACTGACACGGGCGAGACCGGCGACTTCGCAGTGAAAGCCAAGTGGACAAACGCGACATCCACAAACGAACTGCAATGGGCTCCGATAATGTCCAAAGATACTGTCGACATGTCGCAGGTGCTCTTCCGTGTGAAGCCAGGGACGGTCGGGGAGCCGCAGAAGGACAATCTCTTCCGCACGAGGGTATCAGATGCCCAGGGCGGCAAGGGCACGGAGTTCTTCTTCGAGCGGGACTACAAGAATTCGAAGAGTATCCAGGTGGATCAGTACGCGGATTCGACTCCGTATGTGGTCGGGACGATCACTCCAATCAAGAAATGATTTTTTTTATTTTTCAAATTGGATGGGAAAAGAATTGGGTGGAAAAATGAGTGTATGCAAAGCAGGAGGATATGGACATGCGTTTGTACAGGAACACAAAAATTGACTACACACAACCAAAAACCGATGCCCCGGAGAAATCACGAGCATCGCGTTTCGCGATTATAGGTGCTGCCGGGCTTGGCATTCTCTTAACGTCCCAAGCAGCCAGATCCCAGGATGAAAACTCTATTATTAAAGGTACTGCTCAAATAAATACTACGGCTAAGGTGATACCAATGGCTCAAGCGCAAGTTGAAAGGAAATCGGATGAAACGGATACTCTACTTTCTGTGGTTCGGAAGCTCCGGGACGCCCAGAACGCCCCGAATGCGCAATCCCAGGCGGACTACGCTCTTAAGATGAATCAGGTCCTGACTATTCTTAAGGGTCCCAAACCCGCGAACACCGATCCGAACTCCAAACTCTATACCGAAGCCGTCGCGACGCTCGGGAACGGCAACTTGGCAGATGCAACTGCGACGCTTGAAAAAGCCCACGCGGCTGCGCTCTCTAACCTCTACGTCCAAGTGAAAAACGGCGAGAATCTCGGGGGCATAGGAATGCAGATCATTGGAATGCTGGATTCGATAGATTTTACCAATCCGAACTACAAAGGAAAAGCGAACAACTTGACCCGCCTGAACCGGCTTCTTCAGGGTGGTGAGTTCAGCGTCGCGCCGACCGAGTTGGATGTCACAGCCGGTGCGGAAGCGCTCCCGGTCCTCGAGCTGCCGCTTTTCGACCTAGGTGCCATACACCTCCTCAACAGTTCCAATACCGAAGCGATAGTGGCTTTCAATGCTACTACCAACCCTACGCTCAACGCCCTCTTCGGCGGAGCTGGCCCAGCGCAAACCGCACTCAACCAGCTGGGTTATGCTTACGCGACGCTCACCAATTACCCGAACGACCTCGCCAAGCAGCAGGCCGCGGCGCAGTCGCTCTACAAGGCGCTGAATTCAATCCCCCAGAACTCGGACCTTAGGAACGCGGCGGACCACCCGAACTTCGTGAATGCAATGAACTATCTCAGCAAAGGGATGCTCCAGCCAGGTCTCAACGCGCTCCTGCAGGAAAACTCGTTCAACCCTGTCTTCGGTTCGCTCAACAACCTTTACGTGGTGAGCGTGAACCAGAGGGCGGTCGCGGTAATGCAC
>Ga0074045_10001262_pt1 | contig 24642 bp, 33 predicted proteins | sample BogForMeECP23OM2_FD_94442 | JGI IMG/M metagenome (GOLD analysis project Ga0074045, IMG submission 94442) | Bog forest soil microbial communities from Calvert Island, British Columbia, Canada - Bog Forest MetaG ECP23OM2 | ecosystem: Environmental > Terrestrial > Soil > Wetlands ... | reverse complement strand
GCACTGGGCGTGACCCTGCCGGCAAAGATGTAGGCAGACACTTTCGCAGCACAAAAGACAACAACCGCAATCAAATCAACTTCCAAACCCCAAATTCTTGCTCGGGCTAAAAAGTAAGATCCGCCGGAAGTACACAGGTGGCAGTAGTACGCAAGTTTATTGGGGTATTAGAATGATGGCGGAGAGGGTGGGATTCGAACCCACGGTACGGTTCCCCGTACGCTCGCTTTCGAGGCGAGTACTTTCAACCACTCAGTCACCTCTCCGCAGCGGTCGGAGTCTTTAGTTTAGCAGAGCCGCGATTGCCAGGCTACGGCGCTGGGAGTGCGCACAAGCGATCATCGCATTGTGGACACAAATCCTCCGTGATTCGTGCTAAGAACCTCGCCCGCCTCAGGAGGGGGCCGCTACAAGAATTTGCCCTCGGCTAAATCCGTGTTGATCGTTGACATAAAACTAGCGGCGGGAGGCGAAGAAGGATTGCAGGAGGAAGGCGGACTCTTCGGCGAGGATGCCCGGAGTGACTTCGACTTGATGATTTAGTTTGGCGCTGGAGAGTAGTTGGAAACATGAGCGGAACGCGCCACCTTTGGGATCGTCGGCTCCGTAGACTAGTCTTGGGACGCGGGCCTGGATGATGGCGCCGGCGCACATGGCGCAAGGTTCGAGCGTGACATAGAGAATGGTGTTGGCAAGGCGATAGTTGCCGAGAATTCGCGCGGCTTCGCGCAGCACGACGATTTCGGCATGCGCGGTGGGATCATTATCGCGAATGGTGCGATTGCCAGAGCGTGCCAAGTCCACATCATTGTGAACGAGCACGGCGCCGATGGGGACTTCGCCGGCATCGGCGGAAATGCCAGCCTGTTCCAGGGCAAGGCGCATGAAATGGAGATCGTCTGGCATGGAAAGGTGAGAATAACACGGCGGGAGAGCGTCGCTGGTCGTTGAGACCAGAGAGCGGAAAAGATCGGCTACGAGCATGTGGGGAGAGTCCTTGACAACGGCGCGATAGGGAAAGAGACTGAAAGTATGAAAGAACTTGTAGAACGCCTGTTTCAGGTCGATTTCCTGAAGGGAATGCGCGTCACGTTCAAGACCCAGCATCCCGACAACATCTATACGGAGCAATATCCGCTGGAACGGCCAATGGTGGCGGAACGATTTCGCGGAGCGCCGAGGCTGAACAAGAATCCCGAGACGGGCGAAACGCTGTGCATCGCGTGTAACCTGTGCACGCTGGCCTGCCCGGAGAACCTGATCGTTGTGGGCTGGGAACGAGATGACGCAACGCGGCGCAAGGTTCTGACCACGTTCACCTATGACACTTCGCGCTGCATGTTTTGCGGATTGTGCGAAGATGCCTGCCCGACCGATGCTTTGGAATTGACGCAAGACTTTGAAATGGCGTATTACAGCAGGGAAGGCGCGATCTGGGATCGCCACCGGCTAGAAGAAGGCCCAACGCCAACGCGCTACACCCGATAATCAAACATGGAAATTCGGCGAGATCCCATCACACAAAGCTGGGTTGTATGCGGTCAACGGGAAGAATTGGGAGAGAAGGACGCTCCATGCCCGTTTGATGCCGGGGTTGCGGAGAACGCCAAAACGCTGCTGGTTTGGCCGAGCGAAGGACCCTGGCAGGTGCGCGTGATCCCGCATCCGGACGCGCTATATCGTGTCGAGAACGAGCCCGGCCGCGCGGCGGAAGGCATCTACGACAAGATGGGTCCGTTGGGCGCGCATGAAATTGTCATCGAAACTACGCAGCATGATAAAGCGCTTTCTCAACTAAGTGATGACGAGATCGACCGCGTCCTGTGGGCATGGAGCACGCGAATCGCCGACCTGAAAAAAGACGCGCGGTTCAAGTATGTAAGCGTGTTCAAAAATCAAGGCGCGCTGGCCGGGCAGGAATGGGAACACGCTCATTCCGAAGTGACCGCAACAATCTTCGTTCCGCGGCGAATCAAGTATGAGCTGAGCGCGGCGCACGAATGGTTCAAAGATCGCGAACGCTGCGTGTTCTGCGACATCGTGCGGCAGGAAGAAAAGCAGGGCAAGCGCATCGTGGATGTGCAGGGCGATTACTATGCGTTGTGCCCGTATGCTTCGCGCGTGCCATTTGAAATGTGGTTGCTGCATCGCCGCCACAATCACCTGTTTGAGCAGCCCCGGCCCGGATCGAACAGGAAACAGCTAGCTGCCCTGATGGGGCGAGTGCTGCGCCGACTGGAAAAAATTGCGCCGGCATTTCACCTGGTGGTGCACACCGCGCCCAACACGCGAAACAAGAAGGGCGAGCTTTCCGGATACTGGAAAACGCTGGCGGACGACTATCATTGGCACATCGAAATCATGCCGATTCTCGAGAAGCGCAGCAAGTCCTACAGTATTAAAGAGGTGTACTTCAACGCGGTGCTGCCGGAGCAGGCAGCCGAACAGTTGCGCTCCATCGATCCAAATTCATGAAGGTGTCACGGCAGAAGAAGGGCGAGCGAGGGGGCATCATCGCCAACCTTGTGGCGCTTCTCTTTGTGGTGTTGCTGTGCGTGGTGGTGTATGTGGCGCGACATCCGATCCTGCGTTTTGCCGCCGAGTCTTGGATTGTGAACGACCCGGCAGCGCACGCGGACGCCATCCTGGTGCTGGGCGATGATAATTTCTATGGAGACCGCGCAACGCAAGCGGCGCAGCTGTTCCGTCTGGGGGTGGCCCCGGTCGTGGTGGCCAGCGGGCGAAGGTTACGGCCAAGTGCGGGCATCAGCGAATTGATGGAGCACGACTTGATCGAACGGGGTGTGCCCAAAGAGAAAGTGCTGCGATTTTCGCAGGATGCGGATAACACACGCGAGGAGGCCATAGCGCTGCGGCGGCTGACAAAGGAAAAAGGATGGAAGAGCGTGGTGGTGGTAACTTCCAACTACCATACGCGGCGTGTGCGCTACATCTTCCAGAAGGTGTTCCCCTCTGGCGTGGAAGTGAGTGTGGCCAGCGCAAGGGATGGTGACTTTGACCCGGAGCACTGGTGGGAAAAGCGCAAGTCCGTGAAACAGTTCTTAGGGGAACTGGTGGGCATGGTGGCGGCAGTGTGGGAACTGCGAAACGACGGTGGGCAGGGAGAAAAGTCTGCGGATAAGAGCATAGTTTTAGTACCAGCTATGGACCAACACGGCACAAAAAGTGTGCAAAAGTTTCCTTGCTCTTTACAGGATATAAGTGCTGTAATATCTTAAGGTTTCTGAGTCGCGGCATCCCGACCAGCCCAACAATGCGACTTTGAAAAGTAGCAGCGACCTCGAGGTGTATTCAATGTGGCGGAAAGAAGACGCGCAGTCTCCTTCTGAGAATTCCGCCAAGCCCTCGAATCCCACACTCGGAGTTGGACCAATGACGAATAACCAAAAAGATGCGTTTGGCGGGACGCAGAATGCTTCGAAAGCAATAGGCTGCGTCAGCCAAGGAATCAAGATCAAAGGCGAATTGACCGGTACGGAAGATCTGTTCATCGATGGAAATGTGGAAGGAAAGATCACACTCAGTAACTCCGTGGTGACGGTTGGGCCGAATGCAGTGGTAAAAGCGGATATTACCGCGCGGGAAGTAGTAGTGCGCGGGCGAGTGGAAGGCCAACTGTACGGATCTGAGCGCATTCAGATTTGGCACACTGCCAAAATTAATGGAGACATGAAATCCGAGCGAATCTCGATCGAAGAGGGCTCGGAATTGCATGGACAGATGGAAGCAGGAAAGCTCAGCAGCAGTGCCGCCGAAGCCTTCGTTACTGGCACTACAAAGAAGTCGGAATCAAAGCTCAAAGAAACAACTAGCGGCGGAGGAAAGGCGTCATCGGGAGCAGCCGTGGCGGGAGCGGATTGAGACATGGGATTTCTGAATAAGTTGGGAATTTCGATGGGAAGCAGCACCGCGCGCGAGAACACGCCCACGCTTCCCGAAGAACGAAAGGCAGCGGCAGGAAAACATGGGCCACCGGCGGTCGGCAGTTCGCGCAGCCCTGAGATGCAGGGAACATCGCGCGTTTCGAATGGACTGAAAGAATTCCTGTGGAATTTGGACGGTCTTGGTCGCGGAACGCTGCTGGACCTAGGGCCCGCATGGCAGACTACGCTGAACTTCTTCATCGAGCGGGGATTCCGGGTTTCTTCCGAAGACATTCTACGCGGCTGGGCTGATTTTTACGCGGAAGACGAAGCGCGCATTGGTGCGGAAAAGACCCCAGAGAACTACGAAGAGCGCCTGCCGGAAGTGCGCGCCAAGCGGTTTCTGGAAAAGAATCTGCAATACAAGCCGGCCTCCTTCGACGCTCTATTGTTGTGGGATGTGCTGGACTACGTAGATGCCGCCTTGGCGAAGATTATGGTGGCCCAGCTGACAGAGTTGCTAAGGCCCGGCGCCGTCGTGTTTGCGATGTTTCACAGCAAGAAGCCCGAAGGCTTCCAGAGGTATCGCGTGGCGGACACGAGCACGCTGCAAGTGCTGTCGGCCAAGCCGTTGTTACCAGCACAGAAAATTTATCAGAATCGCGAAATTCAGGAGCTGTTCGGAAGATATCGCAGCATGAAATCGTTTGTGGCGCGCGATCAGCTGCGAGAGACGTTGTTTATCAAGTAGCATCCGGATATCCACAGGTCAATTCATAGAGAACACAGAAGATAGCTGTAATCCCTGTTCTACACCAAGAATCCTATTGCGTCACACAAGACCGTGGCGTACAAGCGAAGTGTGAGCTCATAGAGCTCCGGAGGGGACGGATGACTCCACCGGGCTTAAAAGCGAAACAAAGCTGAACACACCGCGCACGCGGTGCGAGTCGCTTCTGAAGAAAACCGCAATACGGGTTGCTCAGCTCGCGACGCAGCAAAAAAAAGCAAAAAAGGGGGAGCTGTCAAGCTCCCCTTTTGCATCTCTAGCGATTCTGATTTGCTGCAACGTCCCGCTAGGCAGGCTGCGGATTTGCACGAGTTGCCTTGTAATGGTGGGTTCCGTTGTGGTGCTTGCTGGCGTGATGATTGACGTGGTGTTTATGAGTGTGGTGCGAAGTCGATTTCGAGTGAGGATGCGCGCGATAGGCTGCGGCTGAAGTTGTACCGGAAGAGGTAGACTGTGGCGCGGCCAAAGCCACTGCCGGCGCCAATGCGAGAACAACAACGGACAACAGGCGATTCACGTGAATTCTCCCAAGATGACATTCCCCTGGGGAGAGAATCTAATCACAGCGCGCACATCGTGGCGAGCGAAAATCGCGCGTAGCCGAAAACAGGTGAAAAGTTGGGAGCGAAAGACCCTAGTACGTATCGGTCGTGTTGCCTGAACATGGTCACTGTCCAGATGTCCTTCCTACCTGTTTACAGTGCCTATCACCATCCGCCGAGAGATTTGGATCTAGCCACGCCATAGGTGCTGACGCCGGTCATGTACAACATAGGCAGGCGCGCGAGCTTGTGGTGCCCAGTCTTGTGGAGCAACCAAGCACCACCGAAAGCGGCAGCGTCGAAGCCCGCGGTGATCGCGACGTTCCCGGGGCAGGATTGGGTAAGCAAGCGCTCCGGTCGCCCATGGTGCAAGAAGTCACAGGTCTGGGCCATGTCGAAGCTGCTCATCACTACCATGCCAGTGAACTCGATCTTCATAGGCCGATCCCAGAAACGTGGCTCAGGCTGGACGGTCAGCACCTCTAGATTGAGCTTAGGTCGTGGCGAATCGGGCAACCCGTAGGCCGGCAGGACCCATAATAGGAATAGGCAGAGCAACTTCATAGGACCTGACTAGCCACCAAAGCGAGCTTCGAGCATATGAATCACGGCGTTCTGCTTGGCAATCACCTGGGCTTGCCAAACCAACGCAACGGACATCACGCTCATCGTGAAAATGCAAAGAGCCAGGACGAGGCCCATCTGAGTTTCGTTTGCAGGTACGAAGATCATTCGGCGCAACCAGGCCATGGAAGGGGTCTCCTAAACTTTCAGCCCATTCTGCGGGTAAGCTGAGTGATGGTTGTTCAGCATGGGGGGAGCAATTACTGTGCCAGGGTTTAGGAGGGTCTTAGTACGCTCATTACCGCGTTTTTCGCGGCTTTTTGTCGCTTTCCCATTCTTGCTCGCAAGCGTCTCGCGCGGCGTTAGCAAATCTCGGCACACTTTGGACACTCTGTTTCCGCTGCTACCCGCGCTTGGCGAGGATGGACTCCAAGGCGGTTTCCCAGGTATCTAGCGCAAATAGAGGCAGGGACAGTAGGGAAGTGCGAGCAGATAATTCCGCGGCTGAGGAAGGCGAAGAACGGTCTGCGAGAAGTATGGCGCGATTACAGCATGCAAAGAGTTCCGGCGCTTCCTCGGAAGTAGCAAGAGCGACGCTGAAAGGATGAGCGCGAATCGCACGCTCATAAAGCGCGGTGAGCTGGCGAACACAAGTGGCGAGACTAGCGCCAACCACCAGCGACCATAGATTTCCGCGCGACCGAAGTCCCAGAATTCGGCGTGCAGCTTCGGCCCGGAATTTCGCGATCTCCGCGTCGGAAGCGCCGGCGAAAAAGAACAGCTCGTCGAAATCCCGTTGGCGCAACAATTCCGCTTCGCGCTGTGGCAATCCGACATTCTGGGACAGCTCGCGTGGCGTCAGTGTGCGAAGAGGCACCGGTTGAATACCCGTGTCTTCCGCCAGCTGGTCAAGAGCTTGGGCAGCCGCGGGCAGTGGTGTAGCGACTGGGATCACTGTGAAGCGCCCAAAGCGGACGGTATGGGCAGGCTTCAGGTGGAAATAGTCTTCCGGGAGATATACGCCCGAGCCGCCTTCCGCAATGAAAGGCGCGGCGTGGCCCAATTTGCGGATTGAGGAATCGAGTTCATGACGATTGCGCGAGCTAACCCAAACGCAAGGAAGATTCGCTTCTTCGAGTCCCTCCAGAAACTCCGGGAAGCCCGTTAGCGGCTTGCCGGAAGACGAAATGAGGTTATCGATGGCGATGTAGACAAGCTTGTTGGTAGAACGCAAAGGCACGCTCCGTGGCTCGCGCAAGAATTGTAGCGGAATCGCTGCAACGACGGGGACAAACAAGAAGACGGCGGGGAACAATCCCCGCCGTCTTCCCAGGTGTTACTTATTCAGGTTAGTTAGTTGCCAGAAGACTTCTCCGATGACGCGGCGGTGGTGGGCTGATCCGGGACATTCTTCGGAACGCTCAGGTAGCCGCTGATTTCGTTCTTGCCGACCTTGTTGATAACGAGTTCTTCGGCCTGGTGACTGCCGGGACGGTAGAAGATCATCGGTTGATTGGCGGCGCGGTTTTTGTCGTCATAGCGCTTGTCGTCGACGGTCACGATCTGGTTGACGCGGTTCTTCTTTTCGTTGGTGCCCTTCAACTCAACCGTGACGTTTCCAACCTTCTGAGGCTTGTTCTTGCCGATGATGGTGAACTCGAAGTAATCGCGTTCGCCCTTGCGGCGGAGCAGGTCGATTTCATCGTGGTTGCGGGCGATCAAGGTACCGAGTTCGCTCTTGGCCATATTGAGATCGGAGATGGTCTTGTCGAGGTTGGAGCTGACGGCGGTCACCTTGGTGTCAACAGTCTTGACGTCGTCGGAGGTCGCCTTGGTGGCAAGCTCGGAGTGCACAGAAGTGTCGAGAGCGGTGATCTTATCCGATGTCTGGTTGATCTGATCCGCCGCTTCTTGGCGAGCCTTCTTCAATTGGCCCTGGGTAATCTTCAGCTTGTTGGTGACGACCTTGAGGTCGCCTTGCAAGTCGGTGTTGACCTTTTCATCCTGAGCGATGCGGTCCTTCAGCGAGCTGACATCCTGCTGAACCCCCGTTTGAACGGACTTCACCTGATCCGTGAAGGCCTGCTTGGTGGCATCGAGCTTGTTGGAGTTGTTCCAGGCCCAACCCAACCCGCTCAAGGCAAGCAACGCAAGGATCACGATGGCTGGCAAATGCCAGGTCGGCGAGCTCTGGTTCGTTTGCACATTTTTGTAATCTTCAGACATATCAGACATATTCGATTCCTTCTCCTCAACCCTAATTGGGTACGGCTCTCTCGATTTAGGCCGCTCGAAGCGGCGGCGTGATCTGGGAACTGTACTTAAGGACAGCACGATGGGGACCGCAAGTGTCAAATCGGGTATTCACTGTAAGTCATTGAGGGAAAACCCGTTAGAAAGCGACAAGAGAAACCGGGCGGGTACTAGTTCCTGCAAAGTTTACGCGAAGATGAACAACCTTCACAACTTCCTTAGCTCTAGCTCCGCTCTAGGCGCCGTCCGGCCAGCCGATTCCCAAGGCTTGCAAGTCTGCGCGTAACTGTTCGGGGGATTGGAACTGAATTCCCGACATGCCCAGGCGTCGAGCCGCTTCCACGTAGGAGAGGATGTCGTCTATATAGACGGTCTCCTGGGCGGGGCTCTTGCAGGCCTTCAGTGCGGCTTGGTAAATGACCGGACTGGGCTTGCTGGCCCCGACAGCGCAGGAATAAGTCCTGACCGCCGGCGGGAAGAACCGAAAGAACTCGTAGGTGCGTTCGAGTTTGGCCACGTGGATCGGATCGGTGTTGGAGAGCAGGCCGAGTCGATAGTGCTTGGACAAGCATTCGAAGAGCAGGATGGGGAGAATCGGCGCAGGATCGAGGGTGCTGTTCCAGACGGCCGTGAACTGCTCGAAATCGAGTGGGATGCCGAGACGGGAGGACAGGTTCAGGTACCAATCGCGCGGGGACATACGGCCTTCCTGCCAATCGCCCCAGCGCGGGTCTTTCTCGATGGCGGACCACAGTTCCTCAGGAGAGAGTGCAAGACCCTTGGCAAGGCCAGCCTTCGCGCGGCCAACATCGACGCGCACCAGCACGCGGCCAATGTCGAAGATAATGGTGCGAATTCCGGCGTCGGCCATCGGTCAGCGTTCCTCCGGGGCTGAGGGAGCAGCGCCAGCGGCTTGCATTGCAGGTGTAGAGCGGCGCGATCGCAGATAACCGATGATTGGCGGCAAGATCGAAAGGAAGATAATCGCTCCGATTATGTAATGAAGGTATTTGCCGATGTTGGGGATTCTGGAGCCGGCGACATACCCTCCAACAAGCATGCTGCCGATCCACAGTGTTCCACCAAATATGTCGTAGATGAGATATGTCGAGTAGCGCATGGCAGCGGCACCGGCGACTGGAGGGCAGAACGTCCGGACGATGGGAACGAAGCGAGCCAGGATCACGGCCCGGCCACCATATTTCTCGTAGAATTCGTGAGCTCGCTGGAGGTGGCTGCGGCGGAAGAACAGCGAGTCTTCGCGACGGTACAGGGCTGGACCGGCCGAACGTCCGATCCAATAGCCCAGTTGGTCACCGGCAATGGCACAGAGGATGCCGGGGATCAGCAGCCAGCGAAGAGGAATTACATTTTGTCCGGCGAAGATGCCAGCGGTGACGAGCAGGGAATCGCCGGGCAGAAAGAACCCAACGAAGAGGCCGGTTTCAACAAAAATGATGGCGCATACCAGGCTGGGACCGCCCCAACCAATCAGCTGTCTGAGCCCTTCGGGGTCGTAGAGGGTGTGAAGGAAGTGGCGAATGTATTCCAGCAAGCGGTTTCACGCCTCGCAGAAAAGGGAATCGGGGCCAGTGCGCGGGAACGCAAATTCAAATAAATGCCCCAGCTCATACGGTAACAGAAAACCGCCGGATTCTCCGCACTATCCTGCCAGGTGATGAAGACAGTGGTGAGGAAGAGAAGCCAGCCGGTGGAACGCGTCATTCGAGTGAACCCGCCAGCAGGATCTCGCCTTGTTTGCCAAATTCGGAGGCGTCTTCGAGCTTAGGAGGCAGGAGTTTTTTGATCAGCGGGAGCGCGCTGGTGGCAGCGGCTGCGCCGGCTTCCATTGCTTCGTCGATGCGGTCGAAGTCATCCCATGCCAAGGACTGGACGTTGGGGCGGAGGACCATGTCCGCGTGGCGCTCCCATGCTTCGAGCTGATGTTTCTGCGCGGCACTGACGGCGCGGCTGACCACTTGAAAGATGTTGGTGGGCGCGCCGCGATGACCGTCGTGCAAACCTACCGAAACGCCCACGACGATCGGCGCGCCAAGTTCGCGCGCAGCGCGTGTCGGCACGGGCGCCACTAACCCGCCGTCGGCCAGGCACCGGGTGCCAAGCTGCACCGGTTCGAACAGCCCGGGAAACGCGCAACTGGCCCGGATTGCGTCAGCGATGTTGCCGTGCTTGAACAGCACGGGATCGCCCGTGCCTAAATCCGTCGCCACGATCGCCGTGGGGATCAGCAGATCCTCAAATTGCTTGCTGTCGAAGAAGCGCTGAACCAGTGCGCCAAGCCGCTCATTGCTGGCCAGCCCAAACCGCGAAACTCTCCAGCGGGCAAAATCGCGAAAGCGAATTTCGCGGCACTTCGCAACGATGCGGTCGAGCGGCGTCCCGCTGGCATAGCCGCGGCGATGATGCTGCCGATGCTCGTGCCCGACAGGCCGGAGAAAGGGATGTTGTTCTCTTCCAGAATGCGCAGAACCCCGAGGTGCGCATAGCCGCGCGCGAAGCCACCGCCCAACGCCAACGCGATGCCGGGCCGCATGGGTGGCTGTTCAGCAAAGAGATAGGACGGATGTGGCCTGCGTATCACGAAGACGAGATTCCCAGAATCCGCGGAGTGAGCGCGATGGGACGCCTGTCCCGAATTCTTGGTACGAACGTACCCGCGCGGAAACAATCACAAGAAACACTGGCAAGAAGGGCAGGGAGTACGGAAATACTAGACCACTACCCTCGCTGTACCATTGGCGAACACTCCCGCTCGAGCGAATCTACCTTACGAAACATGCAGTTCATCGCTTGTCTAAGGGGCCACATGGAAATCGGATACCACGGTTGGATGGGGCACTCGGTGGTTCTGCAGGTTGCTCTGGGTGACATCCGGGTGCCACTGCGGGGAAAGCTGCTGAAAGAGAACAGCGACTCCGTGCGTTTGAGGATTGGGGAAGGCTGGGACGTCGATATTTACAAAGCGATGATCCAGGCGGTGGAAGAAGACAAGATGGCCATGATACCGGCATGAGGGGAGGCGTCATGAAAAAGGAGATACCGAAGTACGTTACACAAGCTCGCGCGGCATACCTGTTGGGAATCCCGCCGCAAGAAATCAGGAGAATTTCCCAGGAGGGTGGAATCGGGCGCGTGGAGCGGGCGGGAGATGTAGAAGAGCGTTTTTTTACCTACGAAGAACTGCAGCGCATTTGTGTGATGGCGACGTGTGAAGGAGCAGCAACGCACTAGAAGGCATTGATTTTCCTGCGGCCCCCCTCAGGAGTACCCCCGACCCTGGCTCATCGCCCCCGATGAGTCAGGGTTTTTTCGTTTGCCACATTCCGTGCATTTCTCTACTATTGAAACGTTTTAGAAACTCTTTGACAGAAATCGCGAAGATGAGGAAACTGGCCGCTGGCTCCGGTCACTCCTTCGCCGTCATCACAGCTACGGCCGGCCGCTGGATCGCAAAAGGCAGAAATTGCTCTTGCTTTGAATCTTTGCAAGCGAGGAAGGCAAAAACTTGCACCTGACAGCACTGGATTGGGCAGCGATCGCAGGGTATCTGATCATCACGCTGGTTCTGGGGCTCTATTTCCGACGGAAATCGGGAAAGAGCACGGAAGATTATTTCGTTTCGGGCCGCGAAGTCAGTTGGTGGCTGGCGGGAACTTCGATGGTGGCCACAACGTTTGCCGCGGACACACCGCTGGCGGTAACCGGCTTGGTTTATACGCAGGGAATCTCGGGGAACTGGCTATGGTGGAGTTTCCTGCCGTCCGGAATGATGACGGTTTTTCTGTTCGCGCGCTTGTGGCGGCGCTCCGGGCTGATTACCGACGTGCAGTTCGCCGAGTTTCGTTATGCCGGGAAACCGGCCGCATTTCTGCGAGGCTTTCGGGCGGTGTATCTGGGGCTGCTGATGAATTGCCTGATCTTGGGATGGGTGACGAAGGCGATGGTGAACATCATCAGCACGTCGATGGGCATCAGCGATGCCAAAGCGCTGGCCATTTGCGTGTTCTTCCTGATGCCGTTCACGGGAATTTACGTCTCGCTTGGCGGATTGTGGGGCGTGCTGTGGACGGACCTGTTCCAGTTTGTTTTGAAGATGGCCATTGTGATTGCTGTGGCCTGGTACGGCGTGCACGCTGTCGGCGGCATGCCTCAATTGCTGGAGAAGTTGGCGGCGATGCGAGCCGCAAAGGGTCCGGGCGCCAGCGACATCACGTCACTGCTTCCGGATTTTTCGCGTGGATTTACGGGCGAGGCGTTATGGACGCTCCCCGTCATCACGTTTGTCGTGCATTTGGCAGTGCAGTGGTGGGCGTTCTGGTATCCGGGAGCGGAACCGGGTGGCGGCGGCTACGTGGCGCAGCGAATTTTCAGCGCGCGCGATGAACGCCACGGCTTGTTGTCGGTGCTGTGGTTCAACCTGGCTCATTACGCTCTGCGGCCGTGGCCCTGGATTCTTACTGCATTGGCGGCGGTTGTCCTTTATCCAAATCTGGCGCAGCCGGAGCGCGGCTTCATGCTGGTAGCCACGCGGCACACCCCCCATGCGTTACTGGGGATATTGCTTGCCGGATTCATGGCGGCGTTCATGTCCACGCTGGCCACGCAGTTCAACTGGGGCAGTTCGTACCTGGTGGAAGATTTCTATCGGCGATTCGTGAAGAAGAACGGCAGCGAATCGCACTACGTGAACGCGTCGCGGCTGGCTACGCTGTTTCTGGTTTTGGCATCGGCGTGGGTTTCCATGCAACTGCAATCCGTCAGCGAGGGATGGAAGATCGTGCTGGAACTGGGCGCGGGGACCGGCGGCGTGTACCTGCTCCGGTGGTACTGGTGGCGCGTGAATGCGTGGAGCGAAATCTCTGCAATGGCGGCCGCGCTGGTGACAACGCTCGCGCTTCACAGCCACACCTTGTGGATGGCTATTGCGGGTCGTCCGCAGCCATTCTCGGGCTCCGACCCGGTGATCTTTGCCAAGACAACTCTGTGCACCACGGGCATCACCACGCTGGTGTGGGTGGCGGTTACGTTGATCACCGGGCCGGAAAACGGAGACGTGCTGGTGAAGTTCTATCGCAAGGTGCGGCCCGACATTCTTGGATGGAAGCCGGTGGCAAAACTGAGCGGGGTCGAGGAAGCGACGCAGGATCTGGGCAAGAATCTTCTTAGCTGGATCACTGGCTGCGTGTTTGTTTACGCGGCCCTCTTCTCGATTGGACAATTCTGTTTTGGCCGAATGACGGCAGGAGCGGTGTTGGGGCTGGTGTCGGTGTCCTGCGGTGTGGCATTGTATCGGCTTATGCCAAAGCCCAACGAGTGGCGCATCTAGCCGAATGACGGCGCCAGTGCGAAGAGCGGGAACGTACCACGCTGTTCTCGCAGGTTTCCTCGGTTGGATGCTGGACGCGTTCGATTTCTTCGTGATCGTTTTCTTGTACGACACGCTGGCGCGGGAATTCAGCGTCTCCAAGAAAGCCATCATCTTCACAACCACGGCCACGCTGGCGCTTCGACCTGTCGGTGCGTTGCTATTTGGCGTGCTGGCCGACCGCTTTGGCCGGCGCGTTCCGCTGATGGCCAACGTCATCTATTTTTCCATCATCGAGTTGGCTTGCGGTTTCGCGCCCAATTACACCGTGTTCCTGATTTTGCGCGCGCTGTTTGGCATCGGCATGGGCGGAGAGTGGGGCGTCGGCGCTTCGCTAGCCATGGAAGCGGCGCCACCTCGCTGGCGCGGAATCCTCAGCGGAATCTTGCAGAGCGGCTACTCCATCGGCTATTTGCTTGCCGCTGTTGCGGCCCGCACGGTGTTGCCGGCTTGGGGCTGGCGTCCCATGTTCTGGCTGGGCGCGCTGCCGGCGCTGCTGGCGCTGTACATCCGCACCAAGGTGCCAGAGTCGGAAGCGTGGCAACAGCATCGCGCGCAGAGCATGGGGCATTTGCTGCGCGTGGTGGCGGCCAATTGGAGGCGCTTCGCCTACCTCGTGGTGCTGATGACGTTCATGATGTTCCTCTCGCACGGCACGCAGGACCTTTACCCGGATTTTTTGAAGGAAGTGCATAAGGTAAGTGCGGCGCGCGTCGCTGACATTGCCATGCTTTACAGCGTGGCCGCCGTGCTTGGCGCAGTGATTTTCGGCGCGCTCTCGCAACGCGTTGGGCGGCGCAAGGGGATGATCGCGGCGTTGGCGTGGTGCTTGCTGGTGATTCCGTTTTGGGCGTTGGGCGGCGGCTTGTATGCCATTTTGCTGGCTCCGGTGTTGATGCAGATGGGCGTGCAGGGCGCGTGGGGCGTGATTCCGGTGCATTTGAACGAACTGGCTGCCGACACGGCGCGCGGGCTGATGCCGGGCTTGGCATATCAACTGGGAATCCTGTTCGCTTCCCCGACGAATACGGTTCAATTCGCGCTGCGGGAACGCTTCGGCTATCAGTGGGCGCTCGCCGGATTCGAGGTGGTCACGATTTTGTCGCTCGCGCTGCTGCTGTGGCGGGGAGCGGAGGCGCACGGGAAAAGCTTCGTCCGTCCTGCCGTGCTGGATTGAGACATACACGTGGCGCTCGGTAAAGCGCGTAAAGCGCAAAAACATCAGGCACACGCTCGAAATGCGATGTGTCCCTGCAATATTATTGCGATCAACCGTACGCAATCGAGCAGCGACCGACATATATGATTGACGCATTCGAGGTAAAGAATCTCCGATGCTTCAAGGAGCTGTACCTCACTGAGTTAAAGCATTTCAATATGATCGGGGTACCGCCGCCCACTGGGTTGCGCAGTGAACGCCGAACCAGTACTGCTTCATGAACTCGACGTCGGTCAGCGCTGACCACAGCCGCTCCGGCGTGGCGCGGATGTAGGTCACGTACACAAAGGTCGAGTTAGCCATTGGCTCTCCCCAGTCGGTGTTTCAGATCGTCAATCGCCTTCGGGCGCGGCTTTTCAAACTCTTCTGGTGATACCTTGCCAACTCGCTCAACGCTTTCTCCTTGAGGCGGGAGCAGCTGGAGGCATTGGCCCCCTGGCGTCGTCGGCATGGTATCCGATGGCCGAGCTGCTCTTGAGTCAACGCTAAAGCTTTCACCTGCTAATTGTCTTGGCCATCTCGGTTCCTGGCATGAGCGGAATAGAGGTCGCGCAGGAACTCAAGAGGCGCGGCAATAATGCCAGGATCGTATTTCTCACCGATCATGAGGGCTCGGACATCCTTGCGACCGCTCTTGCAGCGGGAGGATTAGGCTGGCTAAGCTAGGAAAGGCACGCACTACGAGAACGAAATCCTCGTTTGGGGCCCTATAACGGAATGCCAACTGGATCTCTCTTGACTGGTACACTTTTTGCATGTTAACCTGTCAGTCACCCACCCAAGTTTGCGGAGCATTCATAACAAAACCGGTTTTCAAACTCATACCCCCTCATGAGTGGGGACATCACTGCGATAAATGACAACAGAGAACAGCTCGTAGGCAGGAACGTTATGGAATTACGAAGGACAGTGATTGACTGGCTATTCTTGATCCTGCTCTTTCTTGCGTTCAGCGGCGTAACGGCCGTATTCCTAGGAATGTTCATTGCCGCAGGTAGAACGGAAGAAGAGCAGAAGGAGTTGGACACCGAGCAATCCGAGGCTTTGAAGACAGCCGCCTTGCAAAATCGACTTACGAGAACTGCAAACAGCACGCTATTGAACAAACGCCACGAGCATGGCGCCGACTAGCAATAAAGCAATCGGGAAAAATGGCGGGTTGGGGAAGCTCGCGCACGGCCCCCTGTGGGACCGCTGTCCTCGCGCGGGCCGGGCCGGCCCCAACCCACCGTGAATCATCCTAAAGAGGCCAATGATGGCCCTCCATGGCCCGATGGACACATCCAAGGAGGTACGGGTGTTTAGTACGGATGCGCTAGGGTATGTGCCGACTCCCCCAGCTCACCGAGCTAGGGCCCGATTAAAACGCGTTGGCGGACAAGTGGATTCCACGGTCACTCGACCTGGTGGAGTACGGCTCCGATTTCTCTCTACCGGTAATGAGGGTGCGGCGATCGATCTGCCGATACTCTCTCGGCGGCTCACTCCTGAGCCACAGAGAACACAAGAAAAAAAGCGTGTTGCACCCGCAGTGCATCACAGCCGACTCCACACTCCCGTGATTCCCCTGTGGTACGCGAAAATTCCCAGGCTCCCATCTGACAGAGATGCTGGCACTTATTTGTTCGGCTTTCCCGCCTTAGGAAGCCCCAAAAACCAATCCTGCGAACAGAAAATGCTTCTCAGCCGGGCCGACCCTGTGCAATCCTGACAGGCCATGTTTCGCCATGGATTGATGTGCGGCCTCAACCTCGGGGCGAGTTTCACGCCGTTCTTTTCGAGCACCTGAGGTAGGTCAAAAGAAATTGCTTCGAATCAGGTGGCTTGAGACGTTTCAAGTCGTCCTTTATTTGCCAAATCTTCCGGGGCTGATGGCTTCGCTGTTGTCGAGTTTCCCCGAGCGAGGTTCAGGAACAAGACGGAAAGCAGAATGCCTGGAACTGCAATTATTGATGGGAACCCAAAATACATCTTCCAATACATACTCTCTTTTCCCGCGGGATGCGCGGATTGCTGCTGAGAGTCCTGAGCGGATTTTCTCGTACATGTGCTGTTCTCTTCCCTCCGTTTCGTGAAGCTCGCATTTCTTTTGGATAAAAGGTGCAGTAACGGGCACTGCACCCCCGGTGAGCAAAGAACCCGATTCGGTTCTTGTTAGAAGCGGAACTGAACACCGGCTTGGAACCGGAAGTTGCTTTGGTTGTTGTTGCCCCCCGTAAAGTCATTGCCAAAGCGGGTCAGTAAATAGTCAAACTGGGCAGGCCTAATGGCGAAGTGTTCGTCGCCCAGCGGAATGTCGATGCCACCACCGATGATGAAATCAAAGGCGTTGTTGCTCGGAGACTTGCTGACGCAGGCTCCCCCGCAGTTCTTGTAGAGGTTGCCGTAGAAATTGCTGTGGGCGCCACCGAACAAAACCTCGCCGAATGGTTCGAAATGGGAGGTGCGGAATTTGAAAACGGGACCAACGTTGTAGGTGAACAGGTTGCCTGAAGCAGAAACAAGCCCCGCGGGAGTAATTAGTTGTGCGTGTAGCTCCCGTAGCCCTGGAACTCCGCTTCGATTCCGATGTAATGGCTAAAGTAGAAAGCAGCTGAACCGCCGCCGCCGTTAAGAGAGAAGGTAGGAATAATGTTGTTATTTTGCGGATTTGCGTGAATGTAGGAATAATCGCCCGTAATCTCGATCTTGTGGTCATCTTGCGCAAACGCCACCGTTCCAAAGAGCAGAATGATTCCAAAAATGAGGACACTTCTGATGATGTTCACGTAAATCTCCTTTTTGATTTAACTTCTTCTTTACTTTTTTGTGAGCCGAGGTCTTGAGGACCCAGAGAAGTTCGGGGTGGAGGGGTTCTCCGTCCGAATCGTCACATTTTAGATTGTGACAAGGATACATCCTGAAGCGGCTCTGAGGTAACTGTCAGAACACAGTACCATTAAGTAACGTTAAGTTACATATGGAGCCGGACAAATCGGGTCCGAGCTCACATCTACGGTTCGCGCATTAATTGTTCAGCGCTCCAGATCTCACGTTTGGAAATACAGAACGGCTTTGCCTCTCTCATCGGGCTCCTCCCATTGCCAGTTAGCTCATTGGCTCCGCGATGTGAGCCGTATGAGACCTATACCAACTGTTTCGGTTCTTGCTTCACTACGTCGGTTAAACATATAGAATATATTGCAATTCCACTTGACAACATAAGTTAATCCACCCATAGTCGTCCCATACCAAGAAAACCAGTCAGCAATCTGAAGGAGAAATCAATTATGCCCGTTAAGAATCCAAAGGAACTATTTGTGACGATTCTGAGCCAGGTGCGACACGGCACCGAGCGTTCAGCAGCGATCTACAAGGAACTGGGCGAATTGGCCCAGAATTCGGAAATACAGGAGGCCCTCGAAGCGCGGGCTTTCGTGTCTCACCAAACCCTAGCGAAGCTGGACGAGGCTTTCAAAATCATCGGAGAGAAACCGGTGAACGTCACCGGACGGCTCCACGATGTTTTTGTCGAGGATTTTCGCAGGGAGGTTGCGGAAATCCAATCCCCGGAGGCGAAGCGGCTCTTCGTATTAGCAAAGGCCAATCACTTGAGCCACATGCGCACGGCGGAATACGTTACGTTGGTCGCGGCCGCCGATGTTTCCGGTCACCATGGCGTCGGTGTGCTACTCGAGAGCTGCCTCGCCGACCATTTGGCCTTCGTCGACCGGACGAAGCGTTTAATCCGTCATGTCATCGAAGCGAAGGTCGCGGCGAGAGCTACAGGCTAAGCCGCTTAATTGGCAAACGACGTGAAGAAGAGTTCGCATGGTCCTGCCTCTTCTGCGAGGCGGGACCATGCGTGTGGTTCCGAGGCCAATCACAAGTCTGCATTTCAATCGATTGCAATACGGTCCGATCCCGGTCGGAAGAGGTAAGCCTAGCGCCTGGTAAAACGCCGTGCCTGTATGTGAAGTAGTACTTCACATCTTCGCTTTTTCCGCACGACTTTACCGGGCACTGACCCGGTTTGTATGCACAATTTCACGAAGAATTACTGCAGCTTCGCGTACTCCGCTTTCGTAGCGATGAAAATCGGAATGTCAGGGTCTGCGTCTTTCCGCAACGTGAGGAAATCCTGATAGGCTGCCTTGGGCTTTGGCGGTGTCGCCTTGCGTGGCGTAGGCTCTGCCGATTTGGTGATGGGCGAGTGCGCAAAAGAACACCCTTAAACGAATCAGGAGTTAACACCAGAATTCAGCACGGCCTTCATTGAACTCGGGCTGACGATTTTCAGCTGGTCTGTGAGGTTTTGCCAGCTCTTAAAGCCGTATTTCCGGGCAATTACGTATTGGGCATCGGCCAGTCTGGGTTGGAAGGAACCGGCCAAAGGGTCTAGAGAGTACCATCGACCAACTGCAATTGCGTCCCGTCGTTGCACCCCATGGAGAAGTATCCGCGCTTCCTTCTGGATAGCTTGAAGATTTGTTACGAGTGGCAAAGGGCAACACATTTCAGTTCAATCCTCCCCGCGATATGTAGCCCCAGCAAATCTTCCCGCCGAGGCGCTAGACTCATTTGCCTGTTGCACTGTCCAGATATAAAGGACCAAGTCCACCACAAAAAAAGACAATCAATGCCAGTGCGGCTCTTAGGAGTTTCATCGCCGTCTCCCGTTGTGCTCGCCGAGTCTCACCCTGCGAGAAACCGACTCCTATATATTCTCTGGTCGAACTCCTCTAGATGATGTGCGCGGCGTCACATAAAGCGTTCAAAACTGCCACTAAAGGCATCACTCGGAAATGTGCCCACCGTCTCTACGGCCAGCCCAGCTCTCAGCCTTTCTCACGATGGAACTCGACGCCTCATTAAAAGTGGCTCCTACCCTTGCGAATAGGAGCCACCGATTACGACAGGGCTCGTCCGGCAGTCCCGACCGCCCGGCAGAGACTTCTGAATGCTGCCTGTCTTAGTTCCGCATGGTCTTCTTGGCCAGCGTGACCACCGGCAGTCTATGGGACATTGGCTGTTTTCGTAAATGATCAGCATCACAAAGAGGGCAATTGTTCCCAAAGGAATTTGGCGGGACTGTCATTTGTGACAGTTCCAGAAGGACGTGAGGCCTGCGCATCATCGCTTAGTGCAATCTGGAATGAGATGGGGGGGCTATGGTAAACGCGACCTCGGATACCAAAGGTACCACCTCCTTTTTGTCTATCGTCGCGGTTGCGTTTCTTCTGGTTCTTAGCCTGTATTCTTACCGCGCGCAGGAACTTCTCGCTTGCTGGCTATTCTTCGGTCTGATGTTTGTTGCGCTGGCTCCCGTAATTTTGGTGGGCGTCCTCGGTTTTTATGCGGTGAAACACCTAATCCGGTGGGCGAGCACGGCAGCGCGAGTGATGCCGACAACTACGATGAGTCCGGCCGAAGTTCATTTGAAAACAATCTCGGGCGACGGACAGTTGAAGTGATTGGTTGCGCGTTTTCCAATAAATGCGTGGTGACACTCTTCCACAAGGTGAATCTCGGTACAACTTGGGGACTTTTCGAGAGCGAGAATTTTGTTGATTGTCGCGCTAGTTAGGCTGTCGCAGGCGCTCTTGGGAGTTCTCTAATATTGAATTGGACTTGGATCAGCGTCTGCGTAAAAGCAACGCTGCCGGCGCTCGGTGGGGTTGGGCTCTTGTTGTCCGTTTTTCTGGATTCCTTCCTTCGTTTCGCTCCCCCTGATAACAGATTTGATCGTGATTGAACTCTCGAGCCGAACGCCTGTGCGCATGCCGTACTATGCGTAGCCACCACCAAGCCAATCGAATCGTGCCTGTCGACGGTGCAGCGGGTGGCTCGAAACGTAAAGCGTTGGCGCGAAGGAAATCAGCCGCTGCGCTGGACCGCCACCGGGCTGTTGGAAGCAGGGAAGAAATTCCGCCGCATCAAACGCTATCAAGAAATCTTGTTGCTGAAGGAACGCCTGAATCCGTCGCCGGTGGTGTTCTACGGCTTGGCAAAGCCGGTTCGCACGCCGCTGATCGGCCCGCCTACCGCACCGTAAAGGCAATTCGCCTATTTCCCAAGAGGGTGCGGGCAGTCCGCGCTTGAACTGCCCTTTCTTGATTTCACTTGGGGTTCAACTTCTCAATGATGTCTTAACGATGCCGGCCTCGCGACGGCCCGAGTAGACTTGTTTCGGCGTTCGACCCAGCGCTCGGACCGAGGGAGGCCGAATGCGAGTTAATAGAATGTGATTTACACGCTCCTCGGACGGAACAGCTTCTGGCCTCAACGCTGCATTGTGTCAACGTCTCAATTCACAGCGCAACGTTGTGTAGACTTCGACTTTTGAGGCACGCAAAACAAAACGGAGATCGCAACGTTGGTGACGAGAATGACAACGTGGTGATGGCGAGACGGATTGGCCAGGCTCACAATCGCAACGCAGTGCAGACAAGCTACAGCCGCGCGCCGCGGCAATGCCGCGTTGCGCAGCGTCGGTAGCCCTTCTGCCATTTCCGGTATACTGACCACCGACTCGAAGGAGGTACACATGGCCCAAAAAGTGATCGCAATCGTAGGGGCATCAAAGGACAGCTCATCATCCGACGCCCAACCGGCGCCGTAACCTCTTCACCGGACACCAAAAAAAATCCCTGCCTTGTGACGCCAGGCACATCCCGATTATGGTATCGGTCATACAATCCTCCCGGTCTCGCAAAACCGGAGATCAGACGGAACCAGTCAAGCAGCGCAAAGTAGCCTCACCTGGGCGGTTGAGACTGCTGAACGAAGTCTGACGGGTGGCTCCTATCCGTGCATGGGCAGGAGCCACCATTTTTCTGGAAAGTTGAATTCCATCGGGGGGAAAGTCATAAAACGGGGCCGGTCGCCGAGAAGTGACCGAGGGCACATTGCCAAGTGACCCCGATAGCGGCCATCTTGGACAAGCTAAGCAAGCGGTGAAAACAAATTGATCAGCACGAACGAGGCAGCTCAAGGCGCTCCAGATCAAGAGCTACACCCTCCTGCATCAACAGTTGCCTGCTTCTTGCCAGTGTTTGGACTGCTTTGAGGCGAACCAATTAAGCAGTCAGTATTGGCGGTGGGAAAGGGGCCGTGGGTCGAAAGCCCAAGAACTGACACTAAGTTCTTACAACGGTGTTGGAACCCGTCGTCTTCTTGTACAACTGTAGAATGAAAGTGACTCCGGATTTCTGGTGATCGTGATCTCCCAGAACGCCGTTTGGACGTTGCCATCCATTTTTGTACAAATCGGGACTTAGCTCAGGGCTTTGAAAGTGAGAGGACTGGCGGAGCTGCTGTGGGCCCCGATTCTACGAGAGTAAACAGTATCATCAAGAAGCCGAGCCCACGTTTGGAAGTCACATCGCGGTCATCAACCCAAAACCAATAGTTGCGGTATGGGACGGCGACGAAGGCTACGCTAGCGTCGGGTTTGGAAGTTGACGAGTGCACGCGGATTAGGAATCTTGGCGGCAAGTCAGATGGACTGTCTGGCGTTCCTATCTTCGAGACTCGCCCTTCCTCAACATCGGAAGCGGGGATCTCAACGCCGGCCGAGGCTTCCCCAAGGATCTCAATCATGGAACGCGTGAGCATGGCGATTTCCTTGTCATCCTGTGGCACCGTACCCAAGGCAAGTCTGAATTCTTGGGCATCGGGGTTGAGGCCGAGCAAGTCCCTCACTTTTTTAGCAGTCGCGGCTGTTGTTTCGTCTACATGGTGGGCTCGAAAAACCATAATCCCACCCGCCCCACCTTTCGCCTCCTCGACGCGGATACCAAAAGAATCTGAGGCCTGGAGTTCTCTCAGCATTGAAAGGACTCGGTAGAAATCAGCATCGCCAGTCCGCCTGAACATTTCGGCTTTTGAGCCGGCATGGAGCCCATTCACGGCCCTCACTCCGACCTCGAATACCGCGTCGATTGGCCAGCCGGACTCTATGAGCGAGAACAAATCAACGGGTGATACCGGTAGCAAAAGGCTCTTCGTAAACTTCTCTCCGCTCACGGGAACGTAAGTGATGGTCGGGCTTTCAGCCCAATGGCCCGAAGCGATAGCCGAGGGGGCAACTGCGGAGTCCCCGGTCCAACCCGGAGCGGATATCGACCCCGTGCCTTCACGAGTATATTGTTGGACTACCTGCTGCACGTCCAGAAACATCGGGGGATCCATGTACCGCAACTTGACCATGTTGAGGAGCATTTGCTCCTTCCACGAGCGGGTGATGGCCGAGGAATAATCAAAACGATCATGAGCGAGATTCCTAGGTCCTACCTTGGCTGCACAACCGCTACACAAAAGCAGCAGCAGACTTGGTAGAAAAACGCCGCTGACGCGCCAAGGCTGTGCAATACAAATGGGATGGGTTTTTAGCACGGCCTCTCCTGAGCCCGAAGACTAGCACTAGTCCGGATGATCTGCATAGAATCTCGTCGTATGACCAACTGGGTCATGGTTCTACAACGCCTTCTCTAATTACCCAGTTGCATAAGAGCAGCACGCAGCGGTGCGCTCGATATCTTAATCAACCCTTTGTATGGCGCATAAAGCTCCAGGATCAAGAGAACCGCGCAGGACACCGAAAGCGCGGAGACTAACAAACTCGCGACCACGGTCCCATTGGCCGGGGCATACAGGCCGAAACTGATGAATAGGACAGTGAGCCACAAAACCAGGATGACGAGCATTGGCATGGAGATCAAATTGGCTTGCTGTTCATACATCAACCAGCGCGTTTTTCGGATCTCCCTCAGAATGCTTAAAGCTTCGGCTTTTAATGAACGTTGTGTGTCATCCTTCGGCAAGAGTCCCTGAATCTTCTCGAAGATAGAGTCAGTGTCCCGAGTTGATACCGCCAAATGCGCGGGGGCTGCAGATTTTTTCAGCTCCATAAAATCGAGTGCATTCGCAGCGGCACTGCGGAGCAGATCGCGTGCTTCCTTCGTCTCCGTGCCATAGAGTGCCAATGTGCGGTCCAGCAGGATGATGTCGGATGACGTTCCCGTGATCTCGTGGCTCAGCGCGTCGAACGAACTTTTTGCTGATGAGATCAGTAGGCCAAGAACAATGGCAGTCATTGTGGCGACTAACCCCATTGCGATCATTACGATACCTTTAGAGTCATCACCCAGATGGTTCTGGGGCAAAAGCTTGCGAAGAAACATCCCGAGCAACGCGCCTCCGAAGACAACCGCAAAGACAATCGAACTGCTTGCGATGGAACTCATGGCAACTCCGTCTCTGGCTTCCGTACGGGGATCATAGCAAAAACCACCGCAGCCAAGTTCACAGCTGAACTCTCAGGCCAACTTTGCTCGTGTGAGAATGTGCCGTCGGGGAGTCACGGAACAATTAAATGTACAAAATGATTAAGGCACTCGCGGTGATAAGTGGCTGGTTGAAGGTAACCATGTTCCCTGGGGCCGTGGGGATCGATTTGGCCAAGATGTTCGACAAGGCGATCGAACACTTAAAGGATTCGACGCGGCTAATCGTCGACCTTCGCGGCAACACGGGTGGCGGCATCGGCGTGCTAAGGCTGATGAGCTATCTGATACCTGGAAAGAAAGAAGTGGGCTACAGTCTGACGCGCTCGCGGAAAGAGAAGGGCTATGAGAGGGAGAAATTGCCGAGATTTGGACACATCCCCGCGCGCAAGGCGACGCTTTTGTGGCTGGCACTCCGGTACGGCTCCATCGATAAATCAATCCTCGTTGTCACCGAAGGCCTTGGCCCGCAGAAATTCCATGGCCGCGTTGTAATCCTCGTAAATGAGCATACGGCCAGCGCCGGTGAAATGCTGGCCGCTTTCGCCGAAGAGAACAGTCTCGTCACAATCGTCGGTGTTAAGACAGCGGGTCGTTTGCTGAGTGGCAGCACTTTCCGAGCCGGTGAAGGCTACATTGTTGGTTTGCCCGTCGCCGCCTATCTGACCTGGGACGGAAGGCTGATCGAAGGCAAAGGTGTGTCGCCCAGAATTTCGGTTGAAATGTCGCCAGACCATC
>Ga0074045_10001261_pt1 | contig 24662 bp, 19 predicted proteins | sample BogForMeECP23OM2_FD_94442 | JGI IMG/M metagenome (GOLD analysis project Ga0074045, IMG submission 94442) | Bog forest soil microbial communities from Calvert Island, British Columbia, Canada - Bog Forest MetaG ECP23OM2 | ecosystem: Environmental > Terrestrial > Soil > Wetlands ... | reverse complement strand
CTTTTCCGAAGCCACTAATCGCCGGTCTCGATGAGGGTTTGTGCGAGGCAGGCCAGTGCTAAGCTCGCACTTTTCTCCCGGCTTCGCGCCACAGGTTGGGCAGCGAACCGCCAAGGCTTCCTTTTGTTTGGCCTTCATCGCTTCATAATGCGGCGTTGCTCACCAAGAAAATGGTCAATAGTGACCAGTTCGCGAGTTCATTCTAGGTGCACACTAACCACAAGAAACTGCAATTCATCCTCATGCCCGCTTGCGGCCCCTAGGTAGGGATTCAGGCAGCGATTTTTCTCACCAGAGGTAGGGATATGGCGATACCAGTCACAGTGTTTCCAAATCGGGCCCTGGAAGTAGTCAGTTCCCGCTCGCTCGTGCGGGAGATGACCTCAACCGCCCGCCCACGATCGCATTCGAAGCCTTCGCTGCCCAGTCGCATCGCGGTAATCGGGAATTATCTTCCGCGGCAATGTGGAATCGCTACGTTCACCACAGACCTCTGCAGCGCAATCTCCGCGGAGTACGGAAGCGCTCGACTGTTGGCACTTCCCGTCAACGACACGGAAGAAGGCTACGACTATCCCCCGCGGGTGCGATGGTCGCTCGCGCAGGACGATCTGGCCTCTTACCAGGAAGCGGCGGAATTCCTGAACTTCAACAATATCGACATGGTTTGCCTGCAGCACGAGTATGGGATCTTTGGCGGCGAGGCCGGGAGTCATGTTTTGCATCTCCTACGCCAGCTAAAGATGCCTTTAGTGACGACGCTGCACACGGTTCTGCGCGAGCCAGACCCTAACCAACTGATGGTGATGGAAGAGATCGCAAACCTCTCGGATCGCCTCATCGTCATGAGCCAGCTCTCGTCCCAGTTCCTGCAAGAAATCTTCAAGATTCCCTGCAGCAAGATCGACATGGTTCCGCACGGTGTCCCGGATCTCCCGTTCCTGGATCCCAATTTCTACAAAGACAAGTTCGGAGTGGAAGGGAAAGCAGTTCTGCTCACGTTCGGCCTGCTTTCGCCTAACAAGGGAATCGAAAACGTAATTCGGGCGCTGCCCCAGATCTTGTCCAGGCACAAGAATGTCGTTTACCTCGTCGCCGGCGCGACCCATCCGCACGTTCTGCGCCGCGAGGGTGAAAAATATCGAGCCAGCCTGCAAGCCTTGGCGAAGGAAGTGGGAGTGGAATCGCAGGTGATGTTTCACAATCGCTTCGCCACTCCCGAGGAGATGGCCGAGTTCATTGGCGCCGCAGACATTTACATCACGCCTTACCAGCATGAAGCGCAGGTGGTTTCCGGAACGCTCGCCTTTGCGCTGGGAGCCGGCAAAGCGATCATCTCGACTCCGTATTGGCATGCCATTGAGCTGTTAGACGACCGCCGGGGTGCATTGGTCCCGTTCCAAAATCCCGACGCGATCGCGCAAAAGACGATCGAACTCCTGGATACTCCCGCGATCCGTCACGCCATGCGGAAGCGCGCCTATCTGTTCGCTCGGGAGATGATCTGGAAAAGAGTGGCGCAAGGCTATATGGAAAGCTTCTCTCGCGCGCGAAACGACCGTATGGAAAATCCACGAGTTCAGTTTTCCGCTCGCGCTACTCATAAATCGCTGAATCAACTGCCTGCATTGAACCTGGGCCACCTGAATCGGTTGACGGATGATACGGGAATATTGCAGCACGCGATCTTTACAGTCCCGAACCGCGCGGAAGGATATACGAGCGACGACAATGCGCGCGCACTCATCTTTGCCGTAGGGCTGGAGCAGAGAGATAAAGCTCAGGCAGACGACGCTCAACTCGATAAAGCACAGCTTGGGGCCAATGGCGGAACTGCTCCGGATGCGATCACGCTGGGCTTGTCGTTGCGATATTTGTCGTTTCTTGAGCATGCGTTCAATTCGGGGAAAGGCCGGTTCAGAAATTTTCTGGGCTATGATCGCCGGTGGAACGAAGCTGAGGGTTCTGAAGATTCTCATGGACGCGCAGTGTGGGCGCTGGGCACCGTTCTGGGGCGGTCCAGCGATCATGGATTGCGATCTGCCGCCGGCCGCTTATTCGAGTTGTCCCTGCCTGCTGTTGTGGAGTTCTACAGTCCGCGGGCCTGCGCCTACGCGCTTCTCGGAATTCAGGAATATCTCGATTCGTATCCCGGCGACCGCGACGCGCAGAAAATCAGATCGGTGCTCGCTGGTCGGCTGCTTGACATGTATGAGTCGATCCGCCGTCCGGATTGGAAGTGGTTTGAGAACGTTCTGGCTTACGGGAACGCGAGATTGCCGCAGGCCATGCTGATCGTCGGTTCTGCCAGTTCGGATGATCGCCTGGTCTCCGCGGGGCTCGAAGCGCTGGACTGGCTCACCGAAACGCAACGCTCGGAAACCGATGGCCGCTTTGTACCGATCGGGTCGCAAGGTTTTTATCGCCAGGGTGGCAACAAGGCGCGTTTCGATCAACAGCCGCTTGAGGCTGCGGGCGCCGTATCTGCGTGTCTGCAAGCCTACCGTATAACGGGTGATAGCCGCTGGCGCAGCGAAGCCTGGTCGGCTTTCAACTGGTTCCTTGGCGACAATGATCTTCAGGTTCCTCTTTACGATCTCACCACTGGTGGATGCCGAGATGGGCTTCATCCCGATCGCGCCAATGAGAACCAGGGAGCGGAATCGACGCTATCGTTCTTGATGGCGCTGCGGGAAATGCACGCGTTGCAAGAGCGTAAACCAACGGAAACTCGATCGTGACTATGCCCACGCAAAATATAATCAGTCCTCCGAATACTCGCTTCGAGCCATTGCTTCTTCGGCATCCCGCCAACCCGATTCTGACCAGCAAGGATTGGCCGTACTCGATTAATAGTGTTTTCAACGCGGGCGCAACCTTGCTGTCCGATGGAACGACTTTGCTGTTGTGCCGCGTCGAGGATCGCCGTGGGTTGTCGCATCTGTGCGCCGCTCGTTCTCGAAACGGCGTCGATGGGTGGGAAATCGACAGCGAACCGACATTGATGCCCAGCCCGAAAGAATTTCCCGAGGAGATCTGGGGCATTGAGGATCCTCGCATTACATTCGCGCCCGAACTACGACAATACGTGGTCATATACACCTCCTATTCACGCGGCGGTCCCGGTGTGTCTCTGGCCCTGACCAAAGACTTCCGAACCTTCGAGCGCTACGGCGTAATCATGCCGCCGGACGACAAAGACTCCGCACTTCTGCCCCGTAGAATCGATGGGTACTGGGCGCTGATTCACCGGCCCATGACTACCCTGGGGTCGCACATGTGGATCTCCTACTCCCCAGACCTACGCCATTGGGGCCGGCACCGGCTGATGCTCGAGGCTCGGCGTGGAGCGTGGTGGGACGCAAATAAAATCGGCATGTCACCACCTCCTATCGAGACTTCAAGGGGATGGCTCGTGCTCTATCACGGAGTTCGCCACACGCCCTCGGGCTGCTTGTATCGGTTAGGTGTCGCTCTTTTCGAGCTGGAGAATCCGGAAAAGTGCCTGCTGCGCGGCGATTCCTGGATCTTTGGGCCGGAGGCTGAATACGAGCGCCACGGCGATGTTGACGACGTTGTCTTCCCCTGCGGATATACGATGGACGCCGATGGCGACACGCTTAACATCTATTACGGGGCCGCGGATTGTGCCATTGCCCTAGCTCGGGCAAGCGTCCGCTCCCTGCTGAGTTGGCTGGATGCCAATGCCAGCTGTGAGCGCCGGCAGCGAGCGCAGGACTTGTAACACCACTGCATTGAGGTTTTCCGCAAGTGAGCTATCTTGCTCAGACATGGGGGTCTGCACCTGTCATTCTCTATTCTCCTGAGTGTGTCGACGGAGCCGCGGACGCTGATTCGTAGCTCTCATTCCTAAGGTTGCTGCAGCGACCACATCCAGCCAATCGGCATTCTTTATCCGCGTTTCCACCGCGAACCTGCGGCGGACACGAGTCGACCCTAAAGTTCTTCGATCATCGAAACTCGGGCACGCCTCTGGCGGATGAGAGGCGTTAGCCCGCAAGAAAAGGAAGGTTAAAGATCATGCCGTTACTTCAACTCCTGGAAGTTCTTATCGTGGTGGGTGTGCTTCTGTGGCTGGTGAATCGCTTCATCCCCATGCAGTCATCCATCAAGTCAATTTTGAACGGCGTAGTGGTCATTGCTGTGGTTCTGTGGCTGCTGAATATTTTTGGGCTGTTTCACTCGCTTTCCGGTATCCGTCTCGGAAAAGGATGAAGCGCCGTGACTGCTTGGAAAGAGACGCCATGAAACTAAGATTCTCGATAAACCCAACACGGCAGATACCTGCCACAAGGAGATAGTGTGAAGACCAAATTATTGTTAGCCGTCGCCGTCGCGTTCAGTTTGCCAGCAGCAGCTCAGACCAGTTCTCAAACCATGGTCGACGTCGACTCTACGAGTTCGACGCCTACGTTTCGCGTAACCGTGATCAGCCGCAGCGTTCAAGCTATCAACTATGAGCACCGCAGCGGAAGCTCGAAGCTGGATTTTGCCGGCACAACCTTGATGCCCCTGGCAAATGGCGAGGCCAAAGTAAACAGCAAGCGCGGATCCATTGAGATTGAGGCCGAATTTGGCAACCTGCAAAGGCCGACGACTTTTGGCAACGAATATCTGACTTACGTCCTGTGGGCGATTTCGCCAGAAGGCCGTGCAGTCAATCTGGGCGAAGTATTAGTCGGCGGTAACGATCGCAGCAAGCTGCACGTGACGACAGACCTGCAGGCTTTTGCCTTGATTGTTACGGCGGAGCCTTACTACGCAGTTCGGCAGCCCAGCAATGTGGTGGTACTGGAAAATGCCATCCGCGAAGACACCAAGGGAACCAGCGAGGCGGTAAATGCAAAGTATGAACTGATGGAACGCGGAGGCTATATTCCCACCGGATACAAGTTCGACCCGGTGGTTCTGAATGCCAAGTTGCCGCTGGAATTCTTCGAAGCGCGCAATGCGCTCCGCATCGCGCAATCTGAAGGAGCAGAGCACTACGCTCACGACAGTTATCAACGGGCCGTCGAGTTGATGAATAACGCGGATGGATATGCCGTCAGCAGGCACTTGGATCGAAAGCCGCTGATCGCAGTCTCCCGCGAAGCGGTGCAGACCGCGGAAGATGCCCGCGCTATTGCGGTGAAGAAGGAAGACGAAATGCGCCTGGCAAACGAACGCCAGGACTCAGCCGACGCACAGGCGCAATCGAAAGCGCAAGCCGATGAGGCGATCCGGCAGAAGCAGTTAGCCCAGGACGCACAGGGGCAGGCAGATTCCGCCGCCGCCATGGCTCGGTCGCAGGCTGCGGACGCACAAGCTGCAACGGCGAAGGCGCAATCCGATATGGCAAATAGCCAGGCTGCATCCGCAACCGCGCTCTCCGCGGCCCAGGCCGATGCGGAGCAATCCCGTCTGGCAGCACAGCAGGCGCAACTGGCCGCTCAGCAGGCAGAAACAGATAAAGTTGCCATGCGCGCGAAGTTGTCCGAGCAGTTGAATTCGATTCTTCAGACTCGCGACAGCGCGCGCGGGCTCATCGTCAGCATGTCCGACGTTTTGTTTGACACCGGAAAATTTTCCTTGAAGCCGGGAGCACGGGAGAAACTGGCGAAAGTCGCCGGCATTCTGCTTGCTTATCCCGGACTCAACATTGAAGTCGGCGGCTATACGGATAACGTCGGCGGCGATGCCATGAATCAAACCTTGTCCGAGAACCGCGCCGGTTCCGTGCGCGATTACCTGGTGCAGGAAGGCGTAGCGACAAATTCAGTCAGCGCCAAAGGCTTCGGCAATACTTTGCCGGTAGCTTCCAACGACAATTCCGCCGGACGGCAGCAAAACCGGAGAGTGGAACTTCTTGTGTCGGGCGACGCCATCGGCACTCCAGTCAATGCGACCACAGGAAGCTTGCAGTAGGTGGGCGTTCGCAAACGTTCGAAAATGGAGGCAACCCTTATGAAACTGATTGGAGTTATCGGCACAGCAGTTTTGTCACTAATCCTTGCGGCTCCGGCCTACGCACAGGAGCAGCACGAGCAGGAAGAACAGAAAGACAAGCCTGCCCAGGAAAAAGAGAAGAAAGCGCAGCCAGAAAAACCAGCAAAGCAAGAAGAAAAAAGAGCTCAGGAAGAAAAGAACGCCAGGCCTGAGGAGAAGAATGCGCAGCAACGTGCTCGGGAGGCTAGGCCTGAAAAGCAGGAACAGCACGCCAACGGTGGCCGCATTCCAGCCGAGCGTTACAAGGCCAACTTCGGACGCGAACACACGTTTCGCGTTAGCCAGGGCGACTTCCGCAGTGGCCGCTTCCAATACGGCGGTTATTGGTTTGGATTTGGCGGCGCGTGGCCCAGCAACTGGCTCTACACGCAAGACGTTTATGTGATCGAGATCAACGGTATGTATTACCTGTGTAACCCGATGTATCCGGGTGTGAACCTTGTAATCAATGTCACGCTATAGCACCAGGAGCGAGCAAACTTAGCTATCGCCGGCGCGAGTCCATTTGTCTCTGGGCTCGCGCCGCTTTCTTTCGGGTGCATTTTCGAAAAGTGAGTCGTATTGCACAGACTCGGCAATCGTATCCGTGGCATTCTTGCGTCTGACCCATCGCCCTCAATCCACGCAGCCCGCAGCAGCAAGGTTGAACCGGGCAATCGAAGGATGATCTGGCAAGGTGATTCAACATGCGTACCTCCCGTTTTCTTTTGTTGGCAGTCTTGATTTTGGCCGTACCGGCCAGTTTGTTCGCTCAGTTCGGCGTGTCGATCGTGATCGCTCCGCCCGCGCTGCCCGTGTATGAGCAGCCGATGATTCCCGCGGTCGGCTATATGTGGACGCCCGGCTACTGGGCGAATGGCGACGAAGGCTACTTCTGGGTGCCCGGTACCTGGGTCGAGCCGCCTGAAGCTGGCTTGCTCTGGACTCCTGGCTATTGGGGTTGGGGCGGCGATGCCTTTGCCTGGAATGGCGGGTATTGGGGCGCGCAGATCGGCTTCTACGGCGGCGTCAACTACGGCTTCGGCTATGGCGGGGTGGGCTATGGAGGCGGATATTGGAACAACGGCGCCTTCTTCTACAACACCTCGGTGAACAACGTGAGTAGCGTGCACATTACCAATGTTTACAACAAGACCGTTATCAACACCACGACTGTAAACCACGTCAGCTACAACGGTGGCACTGGTGGAATTAGCGCCCGCCCCACCGCGGCCGAGGAGACAGCCACGAACCAGCGCCACATACCGGCAACTGCAGTGCAGACCCAGCACGTGCGGGCTGCGAGCACCAATCACGCACTCCTGGCATCTGTGAATCAGGGTCGACCGGCAATCGCTGCGACGGCGAAGCCGGGCGAGTTTAGCGGCCAGGGAGTGGTAGCGGCTAAGACTGCTGGAGCTCCTTACAAGGCTCCTGCGGCCGAGAATAAGGCAGCTGCGAGCAAGCCAGCCGAGAACAAGCCGGCCGAGAACAAGGCTGCTGAAAACAAGGCTGCTGAAACCAAGGCTGCTGAAACTCGCACGACCGAGAATAAGGCGGCTGCAAGCAAGGCTGAGGAGAACAAGGCCAGCGAGAACAAAGCAACGGCGAATAAAGCATCTGCACCTCGGGCGCCCGAAAATAAAGCGACCGCGGATAAGGCACCGGCAACCCGACCGACCGAGAACAAGGCAGCGAAGCCTAAGGTGGCCAGTCCGCCCGCTGAGTCCAGCAAGCCGACTGCAGCCCGTGCGCAGCCTCCTTCGCATCCCGCCACTACGGCGCATGCGCAACCGGCTCCTCGTCCAAAACCTGCGCCACGGCCGGAAGCGGCGCCTCGCGCGCAGACTCCGCCGCATGCGGCGACAACAGCTCGCGCGCAGCCCGCTCCGCGTCCGGCGAAAGAAGCTCCCAAGCCGGAGGAGAAGCCTCGTCAATAGAAATCGACGATGCTTAGCTGCGAGCGTCCGGAAGTCATAGATGCAAGGAAGAAGTCGATGAACACCTTGGTGCGGGTCCGCCGTTTGGGCTCGCGCCATTTCCTATCTTGCAACCGCGCAGCGATCTCCATCGTCTTCTCCAGCTCTGCCGCGAAAGAATTAATTCGTCGTTCCGCGCCTTTCTTGCTCACTGTGCTGTTTTGATCAGTAAGAAACGGGCGGACCGCCTATAAACAAAGCTGAATCACACGGGAAAAGGAGCAACACAATGCTCGGAACTATTTTGATCGTGATCCTGGTGTTAGCACTTGTTGGTGCGCTGCCACGCTGGTCGCATAGCAGGGAGTGGGGCTATGCCCCGACCGGCGGTTTGGGACTCGTACTTTTTATCGTGGTCATACTCCTGATTACCGGTCGGATCTAAATCGTCCGCGCGAATAGAGATGGCCGTGGCATTCGCCGGAAGAAAAAGAACCTGGAAAGGAGAGCCATCATGACGACGAATTTGCCCATCAAGTGTGCGCATATTCCATGCCTGTGCCTCGTGGAAGGCGGAGAGAAATACTGCGGACAAACGTGTAAGGAAGCGGGATACAGCGAAGTCGAGATCGCGTGTCAGTGCGATCACGGAACCTGCCCACTTACGGTGTGAAGAACACAAACCGTTCCTGCGGAGGGCCGCATGACTTGACCAAGAAGATCGGCTTGACCATGGAGAATCTCGGTATGAAAATGCAGCGTGGTTTGTTCCTGGTCATCGCGGTCTTAGCCGTCCTCCCGGCGTTTGCAAGGGCGCAATCAGTGGTCGACGCGCCCGACGCCTCGTCAGGCACAAGGGCCACTACAATCCCGGCCCGACCAGACCTGACCTACACTCGTCCGACGGAGAAAATCAAGATACGCAACTACGTCTTCGATGCGTTCGGCCCCTATCCGCTTACTGGCGCGGCCGGTGCGGCCGGCATTGGTCAAGCGTACAACGCCCCTCCAGAGTGGAAGCAGGGAGCTAGAGGGTACGGACTGCGAACCGGCTCCGCCTTCGGCATTGCAGTGGTCAGCACTACGACGCGTTATGGGCTGGCAGAGGCTTTCAAAGAAGACACGTTGTACTACCGTTGCGAATGCAAGGGAGTATTTCCCCGTTTTCGACATGCAGTGATTTCGACATTGACCGCGCGCCGAGGCGAAGATGGTCATCGTGTTTTTTCTTTCCCGTCCCTCATCGCTCCATATGCCGGTTCGATGACGGCCGTCTACGCGTGGTATCCCGGGCGCTACAACGGCAAGGATGCGCTCCGGATGGGCAACTACACCATGCTCGGATATGTGGGCGGGAACATCGCCCTGGAATTCCTCTATAGCGGCCCCCACTCCTTGCTTTCCCGCATGCACCTCAACAATGGGCACGGAGCGCCAAGTCCGGGTCCAACCCCATGACCGACCGCTCACTCAATGCGCCGGCAAATGCGGCTGCTCTCCTCCCGAGGCCGTTGCCTGTGCCTGCGCTTTCTACTGTTCCGGCCAGCGGTCCGATCAACCAGTTTCTGGAATGGTTCGGCGACCTCGGAATATTTTTCTGGCAAGTGTTGCGGGCTGCAGTCACCCCACCGTTTGAGTTTCGCGAGTTATTTCGACAGCTCGACGAGATCGGCTCGAAGTCTTTACCGTTAGTCGCCTTGGCCGGCGCGGCCACCGGCATAGTGCTCTCCATGGAAGCTCGTTACAGCCTTACTCGATTTGGGGCCAAGTCGCTGCTTCCCGCCGCCATCGTGTTCTCTATTGTCCACGAGACCGGTCCGATCATCACCGGGCTGGTAGTCAGCGGCCGAGTGGGCGCCGGCATCGGCGCGGAGCTGGCGTCGATGAAAGTAACCGAGCAGATCGATGCCATTGAGGCATCCGCGGTAAATCCTTATCGGCTGCTGGCCGCGACCCGCATCCTGGCTTGCATCTTGATGCTGCCTTTGCTGACGCTCGCTGCCGACGCCTCCGGCGTAGTAATGGGATGGGCTGCGCAGGCCGTAGTCGAGCCGCTCTCGTTCCATCAGTTCATCAGCAGCGGCTTTAAGGGCGCGGGGTTCAACGACTTTCTGCCCCCCACGTTTAAGACTATGGTGTTTGGCCTGATCATTGGGCTGATCGCGTGTTTTCAGGGAATGCGGACCCAGGGAGGCGCTGCGGGCGTGGGACGCGCGGCCACGAGTTCGGTAGTCCTGTCATCGCTGTTCGTGATCCTGGCCGATGTCGTGCTCGTGAAAATCATTCTCATCTTGTTCCCCTGACCATTCATTCAGTGACTCAAGCGCCTCGCGAAATAAACATGGACACAATCGATCAAATTGCGACGAAACAAGATACGGCCGAGAAGGACGGCAGTGCGCCGGTTCTCGCCGTCGAGCACTTGCGCAAGTGTTTCGGAAGTCAAAGCGTTCTGAACGGGATTAGCCTGGCCGTGGGTCGCGGCGAGACGCTGGCAGTTCTGGGGCGCAGTGGCACCGGCAAGAGCGTATTGCTGAGGCTCATCATTGGCCTCGAGAAGCCCGACTCAGGATCGGTCCGCATTCATGGGCAGGACATCGCCGGCCTCGGTCTCGACCAACTCGGCGAAATAAGAAAGAAGATGGGTTTCTTGTTTCAGCACTCCGCACTCTACGATTCGCTGAACGTCGAACAGAACGTGGCTTTTCCGCTGCAGCACCATAAGAAGGAGATGTCGAAGTCTGAGCGGGGCGACCGGGTTCGAGCGCTGCTGGCGGAGGTTGGGATGGAGGACGCAGTGGCAAAGATGCCTTCAGACATTTCCGGAGGCATGCAGAAAAGAGTGGGGCTGGCGCGGGCGCTGGCTTTGGAGCCGGATGTTCTGCTGCTCGACGAGCCCACCGCTGGTCTAGATCCTATTAGCTCCGCGGAGATCGATGATTTGATTCTCAAGCTTCAGGAGGAACATCACATGGCATCAATCGTGGTGACTCACGATCTGCACAGCGCGAAGACGATCGCGGGCCGTCTGGCCCTGCTTGATGGTGGAGATGTGGTGATCGAAGGCAACTTTGAAGAGCTTCAGAACAGTGAGATTGAGTTTGTTCGAGAATTTCTTAAGCATTCGTAGGAGAACATAATGTCGAGAGCGGCGCGGTTGGGAGCTTTTATTATTGCGACCCTGGCAATCCTGGTGGCTGGCATATTTATCATTGGCGGCAAGCAGTATCTTTTCAGCTCCACCTACCAATTGAAGGCGCAGTTCGACAATGTCGAGGGCCTGGATGCCGGAGGTGATGTGCGCGTGGGTGGTGTTCACAGTGGCACGGTGCACAGCATCGTGTTGCCCCACAAGACAGGCGAAAAAGTCACGGTAATTATGGATATGGGCAAGTCGACGCACGAGATTATCAAGCAAGACTCCGTCGCCTCCATTGAAACCGAGGGATTGTTGGGCAACCAATTTCTGGCAATCTCGTTTGGATCCGCTGGGAAGCCCGGCGTGCGGGACGGAGATACCATCGGCAGTCTGCCACCACTCGAAATGGCAGAGCTGCTCAATAAGATGAGCGGCATTCTGGATAGCAGCCAACAAGCCATCCACAATGCCACTCAGGCGACGGCGAATCTGAGCTCGATCAGCGCCAAGATCGACGGAGGTCAGGGAACCGCAGGGGCGCTGGTGAACGACAAGCAACTCTATTCCAACCTCGAACGGACGACTGCCACGATGAATGCCACGATGATCCAGGCGAGGGCCGGAGTTACCGACTTCCAGGAAAATATGGAAGCGATGAAGCACAATTTCCTCTTGAAAGGGTATTTCAAGAACCGCGGTTACGAAGACTCGGATGAACTCGCTAAGAACGAGATCGAACGATTGCCCCAAGGCGCACCGACAAAGGAGTTCACGTATTCGACGAAGCTGCTTTTCGATAAGCAGGATTCGGCCAAGCTGAAGAATCAGAAATCTCTCAACGCTGGCGGCGAGTTCCTGGCCAATAATCAGTTCGGTTTTGCGGTAGTCGTCGCCTCCACTGGAATGGAGGGCGATACCCAGAAAGATTTGGTGCTGACACAGGCTCGGGCGATGGTTGTACGCGAGTATCTGGTGGAGAACTTCGGATTCGACGACAGTCAACTTAAGACTTTGGGAATGGGCAAGCAGGCGGACGCGAATTCCGACACTGGCTGGGGTACGGTGCAAATTTTCATTTACCCGCCCGGAAGCGAAATCCCTCCTAGCAGGGAAGCGCACGCAGATGTTTCGTCTAAATCCACCGCACCGCAACCCGTTCAAGCTTCAGTCCAAGTGACCCCGAAATCCCAATAAGGGATTGGTGCTTTTCATCACCACGGGTAATGCCCGCTTCGGAATGGCTCACAGCGTGGGGCCAAGTGCTGTATTCAATCCGTTGCTGACGGCGGGTGGGCGGCTTCAGGAATAGATTGCAACTCGCGCTGAATCCATCGCAGGTTCTCGCCATCCTGGAAAGCGGCTTTGAATTCTTCCATATTCTTGTAAAGGCGCACACTTGTACCCGCGGGCGTGGCGGAGCGCAACTTTTCTTTCGCAGATTGGGGTGTGGTGTTGTCGAAGATCTCATTGTCGAATCGAAACTTCTTCGCCTCAATCTTAGGCAGCCATTGGAGAGGATCGAGCGCAGCTATTTTGTTTTGAAACTGCGGCTTTACGTACTCGGCCCGTTCCTCTTCAGGCACAAAGGGAGAAGTTGCCATCCAAACCGGCCAATCGCCCCAGGGATCGAGGGCTTCGAGCACCTTAATGCGTGGGTCGACGGCGGAGGCAAGAATTGCGATGCTTGCCCCCGACCCTTGTGCGAACATTCCCACCCGGTTCATGTCAAGATCGTTGCGGGAAGCGAGATAGTTCAGGACCATTTGCACGTCATGCGCTGAGGTGGCCAGGCTCTCCTGGAACTCGCTCAGGAACCACTGCTTCATGGGACGGTCGTGGTAGCGGTGCCCGGTGAGCGCGGAGACGAAGCCTACGGCGGCACAACCGCCCCGGGTGACGAGCTCCTGGTATTCGTCGCGCTTGAAAATATCCGTATCGGTGGGATAGCCGTAAAGATACAAAATCACCGGCGGGTTATTGACTCCTTTGGGTTTCATCACGTAAAGGTCGATGGGGTCGCCCCATCGCCACTGCACCCGCACCAGCTCCACGGTGTAGGTCGGATGGTCGGCAAGAAACCCGAGCGGACGAACGGGAATAAGGTGGCTGCTGGCTAGGGCCGGCGATGTCCAGTCCTCCTGTACCGCGTCAAAGCGATGATCGGCAGGATCAGCTATGGGCGCCGGCGCGGGGGAGAACTGAGCCAGGCTTGGAAGCCCACAGAGCAGGAGCCCGCTTCCAAGAATGAATGCGCTTATGAAATTAAATGACAGAGATTTGAACAATGTAGCTCCTCGATATTTTGATTTGTTCACGTCTCGAAAACACCAGAGCGAGGAGGAGAATTGTTTTGGCTCTTAGGTTTGAAAATCTGACTGCCTGAAACGCTTGGAGGCAACGTCATCACCCGGAAGGGCTGGCCAATGAAATAGCCAGCCCTTCGCGTGTGGTGGGGGTTGCGCCGAAAGTTACGGTCTCGTCACACACTTACTCGGGCTGTCGCTCACGCTCTGTGTAACCTTTGAAGTTGACTTGAGAATACAGCCACCCAACTCCCCTCCAGTCTCTTTCGTGCCAGAGTTGACCGGGACAGCGCCGATCAAGGTTCCGGCTCCATCGTACTGTTGATAGTGCGAATGCAGATACAAAAGACCAGGATCGGTGGGGTAGCCCGACACTACGGTCCGTTTAGCCGGGACATAATCCGGCACAGAGCTCACAACAACGGCTGCCGATTTGACTTCGAGTTGTTCCGCCGACGTGAGCGCGGTTCCATTGGAAATCAGGCGCAGAACCGACCATGAGCTGTAAGTGCCATTGCGGAGGTTCGGGAAAGAGAGTTTGCCAGTCCAGATGTCTTCTTCCGGACAAGGAAATGCTCCGCTGCAGGCCGCAGGCAGGTTTTGAGCTCCCGGAACGGTGCCGTTCCCGGGCTCACCGGGGTCGCCGCCGGCGTAGGAAGCGAAAATCGGATCGACACCCTCTACTTGAATGTAACCGTAGGCAGTATTGTTGGCCAGCGTGGTGAGGTTCTCGAAGCTGAAAATGCCGTAACCGATTCCGTCTCGACCGCCGAATTTAGCGGAGGAGTTTAGAACCGCCTTTATTTCTTCACTGGAACCAATCGCTCGATAGCGAGCGCCGCCGCCCGCGAGACAGGTTCCTGCCTGGCCGGCGAGTGGGTTACTGACGACGCCACCGACAGCCACATTGGCTTCCTGGCTCAAGCCCAGCACCGCGCCGGCGCCGGAACCGGTGTAAACCGTTGGACGACGGAATAGTGTGGCTTCCGCGACATTCCCCTGCCCAGAGATAGGCTCGTTAAGAAAGATATTGATCGCTCCCGCCGACAGACCGAAGGCGCTGGCGTTGCAGTTAGCGCCCGAGAATGCCTGTTGGAGCTGCGCGGGAGTGGCAGTCGTCAGATCGTTGAGCTGTCCCTCGTTGCGCTCCGTGAGGAAAACGAGCGGCGCCGCTCCCAAGTTCAGGACGGTATACGTAGGTATAGTGTCGCCGCTGAGCGGGTCGACCCCCGTGATGTTAAATGCAAGGACATTGGCTTGCCCGGTGCTGGCTGGGTAGCCGCTCTTAATGGGCGTTCCCACGTAGGCACCGGACGCCTGGCCGAGGCCATTGGCGGGGCAAGCGCCGGAGGCGTTGACCGAGTTATACCCGAGGCCGTCTAGCCCATCGCTGGCTGCGCCGCCGTAGCTTCCAGCGCCGAGAACTGAGTTGACGCGGCAGGTGAGGAACAACGCATCTTCCGGACGAACCACGGTTGCTGCCACGTTCACCAGAGTGCCGGTCGTAAATAAAGTTTGTACGGCGGCTGGCAACGCCTGGTCGACGCCCCAAAAGGTTGAGGAGATCTGGTTCGCACCAGTGCCTGCGAGATTTGCAGAAGTGGCGTTTACACTGCAGCGGGGTTGAGCAAAGTAGCAGCGAATTCCGACGACGGAGTCGACCTTGGTGTAAGACCACACCTTGGTGAAGGTGGAATTCCAAACGATCCAGATGGTACCCGCGTCGACGTTGGCCGGGGTCACGCGAGAATCGGTAAGGTCGATGACGCTCGAGGCGCTGGTCCAGTGTCCAGCGCCCGTGCCGGCCTCTTGATACGCGGCCAGTGCGACGGTCTGCCACATGGCGGAAGAGCCGGCTATGGTTGCCTCCGGAGTGGTTTTAGCTTTTGCCTGAGGCGCGATAACCATCGTCGCGGTCAATAACAGCAGTGCAACAATCGATTTCTTGAGCGGCATAGTTGTGTTTCCTTTCATGGATGTCTGTAGATGTCTAATGTGGATTTCTGAGTCGGATCCCGATCACCACCGATTCGCCGCGGGGGCCAGCAGGTAGCGTGATGGAGCATAGGTCAGAGTTTTACATAATGTCAAGTAAATATATAGACATAATTAATATACTTGTGCATAATATTTGCACTCCTGCGCAATAAAATCCAATCACTGGAGACTGGTGCGGTCGCGGGCCAAGCGAAGATTCGGCGCTGCCTCCCCCTATGCTTGAGCGTAGCGACGCAGGGAACGCAGGAACTTGCGCATGGAGGGCGCGAGAAGCAACTTTGTGCGGTTCCAGGCACCCACAATTGTCGCGTTCACCATTATTGCTATCAAGTCCATTTATTTACTTGACTATGTAGGACAACCTCCTCTATGCTCGCTAACCAAGTGGCGGGATGTAAATCGTCTCGAAGAGAAACGATGACGTAACTTCACATCCTTTGCCTTGGGCAGTGAACCGGCACAGCAATCCCCCAAGACAGCATTTGAAACACATTTGACTCTGGAGCAATTAAGAGTGCCATCCCTTGCGCCTTATTTCCTGGTTCGCGTTGTCGCCGTGCTGACGCTCGGGCTTCTTGGGCTGTCGTCGAGTGCCGCTCAGAGTCAGCCAACGCCAACGACCGGCGGCGGAGCCATCAAAGGGACGGTGACGGAGCAGACTGGCGCCATCGTGCTCGACGCGAAGGTGACGCTGACCAGTGCGGCCGGAGAAAAACAGGAAACCCAGGTCAACGATCAAGGTACGTATTCCTTCGTTGGCGTGAAACCCGGAACCTACACGTTAACGGTTACAGGGGCGGGATTCACTCCCAAGGTATTCGACAACATCACGATGACTCCGGAGCTCGATTTAATTCTGGACGCATCCCTGGAGCCGGCGGGGGAAAAGACCGAAGTGAATGTGACGTCTGGGGGCGCCGGGGAAGTCGAAACCGAAACCTCCAGCGTTTCCGGCACCATCACGCAAAAGGAAGTAGTGTCGCTCGGACTCAACGGCCGCAATTTCACGCAACTCATCGCACTTGCGCCAGGGGTCAGCAACCAGACCGGGCAAGACGAAGCCAAGGTCGGAGTGGTGGGAAGCGTGAAGTACAGCGTGAATGGGGGCCGGGTCGAGTACAACACGTTCGAAGTCGACGGCAGCGATGTTCTGAACACGGGGCTGAACGGCGCATCCAGCACCCTCATGGTTTATCCCAGCCTGGATGCGATTCAGGAAGTGAAGGTGTTGACCTCGAACTACGGCGCTCAATACGGGCGCACGGCCTCTGGCACGGTGCAGGTCACCACCAAATCTGGAACTCCTGCATGGCATGGAAACCTCTACGACTTCGTCCGGAACGAGGCCTTTAACGCGCGGAATTTCTTCGACATCGTCTATACCGAACCGCAGGCTCCCGGGCAGACCACGCTTGGGCCAACCATTGGAGGCTCGGCTCCGCTCTACCGGCGTCAGGATTTCGGCGGCACCATTGGCGGGCAGTTGTATATCCCTCGAATTTACCAGCCGAAAAACCACAAGACCTTCTTCTTCTTCTCCGAAGAATTCCGCCTGGAGAAAACTCCGACGGAATACAACCAGGCGGTGCCGGGGCTGAAAGAGCGAGGCCTGATTTTGAATTCGGGAGTGGTGCAGCAGAACCTGCAAACGGGCGTCAACGCTGTCGGACTCCCTATCACGTACCGGGACTTCGACTTTAGCGATGTGTGTCCGTTGAACACGGGGAGCTTTTCCCGTTTGCAGTATCCAGATTGTCCGTCCGTGCAAGCATCCGGAACTGGTGGACTATCGCCCTTGTTGCATTTGCAGGGGCCGCCGACTCTAGGCACCCTCGGCGTGGACAAGAACGCGCTCGCGATTCTCAATGCGAACTTAATACCGCTGCCTAACGCCCCTTTTGGATGCAACGTCAGCCTTCCCAACTACAATTCCGCCAGCCCCGATCCCAGCGATCCCAACCGCTGTTACGACGCGGCCGTCTCGCCCTCCACCTATTGGCGCGAGGAGTTATTTCGCATCGACCAAATCTTCACCGACAAGTTCAAGGTATCTTTTCGCTACATTCACGATGCCTGGGACACCTCGGTACTCACGCCGCAATGGGGCGTGGTGCGAGATACGTTTCCCACTATTCAGAACCGTTTCTCGGGACCGGGCACAAGCCTGGTGGCGCGATTTACCAACACGATAACGCCAACCCTGCTGAACGATGCGGTTCTCAGCTACGTGAATTCGAGCATTACTTTGACGGATCAGAACGGCCCGGGTGGCGCCCAGTTTCAACGCAATCCTACGTTGGATCAGCCACTCATTCCGGTGCCGTCGGAGCCGGGACAGTGCAATCCCACGCTGAGTATCGACCCGGTCACGGGTTTCCCGCAGTGCGCGATCGGCTACATCTTCAACAATGGATTTGGCGGCAAGATGCCGGGGGTCAATTTCCTGGGGACGAACGCCGCCTACGGCGGCAGAGGGTTTGCGGTGGACCCATCGTACATGCCGTGGGGCCATACCAACCCGACCTACTCGCTGCGCGACGACGTGGGCAAAGCCATCGGCAAACACACGCTGCAATTTGGCGCGCAATACATTTACTCGCAGCGCAACCAGGATAACAACGCCATCGGCGCGGCTTCCGGAGACATGCAAGGGCTTTTGACTTACAGCAATCTCGCGCACAGCACGGGAAACGCCTTCGCCGATTTTCTGCTTGAGTCCGACGCCAATGCCAACAGCAATCCCGAAGGATTCATTCAAAGCTTCACCCAGGATTCCGCGCAACATCGCTACTACCAGCGTTACCAGATCGCCGAACCCTATTTCCAGGATGACTGGAAAGTGGCGCACAACTTGACCCTCAACCTCGGCCTGCGCGTCAGTTTGTTTGGTCCTTATAGCGAAAAGTATCGCGGCGCATGGAACTGGGAAGCCTCGCGATTCAACTCATCGAGATTTGCGGTCGATCCTATTTACGGCGAACTCCTGGATAAATCCAACCAGTCTGCCCCGATATCTTTCAATCCGACTACCTTCCAGCTAAACCCCGGGGTAGTGAGCGATCTGGGACTGGTGCAGTGCGGTGTTAACGGCACGCCCGCAAGCTGCATGAGTGGTCATTTGTTCAATCCGGCGCCGCGGGTCGGCTTTGCCTGGGATCCCTGGGGAGACGGCAAGACGTCGATTCGTGGCGGCTATGGAATATTTTTCGAGCACGGCACCGGCAACGAAGCTAATACCGGATCGCTCGAAGCCAGCGCGCCGGTTGTGCTCAGCATGACGCAACAGCTTCCGGTCAGCTACCCCTGCATCGGCAACGTTGGCTATGGATCTGCATTCGACCCGAACAATGCCGCGTGTGCCAGTCCGGTGGGTGGAACGGCTCCGCCGCCAGGTTCGGTGTTTCCTCTCGACGTCACTTCCATTCCCACCCGAGCGGTCTGGTCCAACGCGCAGCAATGGAGCTTCGGGATTCAACGCGAACTGGCCCGAGCCTATGTCGTTAATGTCGCTTATGTGGGGAGTAAGGGGACACATTTGACGGTCGAGCGTCAGCTCAACCAGTTGCTGCCATTGCCCGCCAGCGAAAATCCTTTTGGACCGACCGAGCCCCTGACCATTACTGATTGCACGATTCTTCCCAACGGGCAATCGGGATCTCCCGGAGACGCCCCAGGCGACGGCACTCACTCATTCTTGCTCATGAATGGAACGCAGGTCACACCGCAGAACCCCGCCTACACTCATTTGCAGGCAGCTTGCACGAATCCATACATCCCCAACGTAAATTCGCTGGCCGGCCGGCCATACCCGGGTCTGGGGAGAATTCTCTCATTGCAGAATGTGGCGGATTCGAGTTACCACGCACTGCAGACCACAGTGCGGCATAGCAGCGGACCGCTTACGCTCGGGTTGTCTTACTCCTATAGCCATTCGATTGATGACGCTTCCGACCGAAGCGATCCCGTCCTGGTCAATTCTTACGATCTCCGGGAGAACAAGGCGAGCTCTAATTTCGACGAACGTCATTTGGCCACCATCAGCTACGTATATCAGCTGCCGTTCAAGAACTTCCCCCGCAGCTTCGTCGACTTGATCGAGGAGCGGCAGACACCGGCGAGCACCGCCCCACCTAAATCGAATTGTTGTTCCGCGCTGCTGAATCAACTGCGCGAAGGCTGGGAACTTTCGGGAGTAACAATTTTTCAATCGGGAACGCCGTTCACCGTGATCAACAGCGCGGGCAATACCGGCATCTCACTCACCGACAATGCTGGGGTTTCGAGCGGGCTCGGCATCGCGGCGTCGTATCCCGACGTCGTTCAGGGACTGCTCGCTCCCGGTAACAATCCTCAAAGCTTCGGCCCGCTCATCGGCAATCCATCCCAGTTTGTGGCTCCCCGCGGACTCACCTTCGGGGACGCCGGCCGTAACTTCCTGAACAATCCTGGACGCATGAACTGGGACATGGCTCTCTTGAAGCACTTCAAGATCAGGGAGTCGGGCCAGATCGAGTTCCGGGCTGAGGTCTTCAACATTTTCAATCACACGCAGTTCCGCATTTACGATCCAGATAATCCGGGCAGCACTGGAAATAACGTCGTCGGCTGCTATGCCGGCCCTTCGTATTCCGCCGGTTTTCAAGGCAGCGGAGCAGATTGCGTCACTGGAGCAAGTTTCTTGCACCCGCTGGATGCGCATCGCTCCCGAACCATGCAGCTTGGTCTGAAGATAGGTTTCTAGGCCGTGGAATCATCATGCTGAGATTGGTCAAAGATCGAACGCTTGGTCTCGCGAACAGCCAGTCGTCTTCGCGCCGCTGGTGCGCAGGCTATCGGAAGGCGCTGCTAATCGCGGCGTTGGCCGCTGCGATGATGTTTTCGGCGTGCGGAGGCGGCGGTTCGAGCAATGCCGCGAACAATCCAACGGTTTCGGGAAACTGGCAGTTCACGGTGGCGCCTCCGGCGGACGGTTCATTTCTGGGAGGCTTGCAGGGCGGCTTTTTGCTGCAGAACGGCGGTTCAATGACGGGAGCTGCGGCCTACGCTGTCTTGTTGCCGCAGTTCTTGATTCCTTGCAGTAGAGGCTCGGCCACAATCACCGGAACTGTCAACGGCCAGAACGCCACCTTCACGGCCACGGCCGGCACCCAAACCTTCACCTTTACTGGAACCTTGAGTTTCGATGGATCGACGATGGTCGGCACCTATGCTTCAACCGCCGGAACCGCAGGCGATGGCTCGCCTTGCGGGAGTGCCCAGGCGGGTCTGCAATGGAGCGCAATTCTCGTGCCTTCAATCACTGGAACTATCCAGGGGAGTTTTCATAGCACGAGCGCAAGCTCGGGTCTAAACAATCAGGATTTTGCCGTGACCGGAAATCTAGTTCAGGGCGCAAACACGGGGGCGAGCAACGCACCGGTAACGGGAACCTTGACCTTTGTAAACCCGGGGTCGGGTCTGAGCGATTACCCTTGCTTATCGACGGCCTCGGTAGCCGGCCAGATCAGCGGCGACTCCGTTGTCTTGCAGATCCTTGGGAGCAACGGGGCGACCATCGGCCAGATCGGCGGAGCAGCCGTTTCTCCGACAGGAGTCAATCCTGTCACCTTTAATTCCGTGCAGGGCGGCTACATTCTGCAGGGAGCCGGGCCGTCCTACATGGTGGCCACGAGTTCGTGTCCGGGAAGCCTGACCAGCACAGTCAAAGCAGGGGACTACGGAGATGTCTGCCTTGCGCTGGCAGCGTTAGGAACGCCAAACGCCTGCCAGCAACCCATCACGCTGACTCCGGTGGCTCTAACTTTTCCGGCGCAGATAGTTGGTACTACATCGACGCAAACAATTGCGTTGACAAACACATCGAGCACTACTCTGAGCGGCTTGGCGTTGACGTTCGCGAACATCCCTGCCAGCGCAACCAATTTTGCCGAGACGGACACTTGCGGACTCGCGGGGGCGTCTTCACAGGGAGAACCGTTCAATCTCGCGTCCGGGCAATCGTGTGTGGTTACGATCAGCTTTACCCCTCAGTGCGCAAGCCAGTGTGCCTCCGCGATGACCGCAACGCTAACCGTTACGAGTCCCGTGAGCGCAGATAACGACACGGCGTTTGCGATTCCCATCAGCGGTCTCGCAACCGGCAGCGGCCAGGCTTCGATTTCAGAGCGCAATTTCAGAGCGCTACGCGTATCGGAGATGAGCCTGCTTCAACTGCCTCCTTCCTCAACGGCAGCGAAGCTCCGGCGCAAGCAGGCGACTTCAAGCAGCCGCACTCTTCAGGATGAAGAAACATCATGCAGAGATTGAACCCAAGCCGAGGGCGACTTAGCGCGAGCCGGGGATTGAGGCGGCTCCATGGACGCCATGCGAAAGCAGCGCCGGTTTCGCTACTCGCCACCCTGACGATCACGGTCATGGTTTCGGCCATGCTTTCGGCGTGCGGGGGAGGAGGAGCATCGAGCCCACAGCAGCAGAGTGCGACTGCGGCGGTCGAGGGCAACTGGCAGTTCACGATGGCGCCACAGACCGACGGGAATCCGAGTGATCCAACTTTCAGCGGCGGCCTGCAGGGTGGGTTTCTGCTGCAGAGCAATGGCTCCATCACTGGTCAGACGGTTTATTCCATCACTTCGTCCGCTTCCACAACGGGCCCGTGCAGTAGCGGATCCGCTCCAGTCGCGGTCACCCTCAGCGGGCAGAACGTAACCGTTACCGAGGTCGCCGGCACCCAGACTTTTACTCTCACCGGAACGCTGAGTTCAGATGGCTCGACCATGATGGGGACCTACGCTTCAACCGTCGGCGCGGCCGTCGGCGGCTCGCCATGCGGATACGCCGTGACTGGACTCTCATGGAGCGCCGTGTCCGTGCCTCCGATTTCGGGATCGATCCAAGGGAGTTTTCATAGCACGAGCGAGGGCTCGGGTCTGAGCAATCAAGATTTCGCCGTCTCGGGAACTCTAACGCAGGGGCAAAACATTGGGGCGAGTAACGCGACGGTCACGGGAACCTTAGTCTTTACAGACCCCGCGACCAATCTCAGCGATTACCCTTGCTTCTCGACCGCCTCAGTGAATGGCCAGATCAGTGGCAATTCGGTCATTTTGCAGATCATTGGGCTCAACGGATCTGATATCGGCCAGATTGGAGCGCCTCCGGCTTCTCCCACGGGAGTAAATCCCGTCACCTTCAAATCTGTGCAGGGCGGCTACATTCTGCAAGGCGCAGGGCCTTCTTACATGGTGGCCACGAGCAATTGTCCCGGCAGTCTTGGTGACACTACGCTGGCCGGAGATTCAGGAAACATATGCATTGCGTTGAACAGCTCAAGCGCATGCCAGCAACCGATCACGTTGACTCCGGCGGTCGTAACCTTCCCCGCTCAAATGCTGGAGGCGAGTGCAACCACGCAGACGATTACGCTGACGAATAATTCCGGTTCCGTCCTGAGTGGTCTGGCCCTGCAGTGGAACGTCAATCCCGGCGCTTTCAACGATGCACCGAGTGATTTCAATGGCCTCGCAAATTTTGCCCACGAGGATACTTGCGCCTCTCCATTCGGTTCGACTTTCTCCCTCAGTGCGGGAGGCTCCTGCACCGTCACAGTTTCATTTACTCCTGAGGAAGGCTGTCCGTGGCTGCCTTTTCCGCAATCCGGAACCGCACAGTCCATCCTCGGAGCCGCGCCCGAATATTGTCCGTTTCCTCTGGGCGCGACGTTAACCGTTACCAGTCCATCGAGTGCGGATAGCGACACTTCTTTCGCTGTGCCCATCACTGGCATCGGTCTCAGCGCCATCCGGCCCTCGACTCCTGAACTCGATTTCGGTGCGGAGGAACCTCTGAACCCGCCGGAAGCGAGCCTGCCTCAAACGCTGTCATTCACCAACGGCAGCATGAATGCAGTGCAGATACTGGGCAGCGCACCCTGCGTGAACCCGCAGAAGGGTTCGCTCACGCTACCGCATCCTTTATTAGCCACCAGTCGAGTCGCTGGTCTGCAAGTGGTAGGCAGCCCGCCGGGTGTCGCCAACTTCATTACAGCCGACAGTTCCACCATTCAATACAACTGCGATAGCGATCCTGGCACTTTGCTACCGAACCTCCAGATTTCGTCCGATACCTGCACCGGAATGTTGTTGGCGCCGCAGGCGACCTGCACGGTGCAGGTAACGTATGTGCCGCAGCCCAACACCGACATAAACAACGGTCTGGATTATTTCCTCCAACTGAACACGGTGCAGTGTACCAATGCTCCGACTGAACCACCGTCGCCGCCGAACTGCGAAATCGATAGCGGACGCTTTCCGGTGGAGTTGAAGGCCAATAAGCCCAGCCCTTTGCGCATGTCCCCGAGTGCTGGTTTGGATTTTGGCGATGAGAGCGCAAGCACAACCAGTTCGCCGCTGACGATTACTCTGCTCAATGACCCGACTCTGAAGAGCCCGCAGACCGTCACCTTCGTCGGGAAAATACTGGCGCAAGGCAACTATGCCGAGAGCGACGATTGCCCAGTCACACTGGCGCCCGGCGCCAGTTGCACGCTCACGGTAACTTTCACCCCCAGCGGCGTGGGATTCAAGCCGGGCACTCTCACGATTAATTACTCGCCTGAGCCTTTCGGGCAGCCGCAGGTTGTGTATCTGCGAGGCACGGGGCAATAGCTTTTGGCTCCGTCGGGGAAAGGTCTTTTTAAGGATGTCGATTCGATGACGAGCAATAGGAAGCAACTCAGTTACGGGAGGTCGGCAGTGGCAATCAAACGATGGATTCTCTTTCTTTTTGCGGCGGCGATTGCCGTATCACTTGCCGGATGCGGAGGAGGAAGCACCGCGAACGTGCAGAATCCTACACTCCCTTCGCAGTCTCAGGTCGCCATTGCCTTTCAGCCCGAGCCCGCAGGAGCGCTCGCCGTCAGCTTCACCGAGAACCTCACGGCCGTGGTCACGAACGATCCCAATAATTACGGAGTAGATTGGTCTTTGGTCTGTCCCAGCAGCATCGGGGCCGGCAACTGCGGCACCCTCAGTACTCTTCACACCGCCAGCGGCGCGGCCAACTCCTACACCGCACCTGCGACTCTCTCGACCGACAGCATCGCGGTAGAAATTGTCGCCTACGCGACTGCATCTCCCACATCGAACGTGGTTGCTCCGATTACAGTCAACAGCTTTAATGGAAATCTTGCGGCGGGCACGTATGTGCTTCAGGCCCAGGGTGCGGACTCGAGCCTTAACCCTTACCAATTTGCCGCCGCGCTGGTGCTCGATGGCAACGGGAACATTAAAAGTGGCGAGCAAACCGCAAATTACATCT
>Ga0074045_10001260_pt1 | contig 24667 bp, 21 predicted proteins | sample BogForMeECP23OM2_FD_94442 | JGI IMG/M metagenome (GOLD analysis project Ga0074045, IMG submission 94442) | Bog forest soil microbial communities from Calvert Island, British Columbia, Canada - Bog Forest MetaG ECP23OM2 | ecosystem: Environmental > Terrestrial > Soil > Wetlands ... | reverse complement strand
CTTCGATCGCCACGTGATTCGGCAACTTGCCCAGTTCCTGCGCCAGGGTTTTCAGCAGATCACTGCCGTCAGCGCTCATCTTTTTGCTTCCACTTTCAAAAAATGTGCCGGTGGCAGATTCCGTCAGCTCGATGCGCAAGCCTTCGTTCGTCACCGTCATGTCGATGTGGCTCTGTAATTTGTCGAACTTGGGGATTTCGCGAATCGACTTCTGCAACTGCTCTTTCAACTCCTTCATATTGTCTTTGGATGCCGGCGCGCCCGCCTCGTGATGGTGCACTTCCATGTCCAGCTCCATCATCTGGTCGACGTCGAATGGTTCCACTCCTCCGCCTGCCGCCATCCGGATCGTGTCGCAGATGAAGTTCATCACGTGATGGTCTTTCAGCAGCTTCGGGTACTTGGAAAACACCGGGCTTTGCTCCGGGTTGTCGCTGTCCGTTTCCAGCGCCATCAACCCTTCCTTCCGCGCGCGCGAAAACAGCTCGTACAACATTTTCATGATTTCCATGTAGCGGGCCTTGCCGAACTTCGATCCCCCGAATACCCCGGCAAGATTCCCCACAATCTTTTTCAGGATGTGCAGCGGGTTGGCAAGCAGCACCGTCCCCAGTCCGGCGCCCCCGATGTTCTGTCAGGATTACCAGGAATTCCTGCTCCAGCCAGCGTCCCAGATAGTCCGTGGGCCGAAGTCCATTCTCCGGCGTCTGCGCGATAACGCGTGTGGCCGCATCCACTGCGGCTTGCCCGAAACGCTCGCGCAATTTGACCAGGTCGTCGATGGCGATGATGCACAGCACGACGAATGGCACTGAATACACCGCGAAAAGTGATATCTGTTCCCTCAGGTGCGCATGAATCATGGCGTGGTTCAACGCGCCCGTCAGCGTGTCCAGGCAGCCTGCCGCGACCAACTTGCTCTGGCGCCGGTTCTGTCTGGCAGTACTCGATGTCGGATCGAATATCTCCACAGCCCCCAGAATGGTGCCGCCGTCGTTGCGCAGCGGTATCGTCTGCAGTCGCACCGGGATCGAATGGCCAGACTTGCTTTTCAGAGACGCTTCTATGGCCATGCCGCGCCCTGCTCTCAGCGTCGCCAGCACTGGCGACGCGTTCCCGGTGAGAGTATTATTCTCGGCTTCCGAGTGCTCCAGAAATCCGTCGCTGCACACTCGCCCCAACACCTCCTGCTTCAGGTAGCCCGTGATGCGCTCGGCACCTGCGTTCCAGAAGTTGATCTTTCCCTCGCGGTCCACCGCAAACACCCCGGTCGGAAGGCATTCGAGCACCTGCTGACAAATCGTGGAGTCTGGTGGCGACGTCATTGGAACGTCCTAAATGATTCCTACCCAAGCTAGGCACGTTGGAGACCAACGGAGGGAGGGCGAAGCGCGGCTAATTCCCTTAATTCAAAGGTTATGGGTCTAGTGCAATGCGGGCGTGAGTTTCAGTTCAGTCGGGTGGGTTCAAATTCGGAACAGTTTCGCTCGGTTCCACTGCTCTTCGCGGCTGGCTCTTATTTCATCCGGCCGCTGCCCCCCATCGGATCGCGATCGGCCGATGACAACAGCCGCACCGCCACGCCATGCTGGCCTTCGCCTAGATCATCCACGCGCGCCACCTGCCCGATATATTCGTGATTTAGTGGATTGATCGGCGAATGATAGGGAAGCGTCACGAACAGGCGCATGCCCAGATAGTAGCTTTCGCGTTGTGTCACGAAATAAACGCCATCGCGCGAGACGTTCTTGGTCGTGGCAATCTCGTCGAACGGAACATCTTTCGGATCCGATGGGCGCACGCGCAACGATTGCCCCATGCGCACACGGCGAGTCCGGCGGCGTTCACCCTGTCTCACTTCTTGCATGTAATGATCAAAACATAGTGTAAACGAGGGCAATACAAGCTGTGCCGAATCAGCTAAGACTTATGCCGGTACCGGCGTTACCAGTTGGCTAAGTTTACGATCGACAGAAATCTGATTGGCGTTCTCCTATCGAAGGCTAATAATTTGCCCATGAAAGAGTCTCCTCCGTGATGCCGACCTCAACATTGAAAAATTGGAAGAGCGCGAGAAGTCAGCCGAACGCCCTTCGTGCTTTCACACCTGTCCCCAATTACTATCCCTTCAACAGCGTCGTCACATACGCCGGCGTCAACGGAATCCTCCGAGGTTGCACCCCAGTGGCATCGAAGATCGCCGCAGCAACCGCTGGGGGAACAATGGCGTTCGCAGCCTCTGAGCCGCCGCCAAACCCTTTGTCGTCGCGCGAAATCTGCACCACCTTGATCTCGGGCGTCTCCTCCATAGTCAGGATCTTGTAGCGGCTCCAATTCGTGCTGGTCACTTTTTCCTTGTCAAACGTAACCTCTTCCTTCAGCGCCTCGCTCAATCCCATAGCGACCCCGCTCTTCATGCAACGGTCCAGTTGCCGCGGGTTGATGACTTTTCCGCACTCGGCCCCAATGGTGAACTTTGTTACCTGCACCGTTCCCGTCGCGGGAGTCACTGCTACCTCGGCAATTCCCACCCAGTACGCATTGGAGCGCACCATGATGCACACGCCCCGGCCGGTCACCGTAGCACTCCCCGTCTTTCGCGCACCACGATGTGGCGAAGGCCGCGTCTCCCATCCCGCTGCCTTCGCCGTGGCGTTGAGGATGTCGATGAGCCGTTGGTCGGTCGTATGGTCAATGCGAAACTGAACCGGATCCGCTTTCGCCGCTGCTGCCGCCTCATTAATCAGTCCCTCCAGCGCGAAGTTCTGCTGGCGCTGTCCAGGCGTGCGCATGATGTTCCCGCGCAACCCACCACTCGCCGATTCCGCTGCGAGGTTCGGCATTCCGTACACTTCTTCCAACCTTTGAATCTTTTCGTAATGCCACTCCGTAGCAATCCAATTCCCCGGCTTCGATGTGGCGCAAGGCATCCCGGCAAGAAGCGCTCCGAGGGGCCGCGGGTCAAACATGTGCGGCGAGTAAAAGGCGCTGTGCAGGGCGGTCAAATGGCCATTGGCATCGAAAGCGGCCTTGACATCGGAGACCCATCCCGGCGAGACGGTGGACCACGCCATGTCCTCCTGCATTGTCCATTGCACTCTCACTGGTTTGCCGGTCAATCGCGAAAGGATCACCGCATCGCCTTCCGCGCCATCGCCACCGAGCGTTGTGCGTCCATATTGCCCCGCGTGCTCCAGCCAGCGCACCACCACTTTCTCCACCGGCACCCCTAACAGGAACGCGATCCGCGCGCGCAGCCCCTGCGACTGTGCCGAATGCGTCCACACCGTCGCGCTGCCATCACTGCGCACATCCGCGACGGCAACGAACGGCCCGATTGGCGCGTGCCTCACATACGGCTGTTCATACGTGGCAGAGATCGTTTTGCCCGCGCTCGCCAGTGCCGCCTTCACTTCGTTGGCCTTCCCTTTGCTCTCCGCCGGCGCACCCCAGTTGTATTCGCGAAGCGCTTTCGTCAGATTCTCGCTGCCCGGCAGCCCCGCCCAATCCGTCCACTTCGTGCCTGCGGCAACCGCGCGCGCCGCGCTGATCGCCTCCCATTCATTAGGAGAGGCGACGGCAACCAGGTTGCCCTTCTGCACCACTTCAGCGGTGGGGAACTGCTTTTTGTCCACCTCGCCAATCGAAACCAATGTCGACCCGAGCGTCGCTGGCCGCAGCATTCGCGCATGCAGCATCCCGGGCAGCGTGACGTCAGAACTCCATTGCGTCTTGCCCGTAACCTTGTCGGTTATGCTGGGTACCGGATACGACGTGCCCATTACCTTGAACTCGCGCACTGGCTTCATCGGTGGGTCTCCCGTCACCGTAAAGCCGTCGAGCGATGTCATGCCGACCCACCCGCTCGGATCGGGGGTCGCTTGCGTGCCTTCCACTGGGATTTTCAAGTCTAGATGCTGTCCCTCTACGAGTTTCCCGTAACTGATGTTCTTTCCGCCCCCCGACACGATTCCGTCCGTGACGCTGAGTCCGGAGACGGGAACACCCAGTTGCGTCGCGGCCAAGCCCATAAGCGCTTGGTGCGTATACGCAGCCACCTTGCGAACGTTGCTCATTCCCGTCAGGAAACCTGCGGAAAATCCGCCGTCCGGCGTTCTGTCCGTGTCGCCCAGGATCAGCGAGATGGTTTCCGGTCGAACGTCCAATTCCTCCGCAATCGCTTGTGCATAGTAAGCGCTCATGCCCGTGCCCGTTTCCGTGCGGCCCGTGCGCATCACAATCGTGTTGTCGCTGCGAATCTCCAGCCAGGAGGCTAGTAGCGTCGGGTCCAGCGAAGTCGGGCTTTCGGCCGCCTTGGCCGCAAATGTCCCCGGGATGTACAGCGACACAAAAAGTGCGCCGCCGATCTTGACGAAGCCGCGCCGCGTGATCGTCGCTGTGATTGGCGAATCGTTGGCGGTTTCCGTTTTCACCGTCATGGTCGTCGCTCCTTTCACGCTCTCATGGCTTTGGCGGCGCGCTGCACCGCATCGATGATCGCGGCGTAGGTACCGCAGCGGCACAGGTGTGGCGAAGGCGGCGTGTTCGTGAATGCGTCCTTGATCTGCGCTACGGTTGGGTTGGGATTCTTGGCCAGCAATTGCGCGGCGGCAATCATCATCCCGCTTTGGCAGTAGCCGCACTGCGGCACCTGCTCGTCAATCCACGCTTGCTGGATCGGATGCAGTGTCTTAGCGGCGTCCGCCGCGCGCAATCCCTTTTTCTCTGCCCAAACCGCCGGCAATCCTTCGATGGTTGTTACCTGTTTGCCCACCGCGAAAGATACTGGTGTAATGCACGTGCGCACTTCTTCTCCATCCAGCAGCACAGCGCACGCCCCGCATTGGGCCATTCCGCAACCAAGGTGCGGGCCCGTCAATTTCAACTCGTTACGCAGCACGAACAGCAGCGGTGTCTCCGGCGCCACAGACACCTGACGTTTCGCGCCATTCACGGATAGGGTCAGTTCGCTCGCCATCTCTCGCCCTCCCGACTCAGCCAGTTTCGACAATTCCATTCATTGGACGCAGCCCGGGCCCCCTCGTTAGCCGCCACAATGCTAAGTCAGGACCGATACCACCTTTTGCACGACCGCTTCCAGCACCACGCGTCGATCCAGGCCCAGGTCGCGCAGTTCGCCTTGCGCAATAGCGTCGAAGGTTCGCTCGGTTGTGAACAAGTGGATGGCGTCGTCTTCTCGCCGGCCAGGCGGCGCACCAATTTTTGCGCGAAGCTCTGCCATCACGTCCAGTTGCCTGCGCCGCTGCTTTCGGTAAAAACGTCGCACTTCGGAATCCGTGAAAACCAGTTCCAGCAGCGAACTTCTCAGTCCCCGCCATCGGGTATGAAACTCTATCGAGAGAGCTACAAGGCGGCGAGCAATTTCTTCGGCCGTGCGGCCCCCGGCAAGTTCAGCGGCCACTGCTTTCCATTCTGAAGCGACCCACGTTTCGTAAGCCGCAAGAAAGATTTCACGCTTGTCCTTGAAATGCTTGTAAAATGTGCCCGTCGAATACTTTGCCTCCCGGGCAATGCGGTTTGAGTCCGTCCCGTGATAGCCAACCCGGTTGAACAGTTTGGCGGCCGCCGCTACCAGCCGCTCGCGCGTATGCTCGGGTGAGCCCCGCGGTGGCCGTGGTGCTTTCAGCTGTTGGTTTAAAGATCGTCGCATCGTTCACCTTGACAGAGAAACGCCCAAATGATACATCTATCACCCGTAGTGATACAATATTCACTATGAATCGCAGGACTCGCATGCGCTATCTCTATCTCGTCGGCAGGATTCTCTTCGCTCTGATCTTCATCATCGCCGCGCCACGGCATTTCACTGCCGAAGGCATTCAGCACGCCGCGGATTTAGGCGTGCCACTGGCCAGCCTGCTTGTTCCCCTATCCGGCATTATGGCCCTTGCTGGAGGGCTCAGCGTTGCCATTGGCTACCACGCTCGTTGGGGAGCATGGTTGCTGGTCGGATTCCTCGTACCGGTCACACTGACGATGCACGCGTACTGGAGATTGCACGATCCCGCCATGGTCCACGTGCAACAAGCCATGTTTGCGAAAAATATCTCCATGCTAGGAGCCGCGCTCCTGATGACGCAATTCGGCGCAGGCGAAGTCAGCATCGATGGCCGCAAACACGTTGTCTGAATTTCGATGCTCGCTGGGCCGCCTTCAGAACTTGCGCGAAATTCATCCGCTGCATCACCACAACAAAAACGCAGGCGAAACGGCACACTCCCTGCCGGTCTCCTGTTCTTGGCGCTTTTGGTCGCCGGGTTGCTCGGCACAGGTAGGCAAAGCATGACGAACTGTCGCTCGGCCGTTAGTGCACAGCAACCCAGCAGCGTGGTACTCGATGGCATTTCCATTTCTTACACCGATTCGGGCGGTTCCGGACCCGTTGTCCTATGCCTCCACGCCATCGGTCATGGCGCCAGGGATTTTGAAGATTTAAGCCCAAGGTTCGGCCCGCAGTACCGCGTCATCGCCCTGGACTTTCCCAACCACGGAAATTCAGGGGTGGATTCTCAGCCTGCCAGCGCCACCCGCTACACCGAGATTCTGACGCAATTCATCGAAAATCTGCATCTCCCGTCGGTCGTGTTGCTCGGCAACTCCATCGGCGGAGCCGTTTCGATTCGTTACGCCAGTCTGCCGAACGCGTCAAGGCCATTGTGCTGTGCGATAGTGGCGGACGCGGTCCTCCCGGTCCTGTGGGCCAGATCTTTATCGGTGCCTTCGTACAATTCTTCGCAGCAGGCAGCCGCGGAGCCTTCTGGTTTCCTTGGGCCTTCGACCGCTACCAGATTTTCCGTGTGACGCACCTGATCTTTGGATCTTTGGCAGGAACCCGCGTCAGTCTACATTCAAACAGTCAGCCTATCAGTGCCCGAAGTTTCGCGCGGACTTCTGCCAACTCGTCGGCCGATATTGCCCCTTTGCGCTTGGCCCTTCTCTTCCGCCAGTCCAAGCTCCTAACCTGATCCGCTAAAACCGCGCTTGGATTTGCGGCGGAAATGACGACCTCGAACGGATAATTCTTAATCTGTGTCGTCACCGGACAGCACACCATTAGACTTGTCTTCGCGTTATAGATCGCCGGACTTAGCACGACGGCCGGACGGTGTCCAGCCAGTTCATGGCCGACCAGCGGATCGAAGCTGAGCCACACGACGTCACCGGCGTCAGGCACGTAGGGACCCGGCATCACCAAACCTCCTTGCCGACGGGAGCACCGAAATCGCTCTCCCCGTGCAGATTCCCGCGGGTGATACCCTTGACAAGTTCGGCGACATCATATTCCTTGCGTCGCACCGGTTCGATGACAATGCGACCGGATTCCTCGCGCACGTCGACAGGCTCTTCCAAGCACAAATTCGCCGCCTTCAAAACGGCAGCGGGAATTCGCACCGAAGCGCTGTTTCCCCATTTCTTGACCACCGCCCTCATAGCCCGCTCCTTCTTGCTTTGACGTTGTATCGACATCATGCCGGTATTGCGGTTGGCGTGTCAACATTGTATCAACATGGACATGGCCACCGCCGCTGAGAATTTCCTTCCGCTTGAGTCCACGCCAAAACTGTGTGTCTCGCCATTCGCTCCTTCCGCCTCTAGAAACTCGCCGGCCGTTTCTCCCGCGGCAAAATTCTCCACGCCAACACGCAAATCCCCGCGGCTCCTGCTAGCGGCACCACCATTCCATAGCGCACTCCCAACGCTTGCGAAATCTGTCCTACAGCCCAGGGAAACGACATCCCGCCCAGCAGCGCAATCGCAAACAGCAAGCCAAAAACCGTTCCCGCCATCTTCCGGTAGGCATCGCCGGCAATGGCCAGCGTCGTCGGAAAAACTCCCGCATACGACAACCCGATTACCAACACTCCTGCGACCAGCATCGCCTCGGAGCGGTTCGTCAGCAAAATTCCTGCCCCTGCCAGCGCACCCACGCCGCTCGCCAGTACGAGTTTTTCCTTGCCCACAAACTGCAGCAGTCGCGCCACTGCCAGCCTGCCCGCCATCAGCGCCGCCCAGTATCCTGCCAGGATCAGCGTAGCCGTCCTCGCCCCTAGTCCGGCCTCACCCACGTAAGTAGACGTCCACCCGCTAATGCTCGCTTCATTTCCCGACTGGCAGAACAGCAAAAATCCAAGTGCCAACACGCCGGGAGACCGCGCCACGCGCAGCCCTGCACGCCACGAAAAACTCTGTGCCGTGCTCGCCGCTGGGAACCTCAACAGCAGAAACAGCACCGCGCAAGCTCCCGCTAGCCCGGAGCAAATCAGCAACTGCGACGCAATCGGGAAATGTCCCGTAAGCACGGCTGCCAGAAGAGGAATGCACAGCGCACCAATGCCGTAGAAGATGCCAAGCATGTTCAACATCGGGCCGCGCTTCTCGCCGTACAAGTCGGAAACCAGCACGTTGGTTGAAATGTTCAGTCCACCGCCGCCCAATCCCAACAGCACCGCCGGTATGGCCGCGCCGGCAAACGAATGAGCGCCCGCGAACCCCGCCATGCCCAGCGCCACGAGCAACGACGACACCACCAGAATCACCTTGTTTCCGATTGCGTCAATTACCGGACCGGCGACGAGCGTCGCAAGAAAAATCCCCAGAAACAGCAGCAGAAGCACATTTCCCTGTTGCGCCAGATCGATTCGCAAACGCGCGCGCAACTCCGGCAGCCCGAAGAGGGTCCCCAGCACCGCCATCACAATCCCAAAGACAAAAATCCCGGTAGCCGCGCCGCCGAACAGCACTCCCCGCCGAATGGTCTCCGCCACGCTTCACCTTTTCAATCGTCGCTCGTACTCCTCGTATACGCGGTTGGTATTATCCGCGGGAATACCCTGCACATTCGGTGAAACAAAAACCGGGGGCGTGTGTCCCTTGGCCGCCAGGTGTGCCGCTACCTGCGCGATGATCGACATCGCGATGGTGATGAACGCCACCGTGGAGCCCGCGGCCACCGGCGCCTTCCATCCCTCAATCGCCACCAGCGCATCCTCCGCGGGCGTGCAATTGTCGATCACAATGTCCGCGACATCCGCCAACTTCTTTCCCGAAGAGTGCATGGCTTCGCGTTTCCCGTAATTGTCCATCGACGTTATTCCCACGGTCGCCAGTCCGCGCTTCTTCGCCTCCATCAATACTTCAATCCCTGCGGCGTTCAATCCTCCGTGTGAAAACACCAGCATCACATCGCCCTTACAAATCGGCTCGTTCTCAAACAAAACCTTCGCGTAGCCTTCTTGCCGCTCCAACCACAACAGTCCCTTTGCTCCGCCGCTGCCGATCACATTGGTCCACATCAACCGCATATCCAGCAGCGGTCGGAATCCCGGGAACGCGCCATATCGCGGAAACATGTCCTGTACCGGCAGCACCGAATGCCCGCTCCCGAACATATGCACCAGCCCGCCATTCGCAATCGTCTCCGCCATCACGGCCGCGGCCTTTTCAATGTTGCCCATTTGCGTGTCCGAAATCTTGCCCAACACTCCCGCAATCCGTTTCTGATATGCGCTCGCGCTCACAATTCGCCTCCCGTGGCATCGCTCGACTTTCTTCCTTTGGTAGCGCCACTGCCGATTTTCACAATGATGCGTTAGTTGAGATGGTACTACCGATAGCGGCCCAGGTATGGCTTACTCGTTTTTGTTTTCCTGATTGTGTGGTCTGTGAGGAAGGAGCGGAGAGGAGCAGCAGTACCGTGGTCAAAGCGATCAGCATTTAGCGGTGCGCTGGAGTTTCCATGCTTCGCGCCGCAAAGTCCAACACCACAGCGATTTGTTCGCGGGTCAGGTTGAACCACTCGATGATATCTTCTATGCTGGCGCCCGCTTCAAGGTTCTCGAAAAACCGTAGCGACTGGGCATCCGCGTGCCACCGAAGACCCGTGCTCGCTGGTACGCTCTCAACGGCTGGGCATTGTGACCAGTCCAGCCGCCATGACAAGCTCCTTCCGGTTACCGTACCCCAGATGAGTTAGACCGATACAGCCAACGTGGACGCTCGGTGCCAAGCAAATAGAAGGAAGAGTCACCTCCTCAGGAGCTTCAGCCCATCCCGTCAGCGCGGATCAGCTTCCGCCCCAGTGTCGGCTTTGGCGAATCGCGTCGGTTGCAAACGATATCCGTTACGCGTGCGCACATGGCATCTCTTCAGACGGTCAGAATTCAGTTTCACTGTAATACTCCGCCAGCCGCGGTTCGGGTTCGGCTGCGGATAGTAGCTCAGCGAATAAAGATGCGCCAAGTCGTCTTTGATCATTGCAAAGGCGTGTTTTTCCTCTTTCCAGCTCTTGGCGAAGTACGCCTTGCCCCCCGTCGCCGCAGTCATGCGCTCGAACACCGCGGTCGAGATCGGCTCCAATTGAGCCTCGCGCGTGCAGATCATGTAGATCGCGGTCCCCGTCGATTGCGCCAACTCCGCTACGTCTTCCGGCGGAACCACGCTGGCATTGTCCGGCCCATTTGAGAAAACCACCACCACCTTGCGGCCCGTGAATTGTCCGGCATCCTTTAGTGTCAGCAACAGGCAGTTGTAAAGAGCCGCATCGTCGCCAGCCACCGTCGTGCGTACGCCGCGCAGAACCGCCGATCGATCCGAAGTCAGCCGGGCAGCTCTCGACAAATCGCGGCTATACGAATAAAAGGCGATTCGGTCCGCGGATTCCAGGGAGCGCACGAAATCGGATATCGCATCCTGCGCGAACACGAATCCCCGATACATGTAGTCGCTGGTATCGAACAGCACAAAGACATTTGCCCCAGCCGTCACCGAGCTCAGCTCCGCAGCGGTCAAGTGCGTGGCATCCTGTACGCCGTCAGGTTGCCGCGCATCGCCAGGACCGCCGTTCGCATCGTTTGCGGTCTGCGGTGCGTCGGCCAGTCGCCGTGCCGGACTATTACCTTCCGCGAATGTGGAAATCTTCTGTGGGATTCCGTCTTCCATTACGACGAAATCGCTTGGTTGCAGCCCCGTGACGTAGTTCCCTCGACTGTCAGTCACGGCAACGTTCAGTTGCACCAAATCCACCATCACGCGAATGTGCGGATTCACGGGCTCTTGTGCATCCGATGCCAATCCCATACACAGACCAAAACCCAAACACAACCAGCATACTGAAACAAACACTTTGTTCCTCATGGATTGCATCCTTGTTGTTATTTTGTCTCGGGCACGGGTTTTGCCATGCTTCCAACCATCCAGGGGATTTTCCCCTCGCGGAACTCTTCTCCGGTTTCCTGCAAAGCAGCGAGGATCGCTGCCCAGTCTTCCAGCTCGCTCGCGAAAATCTTCTCCACCATGCGGCGAGTTAGCTCAGGAACCATGCGGTTCAACAGCACGGGCGAGTAACCCATTTCATCCGCCAGCCGCGCCCAGTACAGGTTGCCGGAATCCCAACACTCCGCCATCAGACGGCTATACGTGCCGGTCAATGCCGGAAATGGCTTCACGTTTATAAGCTCACGGCCGTAACTCTGCGTAAACACGGGATGGATTATCCCGAAGTCCCGTGAGATTCGTTCCTTGCTAACCTCGTCAGGGTCTTTCTGCGACAGAGCTTCCAGTTCTCGTCCCGCCGGGCTGACGGCGCTGAGCTCGCCGGGAAATCTCTGTTGAAATTCGGCGGTCAGAAAAAAGGTTTCGGCCGGCATCATCCCTTCCAGCATCTCTTTCGTTTTCCCGGCGCGCATCATCTCTTCCAGCCATGCCTGGCGCGCTGGCAACATTCGGTCGGAGACGATAATCATCACTTTGCCGCGTAATTTCGGGTCCCCGACCGAAGCCGTCAATACTTCCTCTCCACCTCGTTGATAAAGGGCCGCGGCGTGCAACTCGGTCTGGCTAACGTCCCACCAGCGAGGCACGATCGCGCCGCTCATCAGTTGCGGCACAAACTGCTTCCATATCAGAGCTTGAACGTGATCCGGCGCTATGAAATCCTGCTCCGCCTCAGCCAGCACGTAGGAAAGGTCGGCGAGCGATCCAATCAGATGTGCACCGCCGCCAGCCGGCGAGCCCGCGCCAAACAATTGCGGCGACTGCCACAAATGCTCGACCCCGCTTACCGTGTCTCCCGAAAAATCGTGCGAACGCACAAACAGCGGGTTATGGTGCAAAACTTGCGAGCCCGGTGGTTCGTAATACGCATAGTTCATGCCCACCACCGTGTCCCTCATGAACGTGGCCAGTTGCCCGCGCGCTTCCTCTCGTTGCTTGGGCGAACTCGGAGAACCAAGCACCTTTGTGAGATTGGTCTTCATCTCTCCTTCGGTGTGGCGATTGTTGTAGGTTCCCGCCGCCCAAGTACTTCGTTCACCGCTCGTAAAGATGGGTCGCGGCATCTCGAACTCCCGAAGTTCCCCGGCGAGCGCGATCAATGCGTCATTTTTCGCCGCTCCCTGTCCTGAATCGCTCAGACCGTCGTCCAGAGCGAATAGCGTGTCGAGTGAAATCAGCCGCTGATCGTCCAGCACCGAGCGAAGCCTGTCCGCCATCTCCGCGCGCATCCGCTCGCCTCCCGCGGTTGTCTGATGCGCGGCGGCAAGCATATTGATCATTTCGTCCTGCGAGATCTTCGGTTTCCCCGTCGCTGCTCGGAAAACGGCCTGAATCGAACTGCGCCCAGCCGTAACCAGTTGCGCTGATGTAGAAAACCGGGCGAATGGCGCAACCACGTCGAGCCACGAGGAGTTCAGGCGACTCGCATCGATTTGTCCTTGCCTCGCCAATATTTGCCATAGGCCCACGGCTCCCTGGAACGTGCCCATGGCATTGCCGCGCAGCGCGTGATCGGAGATCTTATTCAACGCCTCGGCGGTTGTCAGGAAGCGCGTGATGGAGGCGTCGTTTAGCTCCGGGAATTCCGTGAAGATCAAATATTGATCCCCGAAATCTGCGAATTTATCCGCCAGCAACACAACCGTCTGATCGCTCATTCGTTGCTGGGGCGCCCGCACTCGATCTATTTCGCTCAAACAAAGATAGGCTTGCAGCGGTCCTTTTTCGTTATCTAGCCGCGAGAACGCGAACATACCTTCAGCTAGCTGGTCCGGGTATTGCCAACTGCTTGACCGCTTGGCCCATTCGCGCACCAGCCTGTACGGGTTCTGGCGGAGAATCGCGCTCCAGGCCTGCAGGCTTCCCGGCACATACGGCTCGCCCTTGGCGTCCCACTGCAGACGCGTTACCAGCACCATTAGCCCTGCCGCTGGCCTGAACGCGTACCTGACCGCCGCGTCGCTCGAAGCTCCCGGCGATCGGAAGGCCTCGTAGTAATGCTTATATCGCTGACCCGCGGCGAAATGTTCTTGCTGGATGTGATTGGCTCGCGCCATCGCGTCATAATAGGCCGCCAGCCACCCGTGATCTTTTGTCAGCAGTCGGGGGACGAACTCTGCCGGGGTTCGCGGACTCGCTCCCACCAGTCCTTGCCAACTCTTCTCAGCGTTTTGTCCGCCGGGAACGACCACGGCGCCTTCGCGGATACAGATCTGGCTCCCATACAGATCCAAAGCTGCGGCAACCGGACGTAGCCTTTCGAGTCCAGTGTCGTTTTTCAGCGCTACCCGGGTTTCAGGGTCGATTTGGGATAACGCCCAGTACAGTCGCGCCACGTCAGCTTCGTTCAAGAGGATTTCCGCTACGTTTCTATTTCCTTGTCCGTTTGTCGCCGAAAGCGCTTTCCAGTCGGCTGGCCCGAACAGCACCGGCACGGCAGATCCGGCATACGCGTATGTGAAGGGCGTGGACTTCTGCAATGCTTCTTCCAAATCGACAAGCGGAAAGCCTGAATCGATGGTCAGAAACGCTCTCTGCGCGTCCGCCGCCACTAAGTTCATGTCAGCGTGCCCGCACTCTCCTCGGGTTTTGTATCCCAGGATACTCAGCAGCGGTCCAGCCTCATTGCAGCCAGTGACCCGGATGTTTCCGTCAGCACCTGCCAGCGCACTGAGTTCTTCGGCCTGCCGATAATAATGGCGCAGCAAAATCAGGTATTCCGTTGGGTGCCCGACCTGATACCCATGGAGGAGTACGTTGCGCGCAAGCATCGGCAACACCTCCTCGGATGTAACCTTCTGGCGCAGACCCGCCATGCGCAAGAAAGATCGCAATGGCCCAGGAATGACCACGCTGTCTTCCAAGTGCGAGGAGCTCCCGCCTTCTTCAATGCCTTCGGCAGCCGGGAAGGAAAGGCTTCTAGCGGCCGCAGAGTGGGCAGGGGCAGCAGCAGCCACAAAAAGGCAGACGACAATGCGGGACCACAGGAGGAGACGCGATCTCATAACTTACCCTTCTCCGCCCTCTGGGGTGAAGGCGGCACATCCCGGAGCCAGTCTAGGGAGAACAGCCTACGCCTCTGGCTCGCTATAGCCAACGGGATTTTTTGACCCCCCCCCAACCCCAGCCCAATTTGGGCTGATCGTCCGGGATGCTACTTTAGTTCCGGTAGCTCAGGCCTTCGGACCCCGAGGCTTGTTCGCGCCGAGTCGTGGTCGCGGTGGGAGCGAAAACCAAGAGCCTTACGCCAGCGCGTCAGTCTTCCAATACCTCTAGCTTGGCTAACCCGGGGACGCTGGCAAATAGTTGGCAAATGGTTTTTTGAGCGACCGTCCGATAAGCGGGAAAAGTGAGAATGACCGCATCAAGACTGGGGGCTTATGGTGGGCCTGGGTGGGCTTGAACCACCGACCTCGCCCTTATCAGTATTGCGGTCGTTGCTCCCAGAGTACTATTCTTCGCGATATCGGATGCGGTCGTGGCTCGACAATCCAAAGCTGGTGCTTTGGCGAGAATTGAAGCAACGCTGGGACCAGGCGCTCAAGAGAGCAACAAGCGTTGGCTTGTCCTGGGACTTAGAGCGAAAGACCACGTGATTGCCCATTACTAGGCTTGATGATCTCGTCCGTACGTGCCGCCATAAAGGGCGGTGGGGATCGAAGAGACACCCCAATTGCTAAGTCTCACTCTTCGAAACGGCGCGCGAAGATCATCCCAAAGATAGCTCCGCCAACGTGAGCGGCGTAAGCCACTCCGCCTGTCTGGACCGTCGCTACCGACCCGACGTTAAATAGCTGGATCAAAAACCAGACGCCGATCAAGAGTGCCGCCGGAATCAACTTGATACGCACGAAGACAAAGATGATTAATATCACTCGAATCTGATCGCTAGGATAAGTCACCAAGAAACCGCCCATAACGGCGGCAATTGCGCCGCTCGCACCCAGATTGGGAACCGTTGAACTGGGGCTGAGCGCGATCTGCGCCAATATTGCCACGAGTCCCCCAGCGATATAGAACGTCAAATACCTCAGCGGATTCATAGCATCTTCCATCTCGGGTCCAAAAGCCCACAAGAACACCATGTTTCCCAAGATGTGTGACCAGCTGCCGTGCATGAACATGGCCGTCAGGATCGTGATCCAGTGACGGCCGGCAGTGATGTTCGCCGGGACTGCCGCCCAGTTCTGAACGAAAGCCTCACCGCCCTTCAGTTCAAGCGCAAAAACCAGAAAATTTGTAACAATGATGCAGATAGTAACGACTGGAAAATGCACGGGTCGGCGGGACGCGTCTGTTAATGGGATCAATCCTCCCATTCTGCCTACCTCCAATCGTGCAGTCCCGAGCAACTCGCGGCACCATATCATTCAGCGTTTCGGCACTCAAGTTTTTCTATTAGTTCGTTGAAGACTTACACAGAGCCAGGGAGGCCCTCTCGTTTTCCCTGGATTTCGTGAACGTTGCGAAGGACTATGCTTTGATCCCTAGGCGCCCGCCTTGGCGGCCGCGGCTTTGGCCCTCGCTTTCAGTGCTTCAAGTTTGAGCTGTGCATCGCGCTCGGCAGGTACGTTCCCAGCGCCGCGTTTCCTCCCTGCTTGTATCTCACGAGAGCTTCGGGTGCCATTGCCTGCGCCAAACGATTGACCTGGCCTGCTGTGTCTGGCGCGGACCAATCCACTAACCGCACCCGTGGTCGATTGGCAGCTTACAGCCACCAGGACTTCATTCGAATCACGCCGATACATAGTGTTGCGCTCCGCATTTCGACATTTGATCAGTTTTCTAAAGCCATCTGTAGCTTCATCCGACAGGATCGCAGCAACCAAGGGCGTAGCCGTTACCGTACTCACGGCCTCGTGGGCTGGGTCTTGTGCGGCGCGACGATGAGCGTGGGAATAAAGTTGACCACTCTTGGGACCGATCTGATCCTCCACGCAATCGCTGCACCTGTAATCTTCACGGGCCTCTCGCTCATTTATTTTCGTCGCCCAGGCTCGTGGTCGCCGCTCCGCACTGCCGCTGTATTTCTTGGCGTCGTGGTCGTCGTGGATGTTTTTGTCGTTGGACTCCTCAATGATTGACCGGGACTAAGAGATTCATCTTCAGATCACACTCGCCCCGACGATACAGTTCTCGAGTAGCACCCGATAGCAAGTGAGCCCTCCTGCTTAGTTGGTCGCGCAAGCTCCATCAAATACAGCATCCTCAGCGTTCCGATCCTTTCTGGCTTTTCTTCTCGGTGTTGAGAGTCATTTTCGGAGGAGCACCCTCACTCTGGCTGGTGATAAGGGCTGCGTGATTTGATGGTGGGCCTGGGTGGACTTGAACCACCGACCTCGCCCTTATCAGGGGCCTTTAAGGTGCTATATGCATAGTATGTTCTTCGTGAGGAGAGGCGATCCACTGTGGCGCGTTGTGACATCAAGACTTTCCGGGAGGGACACCCTATTCAATTTGTCTTCTCGAAGATCTCGATCGACAGTTCGAGTGTGTCGTCGTGCCATGGAGGTATGCTTGGACATTCGCGAAGTCCAAGTCCAGTGTCATCAACACACGATCCTCCGTGCGGCAACGCTCGGAGAGCACCGAATCGCCCGCACCAGAGAGTTTCTCGTCGGGGACCGAATCCGCTTCGAAGCCTGCCTCGCGAAGGATCGACACGTATTCTTTTGGAGGGTTTTCGTCGACCTTAAATTTCAAGCTTTGATTTCCAGCGGCAAATCCACGGTGCCCTCGCGGGTCAACTCAGCTGCGTACGCCAATGCCGCATCGATATCCGGGTCTGTCAGCACCGGGTAGCTCCGCAATATCTCTTCGCGCGTACACCTGCCGCAACGTTATCCACTATGACGGACACCAAGACACGTGTTCCGCGGACACACGCGCGGCCGTGGCAAACGGCCGGATTTACACTGATTCGCTCACGCCAGTTTTGCATAGGTTCATCCTAGCCAGATTCAGCCTCCAGCGCTATCACCGGAGGCTCGGCGTGAGGGGCCTGACACATGAGTTGAATTGTGCCTCCCGGAAATCTCGAAATATCTGACGGGACGGGTGTTATATTTCCTTCATAATTCTAGCTGATGCTCATTTTTCTCACGACACTCCTCGCATCTTTGGCCTCGATCTTCCGGTCGCGTGCTTCCCTCGGGCTGGAGAACCTGGCTCTACGCCATCAAATCGGCGTGCTCCGCAGGTCTGCGGGAAAGCGCCTAAAATTGACCTCGGGCGACCGCCTGCTGTGGATCTGTCTGTCGCGCCTCTGGCGCGATTGGCGCTCGGCATTGGCCATCGTCAAGCCAGAAACGGTCGTAGCCTGGCATCGTGCCGCCTTTCGTTTGTTCTGGACCTGGAAGGTGCGCTGCGGAAAACCAGGACGACCCGTCATTTCAAGCGAAGTCCGAGATCTGATTCGCAAGATGTGCCGGGAGAATCCCGATTGGGGTGCACCCCACATCCACGGCGAACTGCTCAAACTGGGCATCGACATCGGGCAGAGCAGTGTCAGCAAATATATGGCGCGCTGCCGCAAACCGCCGTCTCAGACTTGGCGCACCTTCCTGGAGAACCATGCCCAGCAGCTGGTCTCGATCGACTTCTTCACCGTGCCCACTATCCGTTTCCAGGTCCTTTACGTATTTCTGGTTTTGGCCCATGACCGGCGTCGCATCTTGCACTTCAATGTGACCGCCCGCCCGACCGCAGATTGGACCGGACAGCAACTGCGCGAGGCATTTCCCTTTGCCCAACTCCCGCGCTATCTCCTGCGCGACCGCGATGCGATCTTTGGCGATGACTTCCGAAAACACGTGCGAGACATGGGCATTTGCGAAGTCCTGTCTGCACCGCGCTGGACTTGGCAGCGAGCCTATATCGAGCGGGTGATCGGATCCGTTCGTCGCGAATGCCTCGATCATATGATCGTGTTCCATGAAACCTCTCTACGACGAACTCTCACTTCCTATTTCGATTTCTATCACCGATCGAGAACACATCTTTCGTTGGGGAAGGACTCACCCGAGCCGCGAGCGACTCAGCCGCCGGAAATGGGATCGGTCGTGGCGCAACCGCAGGTCGGCGGACTGCACCACCGCTGCGAACGACGGGCTGCCTGAACGAGCCAGAATCAAACCCTGCCCGTATTGGCGTTCCGACTTTCTAGTCCAAAGAGTGCTCGCGCACAGGTGCGCATCACAGCGAATTTGGTTCACCTGATTCAAGCAGGGGTCCGCAAGCCCATCGACCTTTGCGGTTCGTTTGGAGGAATAGCTTCGACCCTTGGGCTGCTCCGAATTTTCGGGAGGCACAGTTGCCACTCTCCCAGTGCAATCACACTTTGGCCTTCGAACCCCCGAAACCTGGAAGGAGGCACCGGCCAGGAAGGCTTGGAACCGGGTGTGATTTCTAAAACTGGATGTGTCTAAAACTGGATGTTGACATTCGAAATACAGATACATATACTCCACCTCAACGCGGCTAGTAAAGCGATTTAGTAGCGGGTGTGGTGCAACATCCACAAAATATAGTTGGGTGTGGAGGAATACACATGAGACTTCTTAGAATTTCTCTTCGTGTAGTTTTACTCTTGGTGGTCCTTCTCTTTTCTGCTCTTGGGGCATTCGCGCAATACCGCGCCGGTCTTCAGGGCGTCGTCCTCGACCCGCAAGGAGCTGTTGTTTCCGATGCCAAAGTCACTGTTACAGCCAAGGAGACAGGTGTCTCGCAGGAAGCCACTACCGATGATAACGGCGTATACAGCGTCACTCGACTCGCTCCCGGTCTCTATAAGGTTACGGTCGAGAAGGCTGGTTTCAAGATAAAGGTGTTGGACGATGTCCAACTGACTCCCGAGCAGACCAACTCGCTCAATATCAGCTTGGAGGTTGGCGCAGTCACGGAATCCGTCACGGTCAACGGCGCCGATATTCCCGCGATCGACACGGAATCGGGCACCATTTCCGGCAATATCAGCTCCAGGCAGATTCAAGCGATGCCCTCGTTTGGCCGCGACGTCTATCAACTTACACAGCTTGCTCCCGGTGCTTTCTCCGATGGCGCTCAACAAGGCGGCGGCGGCACCAACCAGTTGCCAGGCACCAATTCCGGCGCATCAGGCAGCTCAGACGGTATTTTCAAGACGGAAAACGCCCCTCAGGTGATCGCCAACGGCGCACAACAGAATGCCAACAACATCACTCTCGATGGTGTGGGCATCACCAGCGTTTCTTGGGGCGGAGCCGCGGTGATCACTCCCAACGAAGAGTCAGTCAAAGAAGTCCACGTCATTACTAATAATTACGACGCCGAAAATGGGCGCTTTGCTGGAGCCCAAATTCAGGTTGTCAGCCAGAACGGCACCAACCAGTTCCACGGCAGTGCCTTCATCAAGAACAGCCAGCCCGGGTTCAATGCCTACCAGCGTTGGAACGGTCCGGCTTCAGAGGGACCGGGCACGCCGGAGGAGCGAGGCCTGCAGAAAGACACGGCAAAGTTCAATCAGATCGGCGGCAGCATCGGCGGCCCCATCTGGAAGAACAAACTGTTCGCCTTTTTCTCTTACGAGACCATCCGCAATAACTCAACCAGCTCAAGCACGAATTGGTTTGAAACCCCCCAGTTTGCCAAGTTAGCCCCTTCCGGCAGTGTCGCCTCGCAATTCCTGACTTATCCAGGGGAAGGGCCTTCCTACTCCGCGATCATCAGCAACAGCGCCACCAGTTGCACGGGCATTGGCTTGGTCGAATACAGCGCCGTTACTGGCAAGGGCAATTGCATTACTATCCCTGGCCAGGGGTTAGCCCTTGGTACGCCCCTGACAACTCCTCTCGGCACCTCCGATCCATCCTGGGTCAGCAACGCGGAACCGGGTGTGGGAGGCGGCCTGAATCCCGCCAATCCCGTCGCCACCATTTTTGACGTCAACACCGCCACTCCAAGCTCCCTCACCGAAGCGCAGTACAACGGCCGCATGGATTTCAACATCACCAGCAGGGACCTGCTGGCTTTTAGCATCTACGACGTTCCGGTGAGCTCCACCAGCTATAACGGTCCAGCCCGCGCCGCGAACTTGTGGCATCACAACGCCATGAACCAGGCGATGACCGCCTTCTGGGATCACACTTTCTCACCTACTTTGCTCAACGAAGTCAGGGTCAACGCCGCAGGCTGGCGCTGGAACGAGATCGTGTCGAACAATCAAGAGCCGTGGGGGCTTCCTACCTCCACCATCGACAATATCGGTAGCGTCAATCTTGGCAACAGCTACTATGGTCCTCCAGGACCCAGTGTGTTCGATCAATGGACCTACAACGTGAAGGACGTAGTCACCAAGATTCACGGCAGCCACACCATCAAGTTCGGCGGCGAAGTCACTCGGCTCCTCTTTGTTCAAGAGGCGCCCTGGTCGGCTCGTCCCTCTTACAACTTCCACAATTTCTGGGATTTCCTCAATGACTCGCCGTACCAGGAAAATGGCACCTTTGATCCCACTACTGGTATACCTGCTGCCTTCCGGAAGGACACGCGTGCCAACATCTGGTCCCTTTTCGTCCAGGACAGCTACAAGGTCAAACCTAACTTTACTCTCACCCTTGGCCTGCGCTACGACTACTTCGGACCGCTTAGCGAAAAGAACGGCAACCTGAGCACTCTGGAACTCGGCCAGCAGGCGTCGAACGCCCTCACCGGATTGTACTTCCGGAAGGGCGGCAATCTCTACAATGCGGACAAGGCGGATTTCGGCCCGCAGGTAGGGTTTGCTTGGAGTCCCAATTCCTTCCTCAAGCACGAACTACGAAATCGCCTCGTGATCCGTGGTGGTTTCGGTATCGGTTATACCGGCGAGGAAGAAGCTATCACCCTCAACGGAAGCAGCAACCCACCGTTCTTGTCCTTCGCCGGCACTCTGAACGGTTCGCAAATTCTTTACCAGCCTGCCAGTAGCATTCACTGTTTCAATTGCTATCCATCCAACCCCTATACGCTTACTGCTTTCGACGGGAACAACATCCCTGTCAGTGGCGCGCCGATCGGTGGCACTGGGTTTCCCTCAACCTTTCGTACACCTTATATGTATCGCTTTTCTCTTGAGGCACAGTACGATCTCGGGAGGAACTGGATAGCCACATTAGGTTATCAGGGCAGCACCGCGCACCATCTCGTTCGTCAGTACAATCTGAACAACCTCTACGGCGCGGAAGGCATTGCTCTGAACCCCATGATCAGCGACGTGGACTGGTATGCGACGGACGCCAATTCCAACTTCAACGCGTTCCTGGCTCAAATCCAGCACCAGTTCTCACATACCTTCCAAGTCGACGGCCAGTACCGATACGCCAAGAGCATGGACCAGGGTTCGCAGCCCTACGACGTAAGCCAATACCAATGGAACCCACAGGCTGCCTGGGGGCCCTCCGATTGGGACATCCGAAACATGTTCAAGGTTTGGGGCGTGTGGCAACCACACATCTTCCACAGCAGCGACCACAGCTGGATGGAGAAAATCGTTGGCGGTTGGTCGCTGAGCGGAATCTTCAACTGGCATTCCGGCTTCCCGTGGACAGCGGTTTACACCAGCTCCAACGGCCCAATCTGCAACTTGGTGTACAATACAGGTTGTGCTCAGCCCAACGGCTCGAACAATCAACTCCGTCCAGCCACCTACACTGGGACCGCCGGCAGCAGCCAGGGCATCAACACGTTTAAGACCCAGAACGGCAATTTCAATGGCATTACTACCGGCAACGCCGCCACTGCGGGCGCACCGTTTTTCACGGCTCCCGCCTTTGTGAATTGCGCACTGCCTTACCCGGAGACCTGTCCCATACCGGAGGCGCCGGGTGTTGGACGCAACTCCTTCCGTGGACCTCGTTACATCGACGTGGATGCCACCATCAGTAAATCCTTCGGCTTGCCCCACATTCCGGTACTTGGCGAAAACGCTCAGTTTGAGTTCCGCGCCAACGTCTATAACCTTTTCAACAACCTCAACATGAACCCAACGCAGATGGACAACATCATCACGGACCAGTACTTTGGTTCCGCGAAGCAGGCCCTGGGCTCTCGCACCATGGAGTTGCAGGCGCGCTTCAGCTTCTAACAACTTCCGGGGGCGTTTCTGACGGCGCCTCGGCTAACGCCCAAAAGAAAGCTGCCAACGAGCCCCCATTCACCCCAACTCGTTGGCAGTTTTTCTTTTACACTGGTCTCCGTGCGCTCGTTCTTTTCATCCTTGCGTCGAATCTTTGGCCGCCTGAACTTTCCGCTTCTCCTGCTTTCGGGCATCTTATTCGCCGCGCCGCTGCCGCTGCATCCGCAACCTCAGAAACCCTCAGCAAATTTCGACTCGCTGGCGAAGCAGGCTGCTGAAGCTCGCGATTCCGATCAACTGGATCACGCCGCCGCTCTTTACAAGCAAGCCCTTGCGCTCCGTCCGCAATGGGCGGAAGGCTGGTGGTCTCTCGGTACGCTGGAGTATGACCGCAACAATTACGCGGCTGCCGCTCGCGCCTTCCAGCGCCTGCTCGTTCTGGCTCCAAAGAATGGCACAGCGCACGCTATGCTGGGTCTATGCGAATTTGAATTGGGGCAAGACGACAACGCCCTAAAGCACATCGACGAAGCGCAAGCGCTCGGCGTAACCAACGATACCCAGCTGCGGCGCGTGGTGGTCTACCACCAGGGTCTTCTCCTGCTGCGCAAAGACAAGTTTGAAGGCGTGCGCGACTCCCTTGGCCAGTTGTGTGCGCAGGCCTTGCAAGACAATTCCATTACACAAGCCATGGGCATGGCTGCGCTGCGTATTGGCGGCAAGAATCCTCCTCCTGAGAATTCCCCGGGTGCCACCGTCGTGCAACGGGTTGGCCATGCTGCCTGTACTGCCGCGGCCAAAAAATATGATGAAGCCCGCCCGGAATTCGCGGCGCTCGTCGCCGAATTCCCCGACTATCCCAATATCCACTTCGCCTATGGCAGATTTCTTGCCGAAGTCAACGACGTCCCCGCGGCCGTCGAGCAATTCAAGCTGGAGATCAAGAACAATCCCGCCGACATCACCTCGCGCCTGCAGATTGCGGCGACCCTCTACAAGGTTGATTCAGCCGCAGCCCTGCCTTACGCGCAAGAAGCGGTGAAGCTCGACCCGCATTCCGCCTTCGCTTACTATCTTTTGGGATTATTGCTGCTCGACACGGATGACTATCAGAAGGCCATCCCCGACCTGGAAATCGCCGCAAAGGCGTTTCCCCACGATGCGAAAGTTTTCTTTGCCCTGGGCTCCGCGTATTCCCGCGCGGGACGCAAGGAAGAAGCCGCGCGCGCCAGAGCCACGTTCCAGCGCTTGAATCAACAATCCTCGGAAGAGGCCAAACCCGCCAACTGAAAATCCGTGTTCTTCCTATTGATCTGCAGCGATTCGCTCAGCACAGCAACACGCTGTCATCCTGAGGCGCGCAGCGTTTGCGCCCCGAAGCACCTCAGCGTTCAAACTTGACGCCGAATTTGCGACGCCGCAAGCTCTACTGGAATCCCACTTTCTTCATCGCCGCTCCCGCTTCCGGGTTCTTCATGAACGTATCCCACACTAGGCCCGTTCGGTGGTTCTCTGCCATCACCATGGTGATTCCCAGGTCGATGCCCAGCACGTCCGTGTCGTACCAATCCGTCAATGGATTGAACGCGTCGGCGTAACTGTACAGGCTCCAGGCTTTCGGCGCATAAGCGCCGCGAATGTTTCGCAAAACGCGGATGCAATCGGCAAACGAAAATGCCAACGATCCGCCAGTGGCGCAGGGAACAATCGACCCGTCGATGGGCCCTTGTCGCGGCGGACCGCCCCACGCCGTATAGTCCTTCTGGTAGTCGGAAGCCGAAATGCCCCACAAATCCTCGGAATAATCCAGGAACTCGGATTTCAGCGACAGGCAAAACAGTTTGTGGGCCTTGGTGGCGAGAATGGAATTGTCGAAATAATTGGCGTACGCATCCCTCTTATTCCGGAAGTCGTGCCACGCTTGTGAATACTGGTGCGTGAAGATTGGATCGTTTCCGGACCGTCAGGCCAAACCCGGTCGCGGCGATGCTCGACATCTTCCGCGTGTCTTTTCCATTCAGAAACGCCCGGTCCTTCACCTGCCCGGTTTGCGGATTCGTTTCATTCCAGAAAAATTGGAAGCTGCCTTTCTGGATTCATCCAGCAATTGTTCGTCGGTTCCTTGAAATGGCGCGCCGCCGGATTTTGCGCCGCTGCGCACCCGCACGCGATCAACGACGCAAACGGCGCAAGCGCAAGTCCCCTCCCGCACAGCCCCAGCAATTTCCGTCGGCTAACGTTTCGCTGAATTGCCACGGCGTCCCCCAGCTACTCCGCGATTTG
>Ga0074045_10001259_pt1 | contig 24735 bp, 17 predicted proteins | sample BogForMeECP23OM2_FD_94442 | JGI IMG/M metagenome (GOLD analysis project Ga0074045, IMG submission 94442) | Bog forest soil microbial communities from Calvert Island, British Columbia, Canada - Bog Forest MetaG ECP23OM2 | ecosystem: Environmental > Terrestrial > Soil > Wetlands ... | reverse complement strand
GCCGTTTACATTCCCCCCTGTGAATCCACCCCGTAGGGACCCGGTTGCCCCAGGCACGGAGTCTGTGCCTGGGTCTTGGGTTCCTATTCCCTCTCCATTCCTCACTACCTCACCGACGCGCAGGTTGCCCCAGGCACGGCGTCTGTGCCTGGGTCTTGGGTTCCCCTCCCCTCTCCATTCCTCACTACCTCACCGACGCGCAGGTTGCCCCAGGCACGGAGTTTGTGCCTGGGCCTCGGGTTTCTCTTCCTCTGCGCTCCCCCGCGAACTCTCCGCCTCTGCGTTATCTTTGTTCTTGCTCTTGAATCCTCAATCTTGGACTGCGGCGGCTCGCCGCCGCTCTTACAACTGCGCCCACCCCACAAAACCGCAATTCCTCTCGTTCCTCTATCTCCTTCACCTCCTCAACCTCCTTCATCTCCTGTTCCCCGTGATACCCTATTCCTTCTCGGGGGTTCCATGCCCTACTTCGCCCTCTTCTACGAAGTCGTTGACGACTTCGTCGCCCGCCGCGCTCCCTTCCGCGATGCGCACCTCTCCCACGCCTGTGCAGCCCATCTCCGCGGCGATCTCGTTTTAGCTGGCGCCCTCGCCGATCCCGCCGACACCGCCCTGATCATTTTCCAAGGGCCAACCCCCGATGCCGCCACCTCGTTCGCCCAGAACGATCCCTACGTCCTCCAGGGCCTCGTCAAGCACTGGCAAGTTCGCCCCTGGTCCGTCGTCATCGGCAACGATCCGCTCGCCCCGCATTCCCCCAAAGGAGAAGCCTGACATGGTCGTTCGTTTCTGGTCCGCCCGCACCACCGTCGAACGTTTCCCCGAGTATCTCCGCCACTTCCGCGCGCACGTCCTCCCGCATCTCCGTTCCGTCGAAGGCTTCCGCGAAGCCCGCGTCATCACGCAATCCGATGTGATCGTCGTCCACTTCATCGTCGAAACCGTTTGGTCCTCCTTTGAAGCCGTTGATCGTTTCGCCGGACCCGACCGCGGCGCCGCCGTAGTTGCCGAGGAAGCCCTCGAACTCCTGACCTCCTACGATCACCGAGTCCAGCACTTCTCCGTAGACCTCTACGAATCCCAATCCTCCCATCCCTCCTCCCCCGTCTCCTAAATAGTCGGTTGCCCCAGGCACGGAGTCAGTGCCTGGGTCTTGGGTTCCTCTTCTCTTTAAACTGACAACTTAAAACTTATTACTTTGAACTTTACTCACCGGTTGCCCCAGGCACGGAGTCAGTGCCTGGGTCTTGGGTTCCTGATTTCTAATTTCTATTTTCCTTTTTATTTCTCTTCTCTGTGAACTCTGCGTCTCTGCGTTATGCTTTCTCTTTCCTCGCTTTTCTCTTCTCCGTGAACTCTGTGCTCTCCGTGACCTCTGTGTAAGCCTTGCTCTTTCTTTTTCCCCTGCCCCAAGTGCTAAAATAACTCTCCATGACCCCCACAACTCTCTACGAAAAAATCTGGCAATCCCACGTAGTCCACGAGGACCCCAACCATCCCTCCCTCATCTACATCGATCGCCATCTCGTTCACGAAGGCACCTCTCCCCAAGCCTTCGCCGGCCTCCGCTCCGAAGGCCGCAAAGTCCGCCGCCCCGATCTCACCTTCGCCGTCATGGACCACTCCGTCTCCACCACCGATCGCACTCTCCCCATCCTCGATAACGACGCCAAGCTCCAATTCGAGGCCCTCGAACGCAACTGCCGCGAATTCGGCGTCCGCCTCTTTGACATGAACAGCAAGCAGCAGGGCATCGTCCACATCATCGGCCCCGAACTTGGCATCACTCAGCCCGGCCAGACCATCGTCTGCGGCGATTCCCACACCTCCACTCACGGCGCCTTTGGCACTCTCGCTTTCGGCATCGGCACTAGCGAAGTCGAGCACGTCTTGGCCACGCAATGTTTAGTGCAGTCCAAGTCGAAAACGCTTCACATCATCGTTCACGGCAAGCGCCCCAAAGGCGTCACCGCCAAAGACATCATCCTCGCCATCATCGGTAAAATCGGCATCAGCGGCGGCAACGCCCAGGTCGCCGAATACGGCGGTGAAGCCATCCGCGCTCTCTCCATGGACGGCCGCATGACCGTCTGCAACATGACCATCGAAGGCGGCGCGCGTGCCGGCATGATCGCCCCCGATGACACCACCTTCGCGTATCTGGAAGGCCGCCCCTTTGTCCCGCGCGGCAAGGATTTCCAGGCTGCCGTAGACCGCTGGAAACTCCTCAAGTCCGACGAAGGTGCAAAGTTCGACTCCACCGTCGAACTCCGCGCCGATGAGCTCGCTCCCCAAGTCACCTGGGGCACCAATCCCGGCATGGTCACCAGCGTCACCAGCCGAGTCCCCGATCCTCACGATTTCCGCGACCTCAACGATCAAAAAGCCACCGAAAGCGCCCTCAAGTACATGGGCCTCAAGCCCGGTACTCCCATCGTGGACATCCCCGTGGACCGCGTCTTCATCGGCTCCTGCACCAATTCCCGCTTAGACGATCTCCGCGCCGCCGCCCATCTGGTCGCTGGAAAGCACGTCGCCAAGAATATCAAGCAAGCTCTAATCGTTCCCGGCTCCCGCGGCATCAAAGCCCAAGCCGAAAAAGAAGGCCTCGATAAACTCTTCACCGCCGCCGGTTTCGAGTGGCGCGATGCAGGCTGCAGCATGTGCATCGGCATGAACGCCGACGTCCTTCCCCCGCACGAACGCAGCGCCAGCACCTCCAACCGCAATTTCGAAGGCCGCCAAGGCAAGGACTCCCGCACCCACCTGGTCAGCCCAGTAATGGCCGCCGCCGCCGCCCTGGCCGGCCACTTCGTAGACGTCCGCACCCTCGACGTTGCCCAAGTAGAGTAATCGCCACAAGGCGCTATTGCTTTTGCGGTCAGGAGAAAGCATGACTGAACATATCGCCACCTTCCTGATGCTATTCGGTGGCATCGCAACGCTTGCTCTGTTGAGTATGGAGATTCGGCACACGGATCGTTTTGGGAAGGATCGCGGGCCAATGTCACGGCGAACACGCTACCTTCTAATGTGGATCATCTTGATCGCGGGCGCCTCCTTAATAGCATGGGAGATGCATCGTGGTAACACGAACTTCTTTATGCCGTGACTTCGTAATGCTCAACCTATAGAGCGCTGTCTTTTTTCGATGCTGGATCCCACGCACATTTGAACTTGAGGGTGCCCCACCCTTCGCGGTTCTCAGCGAAGGGTGGGTTCTCACAATCTAACGCCACTAATCTCCGACTCCTCGCCGTTCTCTTCTCTGTGCCCTCTGTGTTCCGATCTCTGTGACCTCTGTGTTATCGTCCCTCCCCTCTTTGTTTTTCCAACTTTCGACTTTTAACTTTCAACCTCCCGCCCCCTGCTATTTGCTCCCCGATATCTGCTATCCTTTTACCACCATCTCAAACTGAGGATATCGATCGCCCATGCAACCCTTCATCCAACACCAAGGCCTGGTCCTACCCCTCGATCGCGTCAACGTAGACACCGACCAAATGGTCCCCAAGCAATTCCTCAAATGGCTCACCCGCGAAGGTTATGGCCGCGTTCTCTTCTACGACTGGCGCTACCTCCCCGGCGAAAAACCAAATCCCGATTTCGTCCTCAATTTCCCGCGCTACAAAGGAGCCTCCATCCTCCTCGCCCGCACCAATTTCGGTTGCGGCTCCAGCCGCGAACACGCTCCCTGGGGCGTCAAAGACTACGGCTTCCGCGCCATCATCGCTCCCAGCTACGCCGACATTTTCTATAACAACTGTTTCAAGAACGGCATCCTCCCCGCCATCCTCTCCGAATCCGAAGTGGATCAACTCTTCCAGCGAACCGAATCCGAGCAGGGCTATTCCCTCTCCATCGATCTCCCCACGCAAACCATTAAAGACGCCTACGGCCACACCTACAATTTTGAAATCGCTCCTTCCCGCAAAGAAGTCCTCCTCAAAGGTCTCGATGACATCGGCCAATCCCTCCAACACGCCAACGAAATCACCGCCTACGAACACACGCACAGCGCCACCGCCACCATGTTCGATCTAGTTGACATCAAAAATTACCGCTAACCTGTAGCTCACCCCTTCAGGGGTGAGGCCTTCCATAACCATTCCACTCACTCCCGAACCTGTCATCCCGACCGGAGCGGCCCGAATTTCTCTTTCGCGCCGCATTTCGGCGCGTCGGGCCGCGCAGTGGAGGGATCGTGGCACGGCCACCCCGTCTTGCCTCCCTCTTCTCTGTGTACTCTGCGCTCTCTGCGTCCTCAGTGTAAGTCTTGCTCTTCGTCTTTTCCGAACTCCTAAATTGTCAGCTGTAGACTGTAACTGTAAGCTCTCCCTCTTGACTTCCTCGCCACTCCCCACTACAAGTATCTTGTGTCACTCCCTCTTGTCTCCCGCCTCTCGCTCTATCTCCTGGTTCTGTGTCTCCTCCTCCCCGCAACCCTCTCCCCCGCCGACCACTTTGACAACTGGCTCGAAGTCCGCTCCCCCAACTTCATCGTCATCAGCAACTCTGGTGAACGCGAAGCCCGCCGCATCGCCTCCCAATTCGAACAAATCCGCGAAGTCTTCCACTCCGCCTTCCCCACTCTTCGCGCCGATCTCGGTAAACCAGTCCTCGTCTTCGCCCTCAAAAATGAAGACTCTCTCAAATCCCTCCTCCCCGCCTTCTGGGAGGGCAAGGGCCACTTCCATCCCGCCGGCATGTACGTCCCCCGCGAAGAGTGCGATCTCGTCGTCGTTCGCACCGATCTCCAGGGCGAAAATCCCTACGAAATTATCTATCACGAATATACCCACGCCCTGCTCCGCCTCAATTTCCGCGATATTCCTCTTTGGATGAACGAAGGCTTCGCCGAATTTCTCGGCAACACCCAGATCGGCGAAAAAGAAGTTCAACTTGGCAGCATTCCGCGCGCGAATCTGGAAGTCCTTCGCTCCAACAAATTTATCCCCATCGAAACTCTTCTTCAGGTTGACCAAAACTCTCCCTACTACAACGAACAAAACCGCACTTCGATCTTCTATGCCGAGTCCTGGGCCGTCGTCCACTACCTCATGCTCGATCCCGAAGCCAGGAACCGCAAACTCCTCGCCAATTTCCTGGCCGCCTGGGACGCTTCCAACGATCAAATCGCCTCCGCTCAAAAAGGCTTCGGCGATCTCAAAAAGTTTTCCCAGGTCATGGAAGCCTACGCGCGCCAAAGTAGTTTCTACGTCGACCACTTCAAACTCTCCGTCCACGATGACCCGAAGACCTACCCCAGCCGCTCCTTGCCCCTTGCCGAAACGCAAGCTCTTCGTGGCATTTTCTTCGTTTATACTCAGCGCCCCGCCGAAGCCAAAACCACCCTCGACGATGCCCTCGCCGCCGATCCCCATTCTCCCGTCGTCCACCAGGGCCTCGGCCTCTTCGCCTGGTATGCCAAACAGGATCCGCAAACCGCCCTCGATGAGTTCGCCAAAGCCGTTCCGCAAACTCCCCCCAACTATCTCCCCTACTACATGTCCGCCATGATTCGCTCCCGTTCCATGTCTTCCGGCCCCGACGTGGCGGACTCTCTCGCCGCGCTCGAAAAAGTCATCCAGATGAATCCGCATTTCGCCCCAGCCTACGCCGTCGCCTCCAATTTCTATTCCCGCGATCCCAAGCAGTACGACAACGCCGTCAAAATGGGCAAGCAGGCCGTTCAACTCGATCCCGCCAACCTCAGCTACGCCATCAGCTATGGCTTCGTTCTCGTCAACATCGGCAAAACCGCCGACGCCAAAGAACTCGCCGTCGCCATCGAAAAGGCCGCTCGCGCTCCCCACGACAAAGCCAATCTCCAGGGACTGAAGTCCGCCATTTCCAGCCGCGAAGTGTACGATACCGACGTTGCCGCCTACTCCGCGCGAAATTCCGCGAATCAACGTTCTACGGTCGTCGAAACTCCTGGCAGCTCCTCCACTCCTGCCAACGCCAACCCGAATCGTCCTCCTTCACAGCCCCCACCTCCCGTCCCTCACGAACACACCGCGGATTACTTCCTCGAAGGCACCATCCAAAAAGTGGATTGCACCCGCGGAGACAAAAGCCGTCTCACTTTACTTTGGAATCAAACTACCCTGAAATTCCGTGTCTCTGATCTTACGCAGCTAAAACTCTCCTCCATCACTCCAGGCAAGGATTCCGAGCTTCCTCCCTGCTCCGCCTGGAAAGGCCATCACGTCAAAATCTCCTTCCGCCAACTCGATGGCCCCGACTTCGTCGGCGACCTACTCTCCATCCAATTCTTCTAATCCCTCGTCCTCCTTTCCACTGAACCCGGAGGTTGCCCCAGGCACGGAGTCTGTGCCTGGGTCTTGGGTTTCTCTTTTCTCTTTTCTCTTTTCTCTTTTCTTTTCTCTTCTCCCCGATCTCTGTGACCTCTGCGTTATCTTTTGTCTTCTTCTTTGTCTTTTCCTCTACTTCCTTTATCTCCTCTACCTCCTTCACCTCATTCCCCCTTCCACACCACCTTCCCCCCCACCACCGTCTGCTCCACCTTCGTATTCAATATCTCCTTCGCCGCCACTTTCGTAATATCCGCCGACAATATCAAAAAATCCGCGTACTCCCCCACCTTCAACTCCCCTTTCTTCCCTTCTTCAAACTCCGCGTACGCCGACCCGCTCGTATACCCGCGTATGCAATCCTCCAGCGATATCTTTTCCTGAGGCTCCCAGCCTCCCGCCGGCCCCCCCTCCGCCGTTTCCCGCGTCACGCACGCATACAATCCCCGCAGCGGATTGATCGGCTCCACGGGATAGTCCGTCCCAAACGCCAGCCGCGCCCCTGATTTCTCCAGCGTATTCCACGCATACGCGCCCTTCGACCGTTCCGGCCCCAGCCGCTGCTCCGCCCATCGCAAATCATTGATCTCGTGCGCCGGCTGCATCGAAGCAATCACCTTCAGCTTCGCGAATCGCGGCAAATCTTCTGGCGCCGCCACTTGCGCATGCTCGATCCGGTCCCGCCGGTCCCGCGTCCCATTCACGCGTTCCACGCTCTCAAACACATTCAGCGCCACGCGATTCGCCTTATCCCCAATCGCATGAAACGCAATCTGAAATCCCAGCTTGTCCCGTTCCACCGCCATGGCGCGCAATTTCTCCTCATCCATGGCCATCAGCCCGCTCGTCGTCGCATCGTCCGTATACGGCGCCAGCAGCGCCGCGGTCCGCGAGCCCAGCGCCCCATCGCTCACGAATTTCAGCAATCCCGTCTTCAGCCACGGGTCCGTCGTTCCTCCTTGCGCGCGACGGTCCTGCAATTCGTTCAACGGCGCCGTAAACGGCAGCCATTCCGTGATCCGCACCGTCAGCTTCTTCTCTTCCTTCAAATCCCCATACACCAGATAATCTTCCCACTCCGAATTGTCCTGCACGGAAGTCACTCCATTCCGCGCCAACTCTTCCAGTACCATATCAATTCCCTTGCGCCGGTCTTCCGCCGAAGGGTCCGGAATCCGCTGCGTCACCAGCCCCATCGCGCTTTCTTTCAATAACCCCGTCGCCTCGCCATCTTCAAACCGCTCGATCTGTCCGCCCTGCGGCTCTTTCGTTTCCGGATTAATCTCCGCATGCTTCAATGCCTGCGAATTCGCCACTCCAATGTGTCCCGACACATGCCTCAAGAACACCGGGTTGTCCGGTGACACTTCATCCAAGATCAGCCGCGTCGGAAATTGCTGGTCCGGCCACCGCGACTGGTCCCATCCCGCGCCCACAATCCATTCGCCCGGCTTGTGCTTGGCCACCGCTTCCTTCAGCCGCTGCTGCAGCTCCGCAATGGATGTCACTCCCACCAGCGACAACGTCATCTTGTCGCGACCCGCCGCACCCATGTGCACGTGCGCATCATTAAATCCCGGCATCACAAACCGCCCCTGCAACTGCACCGTATCCCCTGAGTTGTCCACTCCGCCGCAATCCAGCAATACATGTGCCAGCGTCCCTATGCAATAAATCTTGCCGTCCCGCACCGCCAAGCCAGCAGCCCACGGCTCTTGCGGATCATTCGTGTAAATCCGCCCATGCAAATAGTAAGTAGTCTTGTGCAACGCCTCCTGACTCTGCCCCACCGCCACCCCCGCCCCGCACCCGCACACCACCAACATCGCCACCCCAATCCCCATTCTCATCATTCCCCACCCAATCCTAATCCGCATCGCCTCGCCTCTCATCCCTACAACCTGTACCTCACCCCATCTCCTGTACCTCACCCCTTCACCTGTAGCTCACCCCTTAAGGGGTGAGGCCTTCCAAAACTCGAGCAATTCACCATCTCGCCTAACAAAAACTGTCATCCCGACCGGAGCGGCCCGATTCTCTCTTTCGCGCCGATTTGTGGCGCGTCGGGTCGTGTAGTGGAGGGATCGTGGCACAATCCATTATTGACCCGCGCCCCCATCGATCGTTCACTTCTTGCACCCTTACACTCTTTCACTCTTTTACTTCTTCCCTCTTCTCTGCGAACTCTGCGTCCTCCGCGACCTCTGCGTTATCTTTTGTCCTTTCCTGACTCTTCAACTTTCAACTTTTAACTTTCGTCCTCTTCCCCGCCTCACTGAAAACGTAAAACTGACTACTGAAAACTCATCTCCCCGCCGGGTGCCCCAGGTTCGATTTCTTACCTGCGTCTTGGGTCTCTCTTCCTCTGCGCTCCTCTGTGTACTCTGCGCCTCTGCGTTATCCTTGCTCTTCCTCCTCTCCTTTACCTCCTTTGCCTCCTTCACTTCCTTTACCTCACCTCTTCTCCACCCCACTCACCCCCATCACCGTCAGCAACACCCTCTGCAACCCCATCTCCCGCCCCGCCGGTTCATACCATTCCTCCAACGAGTGCGCTCCTCCTCCATTCCCTCCCGCTCCAATCGCAATCGCGTCAATCCCCTGCGACAACGGTATATTCGCATCCGTGCTCGAGCGCTCGATCCGCGACTCGTTCCCCACCGCCGCATCCGCCGCTCGCAACGCCGCCAGCAACGCCGAATCCCCCGCCAACTCGCCCCCCGGCCGGCTCCCAATCAATTCCACCGTCCATTCCACCTTGCCTTTGCTGCGATCCCGCGCATTCTCATTCTCATCACGCACGCCCGCCGCCACGCATTCCCGCAGCGCCGACTCCAATCGCGCAATCTCGTCATCCGACTCCGACCGCAAATCCACTTTCAGTTTCGCCTCATGCGGAATCGAGTTCACCGATGTTCCGCCCTCAATCTGCCCCAAATTAAAACTGGTCCGCGGCATACTCGGCACTTTCGTGTTAATAAACCGCACCGCCCCTCGCGCCAGCGCATTAATCGGATTCACCATCCCAAAATCCGACCAGCTATGCCCGCCCGGCCCCGTCACCGTCACTTCCAGCCGCCGCGAAGCCAGCGCCTTCGTCGTCACATGATCCGTCCCCGACCCATCCAGCACCACCACCGCCTTCAACTTCGTCCGGTACGCGTCAATCAGTGTGCGCATCCCCCGCAAATTCCCTTCGCCTTCTTCTCCCACGTTTGCCGCAAACACAATCGTCCGCTGCGGCCGCAACTTCGCCACGCGCATCGCGCGAGCCAGCGCCACCAGCGCCGCCAATCCCGTTCCATTGTCCGAGATCCCCGGCGCCGACATGCGCTCCCCTTCGCGCTTCACATGAATCTCCGTCCCCGCGGGAAACACCGTGTCCAGGTGCGCCGTCACCAGCACAATTTCCTTCTCGTTCGTCCCCGTCATTTCCCCAATCACATTCCCAATCTTGTCGCTGCGAACTTTCAGCCCCTCATCCGCCAGCAGTTCCTTCACCGCCGCCGCTCGCTTCTCTTCTTGGAACGACGGCGCAGGGATCTCCGTCAATCTCGCTTGTTCGTCATTAATCCATGCCAGGTTTTTTCCAAACCAATCCAGCGCAGCGCGTACGGCAGGCTGCTCCGCAAGGGGAACTGGGGTCTCTGATTGTGTCACTTGAGCAGACACCGCGGAGCGATTCGGCATGCTCAAAAGCATAACGCAAACCACCACCCGTTTCACCGCCCCTGTGTCCACTCACTCTCCTCTTCTACACTCCCCGTCCCCAATTCCCTCGACCCCGCCGCCCCAATCCCCATACCTCACCCTCACCTGTAGCTCACCCCTCACCTGTAGCTCACCCCTTCAGGGGTGAGGCCTTCCCTAGCACCATGCAAAACCCGCCCACCCCTTCAGGGGTGAGGCCTTCCCTGGCACCATGCAAAACCCGCCCACCCCTTCAGGGGTGAGGCTTTCCAGAGCACCACGCAACCCCCGCCCGTGTCCCATCAAAACCTGTCATCCCGACCGGAGCGGCCCGATTTTCTCTTTCGCGCCGATTTCGGCGCGTCGGGCCGCGCAGTGGAGGGATCGTGGCACAATCCACTATTGACTCGCGCCCCCATCGATCGTTCACCTCTTACACTATTACACTCTTTTACTTCTTATCTCTTCTCTGCGAACTCCGCGCTCTCTGCGACCTCTGCGTGATCTTTAACTCTTCTCCTTTACTTCCTTCACTTCCTTTGTCTCCTTTACCTCACCAACCTCCAGCTTCCCTCCGCATATCCCCCGAATCTCCTCCTCCGTCAGCATCCTAGTCGCCGCCTTCGCCGCCTCATAAATCCGATTCACCAACTCATCCTCCACCGGTATATTGTGCCTCGCCAGCCAGTACACCACATTCGATTTCCCGCTCATCGGCCCTATGTCCACAATCTGTTCCAGCCCAAACAAGTGCGCCGGCACCCCGCTATACACCGCGTCCGCCAATTCCCGGTCATGCTTCTTCAATGCCTTGATAATCGCCGCCGCATGCACTCCCGTTCCTGTACGGAACGCATCCCTTCCTATCACCGGATAGTTCGGCGGTATCACCGTATGCGTAGCGTTCGCCACCTTTTCGCAGTACGCCTTCAAATATGTCAAATCATTATCAATCAATCCCATCAACCGCAGATTCACCAGCAGCAATTCGATCGGCGTATTCCCTACGCGCTCTCCCAACGACAGCGCCACGCCGTGCACCTGATTCGCTCCCGCCGCCACCGCCGCCAGCGAATTCGCCACCGACAGCCCGCGATCCCGGTGCCCATGCCAATCCACGCGAATCTTTTCCCCTGACGGCTTCACCACCTTCTCCATCGCAAATCTCACTAAATTAAACGCGCCCTGTGGCGTCGCATGTCCCACCGTATCGCACAACACAATCGCCCGCGCCCCGCTCCGTATCGCCGTCTTGTACAGCCGCTGCACCGTATCCGGGTCCGTCCTCACCGTATCTTCCGTCACATACATCGCCGGCAAACCGTGCGACACCGCGAACTTCACCGCCTTCTCCGTCGTCCTCTCCAGGTGCTCAACCGACCAGTCCTCTACCAATCGCCGTATCGGGCTCGACCCCAAAAACGTCGCCGCCTCAATCGCAATTCCCGCCTTCTGCGAAATCTCCACAATCGGCCGTATATCCGCTTCCACCGTTCGCGCCGCGCAATTTGGCCGGATCTTCATCCGGTTCGTGGCAATCTCTCGCGCCAACCGCTCCACCGTCTCCGCCACCCGCGGTCCCGCACCTGGCAAACCAAGGTTCACCGAATCAATATGCAGCGCTTCCATGAAATGCAGTATTTCGATTTTTTCTTCAATGCTAGGATCGGTCACCGACGGCGTCTGCAGCCCATCCCGCAGCGTCTCGTCGTTCACCATCACGCGCGTACCCGGCGGTATCGTCATCGCCCCGCCGGCGTTCCAATCGTAAATCCACTCGCTCCGCCCCACGCCGAATCCCTCCCCCACCATGCCCAACTCGTCGTCCCGCCTACCGTACTCTTCCCCGCCGTCTCCGTTCTCTCTGCCGGGTGCCCCAGGTTCGATTTTTTACCTGGGTCTTGGGTCTCTCTTCCTCTACCAATCCCTACCCGACGCGGAGGTTGCCCCAGGCACGGAGTCTGTGCCTGGGTCTTGGGTTTCTCTTTCCTCTTTCCTCTTTCCTCTTTCCTTTTCTCTTCCTCAGCGATCCTCTGCGTACTCTGCGCCTCCGCGTTATCCTTTGCTTTTTCTTAGACTCTTACACTCTTATACTTTTTCACTTTTATACTTCTTCCTCTCTTACCTCCTATTCGCTGATAACCCTCTGCGCCTCACTAAAAACTAATAACTGAATACTTAAAACTTCTAATACCGAACCGTATAACTATTCGGCTTCTGCCCCGGGTCCGGCCGGTACAACGTCTTACAAAACTCGCACCGGTAAATCTCCGCCCCTTTCCCCACCAATTTCTCAATCTCCTCCGGATACTCAAACCATCGTTTCAAATGCCCCGCGCAAACCTTCCCCTTAGCATCTTTCTCATCGCAAGCGCGCTGCTTAGGCTTCCGCGTCTTCACCTTAGGCGCCACACTCGCCTCCGCCGCATTCGTAACCGCTCCCGTCTCCTCCGCCACATTCCCTCCTCTCTTCTCTTTCCTTTTCTTCTCTGTGACCTCTGTGTTCCTACCTCTGTGAACTCTGTGTTACCGTCCTTCTTCTCTTCCTCCACTGGTTGCCCCAGGCACGGAGTCTGTGCCTGGGTCTTGGGTTTCTCTTTCTTTGTGATTCTCTGCGCACTCTGCGCCTCTGCGTTATCCTTCTGCCTTTTCTTGAACTCTTATACTCTTACACTCTTATACTGTTTCACTCTTACACCTCTGCTCTCCTGCTCCTTTACCTCATGTACCTCCCTTATCTCCTTCACCTCACTCACCAGTGCCTCCTAAACATCGTCTTCATCGCCTCTCTCCCATTCCGAATCTTCTCCCCCATCCCCCCAAACTCAAACCTCAAAAACGCTTCCGCCGCCTTCTCCAACTCCGCTCCATACCGGTACCACCACGGCTTCTCCACGCCCTTCAACCAATCCACGTCCACGTACTTCACATTCACCATCTCCAGCAATCCCGCTTTCCCGTGCGCCCGTCCCCATCCGCTCAATCTGCATCCGCCGTGCGGCGCTTCCGCAATCGCGAATCCGCTCATCACATCGTTCACCATCACCGTCCCCGCCTTCAACCGCCGCGCCATTTCCTTCCCGCGACCTGCGTCCATTGTCCACACGCTCGCCGCCAGCGCAAACTCCGAATCATTCGCTCGCGCCAACGCCTCTTCCGCGTCCTTCACCACCTGTATCGCCATGATCGGCCCAAACGTCTCGTCCTGGAACAATTGCATCGTCCCATCCACGCCTGTAATAATCGTCGGCTCAAAAAAGTTCGCCCCCAAATCCGGCCGCGCCCTTCCTCCCCACACCACTTTCGCGCCCTTCCCCACCGCCTCCGCAATCAAATCATTCATCCGTTGCACATGCTGCGGTCGGATCAACGGCCCAATTTCTGTCCCCGGATCACTTCCCGGCCCCATCCGCAATTTCTGCGTCTTCTCCACGCATCGCCGTATAAACTCTTCGCTGACGCTTTCTTCCACAAACAGCCGCTCCACCGACAAGCACACCTGCCCGCAGTTCGAGTAACTCCCCCAAACCGCCGCGCTCGACGCCACATCCAGATCCGCGTCCCCCAGCACCAGCATCGCGTCCTTCCCGCCCAATTCCAGCACGCTTGGCAGCAAATGCCGCGCACAAGCCTCCGCCACATGCTTCCCCGTGAACACGCTCCCTGTGAAAAATACCTTGTCCGGATGCGCCTCAATCAGCGCCTGCCCCACTTCCCCCCCACCCTGCACCATCGTCACCAGGTCCGCCGGAAATCCCGCCTCGCGAAACAATTCGCCTATCAACTCCCCGCATTCTGGCGTGAAGTCGCTCGTCTTGCACACCACTCCATTCCCCGCTGCCAGCGCCGGTATAATCTGGCTCATCGGTATCGCCAGCGGGTAATTCCACGAACTGATAATCGCCACCACTCCCAGCGGCTCATACAGCAGCGTGCCCGATTTCGCCTTCGCCGCCGTGCTGTGATGCTTCACCCTCTCCGCACGCAATAATTTCCGCCCCTGCTTCGCAAAATATTCCGCCGTGTCCAGCGACACGAACACATCCGCAAACAGCGCCTCCACTCGCGGCTTCCCCGACTCCCGCACCACCGCGTCCGCCAGCCCGTCCCGCCGCTCCAATATTGTCTTTTTCAATTTGCCGATCAGCGCGCACCGCTCCGCCACCGGCCGCTTCGCCCACTCTGCCTGAGCCACCCGCGCCCCCGCCACCAAACCCGCCACCGCCGTCGCCGGTGTTCTCTCAAATTGCGCCCGCACCACTCCCGTAGCCGGATCAATCGAAGGGAGCGTTTCCCTAGCCACCTGTGTAGCCACCATACCCGGCATTCTAGCCGAAAACCCAACCCCGCAACTTCGAAAAGAATCCCTGTAGCTCACCCCTTCAGGGGTGAGGCCTTCCCTAATGCTATGCAAAACAGAGCCGGTCATTCCCAACGAACTCCCCTATTGAACATCGGCTCTTACACTCTTGAACTTTTACACTTTTACACTCTTTCACTTCTTTCTTTTTCCCCGGGTGCCCCAGGCACGGAGTCTGTGCCTGGGTCTTGGGTTTCAAGTTGCAGTTATGTCATCCCGACCGGGGGCCCACGTTCTCTGGGGGCCACCCAAATTGTCATCCCGACCGGAGTGCCGCGCCTTTTGCGGCACGGAGCGGAGGGATCACGGCACCACCACCGCGTCTTGTCTCCTCCTTCGCTTTTCGAGTTTCGCTTTTCGAATTTCGAATTTCGCCTTTCTCGCTCTTCTCTGTGCCCTCTTTGTCCTCTGCGACCTCTGTGTAATCTTTGCCTTTTCCGGCCTCTTCAACTTTTAACTTTGAACTCTTCAACTCCCCCTCCTCCTAACCTTAGTATTTACAACCAATTACTGAGCATCCTCCTCCCCCCGCAACTCTTTCCCCTCCCCCGGGTTTCTTCCCACATACGGGTCGGTCAAATCCTCACCGCCCCGCGGTGATAACACTGAAGTGGTTTCGGCTCAAATCTCAAAATTTTTCGGAGGCTCGTCCCCTCCGTAGGAGAACACAAATGAAGTCCTCTTTGGCTCGTCTGACGCTCGGCCTCGCCTTGGCCGCCCTGGTGCTCTTTTCCGTAGGGTGTGGCAGCAGTCCTTCTTCCAATCCAAATCCCAATCCGCAGCCTCAAAATGGCACCGTAAATCTGTTCATCAGTGACGCCTCTACTGAAGATTGGGCCACCATTGGTGTTCGTGTCCTCTCCGTCACCCTCACCCCGCAAGGTGGCGGCAATGATGTCACCATCTACACCGCGCCCAATCCCGCGCCACTCACCAATCTCTTGCAACTCGATCAACTCTCCGAGCTCATCGGCAATCCCACCGTCGCCGCGGGCACTTATAACACGGCCACTATCACTGTCTCTGGCAATCCTGGCGACGTTAGCCTCATCACCTCTTCCGATCCTGAAACCGGCTTCGCTGCCGCTGCCAATACGGTCATCCCCACGTCCCAAGTCCAGATTAAGCACACGCAAGGCAGCTCCGGCAGTCTCACTGTTCCCATCAAGGTCAAGCTCGATACCCCGCTCGTGGTTACCAGCGGCCAGAACACTCCTCTCGACCTCGAATTTGATCTCTCCCATCCCGCTTTCATCGTCGCCCACGTTCCTCCGGCGGCGGGCACCACCATGTGGGCGGTCAACTTCAATGGCCCGGTCCGTTGTCACCGCATTTTTGACCTGACCCGCTTGATCCTTCGCCACTCCTACGGCACTGTCAATTCCGTCTCCTCGGACAACACCACGCTTTTCTTCTTCAAAGACTTTCCGGTCTATCCGCCAACCAATCCCGAGACGGAGATCACCTCCACGCTACTTCTCCCCGTTCTCGCCGATCAGGCCAACGGCACGCTCTATTACGACGTTGACGCCAAGACCCGCACCACCATCAACGATTTCAGCACCATCGCCTCCACGATCGTCGGCAAGTACATTCGCGTCGCCGCTCGCTACCAAGTTGACGGCTCGCTCGTCGCCGTGCGCCTCTGGGCCAGCAGCTCTTTCAACAGCGTCTGGATCAGTCCTGAGGGCCACGTCCTCCACGTGGACACCGCTTCCAACACGCTCGTCGTCGAAAACGAACTCGGCTTCCCCGTTCCTCTCACCATTGACGCCAACACGCTCTTCTACTTCCGCACGCCCGCCAAGGCCGAAACCGACGCCAACTTTATCGGCCAGGGTCCGGGCTTCCTCCCCAATCTTGTTCGCGGCTTCAAGGTCCATTGCAGCGTCCGCGATCCGCTTGCCAGCCCCTTCGTCGCCGATTCCATTGACATCGAAATCGCCCGCTACGACGGCACCATTACCGCCAGCGATCTCAATGGCTTCACCTACACCCGCAAGTTCCACACGCCGGGCGACGACTACACCGTCACTCTCCCTTACATCAATATTGACACCCCCAATGGCACCGATCCGCAAACTACCGCCGCCATCAAGGGCTTCAAGTGGTGGTACTTCACTTTCCCCACCATCGTTGATAGCGGCACCAACGCCATCTCCGACTTCGCTACGGCCACCGGCGGCGCCGTTGATTTCGGCGGCTCTGTCGGCAAATTCCAAGCCGCCGGCTCAACCTATGCCACCTGGAATGACACCAGCGCCCTCAACGCCTGGGCTGCTCCCTGGACCGTTGTCTCTCCCACGCAAGTTCCCATCGGCCTCGCCTCCACGGGCTATTCCATCGCCAACGCCAACTTCACCATGACTGTCCCCAACGGCGGCAACATCATTACCGTGGACATGGATACCACCTCCGGCTCCGCTTCTCTCGTCTATCAGGTGGATTTCACCAACAGCGTCATCACCATCAGCCCCGTGGACATCTCCACGACCACCGGCCAGCAGACTCTCTCCACCAATCTCCTGGCCAACACGCCCGTCAAGGTCTACGGCGTGCCACAAGTCAACGGCACCATCAAGGACTATGTCCTCTTCTATTTCACCGGCATAGCTCCTTCCCCAACCGCCCTCGTCAACTAACAAAAACAGCGGAGGCGCCATCTCCCAGCGCCTCCGCCATAATCCACGTCCCCTGAAACACCTGCGCCGCCAGCAACTTCATCCTCGCCGGCGGCGCACTTCTTTACCTCATAACTTGTCATCCCGACCGGAAACCCATGCTCTTTACTGACCCGCCCCAACTTGTCATCCCGACCGGAAACCCATGCTCTTTACTGACCTGCCCCAACTTGTCATCCCGACCGGAAACCCATGCTCTTTACTGACCTGCCCCAACTTGTCATCCCGACCGGAGCAACGGCGCCTTTCGCCGTTGCGGAGTGGAGGGATCGCGGCACACTCACTTGATCTTGAGTCCCGGTTGCCCCAGGCCCGCCGTAGGCGCGTGCCTGGGTCTTCGGTTCTCTCACCTCCGTGAACCCCTGCCTCAACCCAAAATTGTCATCCCGACCGGAGCGGCCCGATTTTTTCTTTCGCGCTGCCTTTTGGCGCGTCGGGCCGCGGAGTGGAGGGATCTGCTTTTTCCGCTCTTCTCTGTGAACTCTGCGCCCTCAGCGACCTCTGCGTTATCTTTATCTCGCTTCCTGATCGCCGATATCTGATCGCTGATAACCCTCTTCGCCTTACTTACAACTTAAAACTGAAAACTTATTACTCTATCCGCCACGCCTCCTCCAACTCCACCCTCACCATCCACAATCCCTGTGCCGGCACCGTCGGCCCCGATTTCGCCCGGTCCTTCGCTTCATACAATCTCTCAATCTCTCCCGCCGTCATTCTCCCTCGTCCCACTTCCAGCAGCGTCCCCATCATCTTCCTCACCATGTACCGCAAAAACGATCGCCCATGCACCGTGAACCACAACTCTTCCCCATCCTCCGTCCGTTTCAATTCCGTAGCATAAATCTCCCGCACCATATTCCGTTCCCGGTCATCGTCCTCCGATCCCGTCGAAGCCGCAAACGACGCAAAATCGTGCACGCCCACAAACCGCGCCGCCGCCTCTTTCATCGCCTCTTCATCCAGCGGAAACGGGTAGTGCAGCACATACCTCCACACGCTCGGTGGCACCACCTTCCCTCGATAAATCCGGTACCGGTAAACTTTCCCGCGCGCCGACCACCGCGCATTAAAATCCGGCCCCGTCTCCTCCACTCCCACAATCCGTATCGTCGGCGGCAGCAGCGCATTCATCGCTCGTTGAAACTCCTCCGCCGATAGCGCCGATTGCGTCCGAAAACTCCCCACCTGCCCCAGTGCGTGCACACCCGCATCCGTCCGCCCCGCTCCATGCAGTTGCACATTCTCCTGCGTCAACCGCCGCAACACGGCCACCAATTCGCCCTGCACTGTCGGTTGATTTGCCTGGATTTGCCAACCGTGGAAATCCGTCCCGTCGTAACCAATCACCAACTTAAAATATCTCACCGTCCCGAATCCTCATCCTGTAGCTCACCCCTTCAGGGGTGAGGCCTTCCGGAACCCACCCACCTCAACCCCGTCATTCCGAGCGGAGTCTGCGAAGCGAGGTATCTCTCTTCATCCTGGGCTCGCCTTCTCCTTCTAGTCATCCCGACCGCAGTCCCGCGCCTTCTGCCTCAACCCAAAACTGTCATCCCGACCGCAGCAACGGCGCCCTTTGCCGTTGCGGAGCGGAGGGATCTGCTTTTTCATCTCTTCTCTGTGAACTCTGCGTCCTCTGCGACCTCTGTGTAAGTTCTTCGCTCTTCGCTCTCTTTCAACTTTTAACTTTCAACTCTTCAACCTCTTCTTCTTTCTTCCTCGTCCCTGCTAACCTTTCTCCGCCTTACTGAAAACTTAAAACTAAAAACTTACCACTTCTCTCACCCCGCGCTCCGAACAAACCTGCTCCCCGGCTTCACCGCCAGGCTCCCCTGCTTGCACATCGGGCAATCCTCTTCCTCATAACTCTCGATCTTCAATTCCACCAGCGCCTGCGTCTCCACCTCGAAATCAATCGTCCCCCCGCTCCGGTCAATCAACGCACCCGCAGCCACCACTCGCGCTCCCGCCTCCTCCACCACGCGAATCGTCTCTCGACTCGATCCCCCCGTGGTCCACACATCCTCCACCACCAGCACGTGCATCTCCGGCCTCAGCACAAATCCCCTTCGCAGCGTCAGCAATCCGCTCGCATCTCTTTCCACAAACATCGCCGGCACTCCGCCTCCCACCGTATCCCTCGGTTGCGGCAGCGCCCGTGCTACTTCCTGCCCAATCACCACCCCGCCCAGCGCCGGAGACACCACCGCATCAATCCGCGCGTCCGAAAACAGCGCCGCCAGCGCCGCTCCCAATTTCTCCGCGAATCTCGGATACTGCAGCACCAGCGCGCACTGCACATACGTCCCGCTGTGCAGCCCGCTTGAAAGCTCAAAATGCCCGCGCCGGATCGCTCCCGCCGCCTCAAACAGCCGCAGCAATTCTTCTCGTGTCATCATGTGGGCCCCTAACCTCTGGCCGTCCCTGAACGTCAAATCGCATGCAGCCTAGCCGCCCTCGCACGTCGTTGTCAAGGAATCTGCCTCATGTGTTAAACTTTATAATTCCGGCTCTGGGCCCGCGTCCCCGTGGCTCGGTCCCTTCCTGCCCGGTAAACTGTGAAACAAATTGTGTCCCGCGTACGTTTTACATAGTGATGCACCCCGATTCGCGGGTTACACGTACCTTGTTCCAATTTCTTTCGTGAGGATCTTATGAACACTCCGTTCCGCAGACCGCTGCTCGCCTCCGTCTTAGCCGCCGTTTTGGCCGCAGCGCCCATTACCCCCACCCTGGCCCAGGAGCCCGCCGCCGCTCCCACGCCCCACACCGTCGCCCAGGGGCAGGTGCCTATCTCCCTGGGGGTCTCTAAATTTAACTTTAGCCGCTCCCCCAAGCCCTTTCCCAATCTCTTTGCTCCCTACACCGCTCAGTACGTGGACCCCGGCGTCCTTACCAACTCTCCACGCCTCGAGCAGCTCATCCACGACGGCAAGCTCAGCCTCAGCCTCCAGGACGCCATCTCCCTCGCTCTTGAAAACAGCATGGACATCGTCGTCCAGCGCTACAACCCTTGGATTGCCGACGTCAGCCTCCTCAAGACCCGTGCTGGCGGCTACAGCTATGGCACACCCGGAAGCATCTCCGTTGGCTCCACCGCCAACCTCCCCGAGCTCTATTACGACCCCACCCTTACCCAGACCCTATCCTTTGCCGACGTCACTACTCCCATCAACAACCCCTTTATCGCCGGCCTCGGCGGCAGCAGCAATTCTTCCACCTCCGGCGTAATCGGTCTCGAAAGCCATAGCGCCACTTACAACACGCAATTCCAGAAGTACTTCGACACCGGCACCAACTTCACCGTTGCCTGGAACAACACCCGCTCCTCCTCCGGCGCCGCAAACTTCTTCAATCCCTACGTGCAATCCTCCCTCGCTGTCAGCGTTGCACAGCCACTCCTCGCCGGTGCCGGGCGGTTCATCAATCGCCGCAACATCATCATCGCCGAGAACAATCGCAAGATCGCCGACCTCGCTTTCGCCCAACAGGCCATCACCACCGTCACCAGCACCATCACCGCCTATTGGGAACTTGTCTACGCCCGTGAAAACGTCAGCGTCCAGCAGCAAGCCGTCACCGTCTCCGAAAAACTTTTTAGCGATAACAAAAAACAACTCGACATCGGCACCATGGCTCCCCTCGACGTCACTCGCGCCGAATCCGAACTCGCCACCGACCACCAGAACCTCATTGTCGCCAAAACCACCCAGCTCCAGGACGAACTCGTCCTCAAAAACTACATTTCCAAGGATCCTCTCGCTTCCAATCTCATCACCGTCGAAATCATCCCCACCGATAAGCCCGTGTCTCCCGAAGCCATCCAAACCTCATCCTTCGAAGATGCCGTCAAGGAAGCCTTCGCCAAGCGCCCCGATCTCCAGGAGCAGTATTACAACCTGAAAAACGCCGACATTGACGTTCGCGCCACCAGGAACGCACTCCTGCCCACTGCCACACTCTCTGGCTATTACTCTTCCGCCGGTCTCGCGGGCAACTCTTCCATCCTCGGCACTCCCGTCCTCGGACTCGGCACGCAACTCGTGGATGCCACTGGCGCCCCGATTGATGCCTATATACCGACGAGCACCGCTCCCCTGACGGGCACCTCCCATCAGGGCTTCGGCACAGTGCAATCCCAGATCTTCCACAGTGATTTCCCGACCTACGCCGGCCAGCTCACCTTGACTCTTCCCTTGCGCAACCGCGCTGCCCAGGCCGACAGCGTCCACGCGCAACTCGTCAAGCGCCAGTTTGAAGCCCAGACCCAGCAGATCAAAAACACCGCTCTCCTCGACGTCCGCAACACCACCATCGCCGTCGAACAGGGCCGCGCCCAGGTGCAAGCCGCCAGCAAAGCTCGCGAACTTCAGCAACAAACCTTCGACGCCGAACAGAAAAAATATCAGCTCGGCGCTTCCACCGTGTACAACGTCATTCTCACTCAGCGCGACCTCATCACCGCTCAAGGCACGGAACTCCGCGCCTTGGCCAATCTCGCCGAAGCCAAAGCCAACTACGAGCGCGCTCTCGGCCGCACCCTCGAAGTCAACAGCGTCACCATTGCCGGCGCCGAAAAGGGCGTAATCGAAAATGACACCCTGATCCCCGGCACCCTAAACGGCCAGGTAGTAGGCACCGACAAGCTCCTAAAAGCCCTGGACGAAGCCAACTCCCACGGCCAGCGTTAATTTGGAGTGCGGCGGCTCGCCGCCGCTTTTACGGTTGCATCACCACCGGCCAACCATAATTCCTACCCACCCATCCGCGCGCCGGTTGCCCCAGGCCCGCCGTAGGCCGGTGCCTGGGTCTTGGGTTTCTCTTTCCTTTGTAGGGCCCGTCCTTCTGAGGCGCGCCGCTCTTGGGTTTCTCGACTCTTCTCTGTGAACTCTGCGTCCTCTGTGCCCTCTGCGTAATTCTTCGTTTTTCTCTTTCATTCAACTTTTAACTCTTCAACCTCTTCCTCTTGCTTCCTGATCGCTGATATCTGATCGCTGATTTCCTTCTCTCTCCAACTGGCCGGGTGCCCCAGGTTCGGTTTTTTACCTGGGTCTTGGGTTCCTCTTCCTCTGCGAACCTCTGCGCCTCTGCGTTATCTTTATGCCTTTTCTTACCCTCTTATACTCTTATACTTTTTCACTCTTATACTTCTCCCTCTCTTCCTTCCTGATCGCTGATATCCCTCTTCTCTTCCACTCCTTTACCTCCTTTATTTCCTTCACTTCATTTGCCTCCACACTGATCGCTGCTATCTTTCCTTGTCTTCATCTGGCAACTCAAATCTAAAATCGGTAAACTGTTCACTCCATGCACGACCGCCACCCCCAATTCACCACCGTCTCCGGCTATCCCATCCGCCGTCTCTACACCGACGCCGACCTCCCTCCCGCCCGTGATCTCAGCAACCCTGGCGAGCCTCCCTACACCCGCGGCATTCACCCCGCCATGTACCGCACCCGCCTCTGGACCATGCGCCAGTTCGCCGGTTTCGGCGCTGCCGAAGACACCAACCAACGCTTTCGCTATCTTCTAGCTCACGGCCAAACCGGTCTCTCCACCGCCTTCGATCTCCCCACGCTAATGGGCTACGATTCCGACCACGCCCTCGCCGAAGGCGAAGTCGGCAAATGTGGCGTAGCCATCTCCTCCTTAGCCGACATGGAAGTCCTCTTCGATCAAATCCCCCTGGCCGACGTCACCACCAGCATGACCATCAATTCCCCCGCCGCGGTCATCTGGGCCATGTATCTCGCCGTAGCCGAAAAGCAGGGCGCCGACTGGAAGAAAATCTCCGGCACTCTCCAAAATGACATCCTCAAGGAATACATCGCGCAAAAGGAATACATCTATCCGCCCGAACCCTCCATGCGTCTCGTCATTGACACCTTCGAATTCGGCATGAAGCACACGCCCAAATTCAACGTAATCTCCATCAGCGGCTATCACATCCGCGAAGCAGGCTCCACCGCAATTCAGGAATTAGCGTTCACCCTTCGCGATGGCATGGAATACGTCGAATGGGGCATCCGCCGCGGCCTCCCGGTGGACGAATTCGTTCCCCAACTCTCTTTCTTCTTCAACGCCCACAACGATTTCTTCGAGGAGATTGCCAAGTACCGCGCCGCTCGCCGCATCTGGTACAAAGCCATGACCGAGCGCTACAAATCCACCAACCCGCGCTGCCTCGCTCTTCGTTTCCACACGCAAACCGCAGGCTGCTCCCTGACCGCCCAGCAGCCCATGAACAACGTAGTCCGCACCGCCATCCAAGCCCTCGCGGGAGTTCTAGGCGGCACGCAATCTCTCCACACCAATTCTCTCGATGAAGCCTGGGCTCTCCCCACCGAATTCGCCGCCACTCTGGCCCTCCGCACGCAGCAGATCATCGCCCACGAAACCGGCGTCACCAACACCGTCGATCCACTCGGCGGCTCCTATTTCGTCGAAACCCTCACCAACGAAATCGAGCAAGCCGCCTGGGATTACATCCGCCGCATCGATGCCATGGGCGGCATGGTGGCCGCCATTGAAAAAAGCTACCCGCAGCGCGAAATCGCCGAAGCCAGCTACCGCTATCAAATGTCCGTGGACAAAAAAGAAAAAATAATCGTAGGCGTCAACGACTACGTAACCGAAGAAAAGCCCCTCGAAATTCTGCAAATCGACGAAACAGTAGCCCACCGCCAGGCCACTCGCCTAAAAAAACTCCGCAACGACCGCTCCCAGGCCGAAGTAGATCGCCGCCTCCACTCCCTGAAAAAAGCCGCCGAAGGCACCGCCAACCTGATGCCCCACATCTACGACGCCGTAAAATCCTACGCCACCCTCGGCGAAATCTGCGACTCCTTACGCGCCGTCTTCGGCCCCTACGAAGAAGTCCCGATTACCTGACCCAGCCTCTAAATTACCTACACTTAATTTATATTTAGAGTATACTCTGCTTAAATCCCTGGTTTTCTCTGTGCTCTCTGTGTCCTCTGTGGTGAAACTTCCGATGACCGACAACGAACTAACCCATCAAATCATAGGCGCAGCAATCGAAGTTCATCGCCTCCTGAATCCGGGCCTTCTCGAGTCCACCTACGAGGAATGCATTTGCCATGAGCTTATCCAGCGAGGCATATCCTTTGAGAGACAAAAACCTGTCCCTGTTATATATAAGGAGGTGAAACTGGATTGTGGCTACCGGCTCGACCTGCTAGTGGCGGGGCGAGTCATTCTGGAATTGAAGTCCGTCGAAGCGCTTGCCCCCATCCACGATTCGGTCTTGATAACGTATCTCAAGCTTTCCGGTCACCGGATCGGACTTTTGATTAATTTCAACGTCCAGATACTTAAGAAAGGAATCAGGCGTTTGGTGGTTTAAAGCAAGAGATTCACCACAGAGTGCACGGAGAGCACAGAGAAATGCCTGATAAGAAAATCCGCGTCCTAATCGCCAAGCCCGGCCTCGACGGCCACGACCGCGGCGCCAAAATCATCGCCCGCGCCCTTCGCGACGCCGGCATGGAAGTCATCTACACCGGCCTCCGTCAAACCCCCGAGATGATCGCCTCCGCCGCCCTCCAGGAAGATGTCGACGTTATCGGCCTCTCCATCCTCTCCGCCGCCCACAACACCATTTGCCCCCGGCTGATGCAACTCCTCCACGAAAAAGGCATGACCGACGTCTCCGTCCTGGTCG
>Ga0074045_10001258_pt1 | contig 24745 bp, 26 predicted proteins | sample BogForMeECP23OM2_FD_94442 | JGI IMG/M metagenome (GOLD analysis project Ga0074045, IMG submission 94442) | Bog forest soil microbial communities from Calvert Island, British Columbia, Canada - Bog Forest MetaG ECP23OM2 | ecosystem: Environmental > Terrestrial > Soil > Wetlands ... | reverse complement strand
TGTTTCTGGGCCAACTCCCTGAGGACATCGCCTATTCCCTTTTTAAGTCCTACTGCGATAAGCTCGAAATAAAGGGTGATAAGAAGATCTTGCTCAAATTCCTGAGGGTCCTTGGCGGCAACCCCCTTTATATCAGGAATATGGTGCGGACTTTATGGAAGATGCAGAGAAGAGACATCACGGAACGCGATCTGTGGGAGAGTTACAGCTTCGAAGTTTCCGAAGGAGAGACCGCGTTCTACTGGTCGTCGATAATGGGAGAGTTTATAAGGGATGCAGGACAGAGGAGAATAGGTATTGAACTGCTTATGCACTCCATTAAATCAAACAGCGAGTTTCATGGCACTGAGCGGCTCTCAAAAATACTCGCCATCCCGGAATCTTCAGTCATATCCGTGCTCGGGACGCTTCAACTTGCTGGCATTGTCCAGGGAGGGGACAAAATAAGGCACTTGAAGGACAATGTGCTGCAGGATTTCATCCAGAGCCTGTATATGAGAGAGGTGGAAGGGATAAAGACACAGCGGATGCAGGAACTGATAGAGGCCAAGTATTCATCGGTGTCCGGCAATGTTTCATCTTCTTTTGAGATGGTGATCCCGATGGCCTCAGATTCGGAACTCGTCGCTGCTAAAGCTATTGAACAGATAGGCAGGAATATAAACCTCGACCCCGAAGTGATCAACCATCTCCAGCTGGTGCTGATCGAATCTTGCATCAATGCAATGGAACACAGCGGGAGTTACGATAAACAGGTTTTTCTTAAGTTCACTGTGTCGACGGAAAGAATCGAGATAATCATTGAAAGCCCGGGCAAGTTTTTCGACATTGAATCCGTTGAAGGGCTGACCGTTGAGGAGAAGTTTAATTCAGAGCATAAAAGGGGTTGGGGCCTGAAACTAATGCGCACAATTATGGACGAAGTCAGGGTAGAGAGAATTGGTGACAGAACAAGGGTAATCCTTATAAAAAATATCAAACCTAATGAGGTGCATCAATGAATGTTACGAACTTTAAAGTGACTTCAAGGCATGTGGAGGATGTGGTTATTCTGTACCCACAGGGGTATTTAAACAATATTGCCGGCGAGAACCTTGTGAAGGAATGTGACTCCTTCCTTGAATCCGGGATCAGGAAAGTTGTCCTGAACTTCAGTGAAACCGGTTTTATCAACACTATCGGAATTTCGATGCTGCTGGGTATTATCGAAAAACTGAAGGAAGCCGGCGGCACACTCTGTTTTACGAATCTCAGCAAGGCGTATATCGACACTTTTGAGATGCTCGGCCTCGCAAGGTACATGCATATTTTCCCGGAAGAAAACGAGGCCGTGCGGTTTTTGAGTGACATAAAGCAGGCATGAATACAGAGCTGAAAAGGGCGCTGTATAATATCTCATCTCTGGCGAATCTGGGGCATGAAGTTGCCTCATCTGATAATTTTACGGTAAAGGTCCAGTCGCTGCTTTATGTAATAATGGGGACCTTTCTTTCCGGCAAGGGTGCTATATTCCTTTATGAGAGGAGCACGGGCCTGATTGTACCTGTAGCACACAAGGGTATTGATGATACGGGATATCTGGAACTGGCTGTCAGTCCTGAGACTCTGCTTCTGATGAAGAAGAACGAGCCCTGCGGGGATACCGCTGAGCTGCCACTGCCTTTCAGAAATATGCTGAGCCGGACAGGCACGGCTATTTTTGTGCCGTTGTGGGTGAGGGATGAGTTCATAGGGGCCATTATCCTGGGCCGTAAGTTTAGCTCGGAGCCATACAGTACGGATGATCATGAACTTTTGAGGATTATCGCAATCCAGATCGCCGTCACGCTCAATAATAATGCGCTTTTTACACGCCTTTCAGAACAGCTCGAAAAGAACCGCAGGCTGTATGAGGAAATGAGACGTATATACCACGACACCATTCAGGCCTTTGCCGCTGCCATTGACGCCAAAGACGGTTATACTAAGCGCCACTCCCAGAGGGTTGCGAAATATTCCGTTGCCATTGCGAGGGAACTCGGATGGAACGAATCAGATACCGAAGGCATTTATATCGCAGGTTTCCTGCACGATGTAGGGAAGATCATAATAAACGGCGAACTGCTGAACAAAAAGGGCCCGTTGACTGAAAAGGAAATGTTCGAACTGCGGAACCACTCGTTATTGTCATATAATATCATCTCGAAAATTAAGTTTCCGTGGAAGGATGTGGTAGGCATGATAAGGCACCACCATGAGCGTTTTGACGGCATGGGATATCCGGATGCGGTAACTGGCGACAATTTGAGTGAAGGCGCAAGGATACTGGCGCTTGCTGATTCTTTTGATGCTATGACGTCGAACCGGCCCTATCGGAACGGGATGGATCTCAAGGGCGCACTTGAAGAGCTGAGAAAATGCCGCGATGTGCAATTCGACGGTAAAGTCGTTGCAGCTTTATGCAGGGTGCTCGAAAAAGAAATTAGCGGCGAACTTCCTGCCCCCGATATCCTGCCCCATCTCGACCGTAACTTTGACCCCTCTCTCATTACCGAACTAATCGAGGCGCTTACAGAGGAACTTTCCAGCTGACGCTGCACGCTCCACGCGCTTTTTCAGGTTGTGGTGACTATGCATAAAGAGTATAATAATAACAATTATAAAAGGCCCATGGGAAGCGTTGTCATCAAGACATTATGAGGGGCCGGGAAAGGGGTCTGCAGTGATACGCCACACATTCTCGCTGCTTAACGGGATAGGAGAGAAGCTTGAGCGCACCATATGGAAAAAGAAGATCCTTACTTGGGATGACTTTTGCACGAGCACGGAAATAGAGGGAATCAGCCCTGAAAGAAAAAGGATTTACGATGACCAGCTGACCCAGGCCTCGATGGAACTCAGCGTGGGGAATACCGAGTATTTTGCCAGGATAATGAAACGCAGGGAGCACTGGAGGCTTTTCGATGTTTTTAAGGATGGGGCGGTCTGCCTTGATATCGAAACCAATGGTTTTCAGCCTGACCACGGCGGGTATGTCACGGTTGTAGGCTTGTATGACGGCTGTGAATGGCGCTCGCTGATACGGGGGGAGAATTTAACTTCGGAGAGCCTTAATAGCGCATTGAAAGGGTACAAGTGCCTGGTGACATTTTACGGTGCTGCCTTTGATGTCCCGTTTCTGCTGTGTTCTTTTCCGGGAGTCAGGTTTGACATCCCTCATTTCGACCTCTGCTTTGCAGCAAGGAAGCTCGGGCTCAACGGAGGGTTGAAAAAACTCGACGTTATTCGGCATCGAAAGGGATGATGTTGTCAAGGGCCTGAACGGATATGACGCCGTTAAATTATGGGAGCAGATAAAAAAAGGGAACATGGAGGCAAGGGAACTGCTGTTGATATACAACAAGGAAGATACTATGAACCTGTTGAGACTTGCCGATATCTTATATCAGAGGTTAAAAAACGCGACGGGAATAGAGGAATTTATAGCCTGTGGATGTGCTTAACAACGGCAAAGGGTTTGAGGAGAAGCGGACAGCGTCTGCCCGTCCCCCTTTACTGGAACAGTTTGTTGCATACCTTTCTACGGAAAAGGGGTTGTCCGCTAATACTGTGGCGTCATATTCGCTGGACTTGCGGTCTTTCGGCAACTTTTTGTCGGAGACTGGATTTGATTTCACATCTTTCACCAGGGATGACATCGTCAATTACATCGGCAGGCTGAAAGACAGAGGACATTCTTCAGCGAGTATCTGCAGGTTTATTTCCTCGATAAAAGGGCTCTGCAGGTATATGGTTATCGAAAAAATAATTGACGATAACCCTTCTGAAACGTTGAGAACTCCTCGGCAATGGGAAAGGCTGCCCAAGGCCTTGAGCGTGGAAGATGCTAAGAGACTGCTCGATGCTGAAGTAAAAAACAGCATGGTTGTCAGGGATGCCGCGATACTTGAGTTGCTTTATGCTTCCGGTTTGAGAGTCAGCGAGGTACTTATTGTAAAGATCAATGATATAAATTTTGAAGGTGGGTTTTTGCGTGTGATGGGCAAGGGATCCAAGGAACGTGTAGTTCCTATGAATCACAGGGCTTCGGAAAGGATAAAAAAATATATGAGGGAACTTAGGCCGGGGCTGCTTAAGGGCAGGCAGTCTCCTTATCTTTTTTTGACCGGCAGGGGGAAGCCGATGACAAGACAGCGGTTCTGGCAGGCACTGAAAAGTTTTGCCGGCAGTGCTGATTTAAAACTGACGCCGCATATGCTCAGGCATTCTTTTGCCACACACCTTTTGGACGGCGGAGCCGACCTGCGCTCTGTGCAGAAGATGCTCGGACATTCTGATATAGCGACGACGCAGATTTATACAAAGGTGTCATCCGACAGAATTAAAAAAGTATACCAAGAGCATCATCCCCGGGCAAAATAGCGCGAAAAAAGTATGACGACTTTTTACGAGGCCGTCAATATTTATTTGTTTTCAATTCTTAATTTTTAAGGGAGGTGGGACTATTATGCCTGAACCATTGGCGCCGGATGAACTGTATAAGTGCTGTGATGTCGTGCCCTTTAATTTTGGTACGCCGGAGAAGTTAGAGGAGCTTATCGGGACTATCGGACAGGAGAAGGCTATGCAGGCCCTGGATTTCGGCCTTAGTCTCAACAGTGAGGGGTTTAACATTTTTGCGATGGGCGAAGACGGCACCGGCAAGATGAGGACGGTCAAAACACTTTTGACCGAACGGGCGGCACATGAAAAAACACCTCCTGACTGGTGTTATGTATATAACTTTAAAAATCCTGATTATCCGCTTGCCATATCACTTGAGCCGGGCAGGGGGCTGCTTTTTCAGGAGGACATGAGCGAGCTTATAAAGGTATTGCGGGATGAGATCCCGAAATCATTTGATTCCAAGGAATACGGAAAGCAGAGGGGCAGGATTATAGAAGAGTTCCAGCAGAAACAGAAGGACCTTTTTGCCGGGCTGGAAGAAGAGGCGCAGTCCAAGGGGTTTGCTATAAGGAAAACAGTGTCGGGTCTGTTGATCGTCCCCATAAAAAAGGGAGGTGAGCCTCTGACAGAAGAAGAATTTGCCGCCCTGGATGAAAAAACAAAAAGCAAGGTTGAAGAGGTAGGCAAGGCATTGCAGGAGAAACTGGACGATGTGGTCAGGGCGGTCCGGGAGGCGGAAAAGCTGGTAAAGGAGATGCTCGCGAGGCTTGAAAGGGAGATTGCGATGGGGTCGGTGGGACACTTTATCGAGGACCTCAAGAAAAAATACATAAATCATGAAAAGATCACGGAATACCTTATCACTGTACAGGAAGATATACTTGCTAATCTTGAAGATTTCAAGCCTGCTGAAGAGCAGCCCCAGCAGTTGCCTTTTATGAGGATGCCCAAGCAGGAGATTTCTTTTATCAGATATGCGGTGAATGTGTTCGTCAATAACGGCGAAACCAGGGGGGCGCCTGTAGTGTTTGAGAGCAATCCCACTTTTTTGAATCTCTTCGGCAGAATGGAGTACAAGGTGCAGTACGGTATGGCGTCAACCGATTTTTCATTGATCAAGGCAGGATCGCTGCATAAGTCGAACAATGGATATATCGTGATAAATATTATCGACCTTTTGAAGAACATCTTCTCCTATGACGCTCTGAAAAGGGCATTAAGGACGAAGGAGATCAAAATGGAAGATGTATGGGAGCAATACCGGTTGGTGAGCACTGCCGGCATGAAGCCGGAACCTCTGCCGCTGAATGTAAAGGTAATCTTAATAGGAAATCCCTATGTCTACTATATGCTTTACAACCTTGACGATGAATACAGGGAACTCTTTAAAGTCAAGGCTGATTTCGATAACAGAATGGCAAGAACAAAAGAGAACATGGGTAAATATGCTCTTTTTGTTGCCGGTTGCCAGAAAGCGGAGGACCTTACTCCCTTCGACCGGAGCGGCATGGCAAAGATCATTGAATACGGCTCAAGGCTTGCCGGACATCAGGAAAAGCTTTCTACGCAGTTCAGCTACATAGCAGACCTGATTCGCGAGTCACATTATTGGGCCGGGAAAATGGGCAGCGATTCGGTACTTGCTGAACACGTGGTGAAGGCCCTCGATGAAAAAATACTGAGGGCGAACAGGATTGAGGAGCGGATCAGGGAGGCCACGCTGGAGGATACGCTTATCGTCAACACCTCTGGAGAAAAGGTCGGGCAGGTGAACGGGCTTGCAGTTCTGTCCCTCGGTGATTATGACTTCGGCAAACCCTCGCGGATATCCGCCCTTACTTATATGGGAAAGGCAGGGGTGGTAAATATCGAACGTGAGACGAAGATGAGCGGGAAGATTCACGAAAAGGCGATTATGATAATATCCGGCTATCTCGGAAGCAAATATGCGGCCAGAAGGCCTATCAGCCTCTCTGCTTCCATCACCTTTGAACAGCTTTATGAGATGATAGAGGGAGACAGCGCCACCTGCGCAGAGCTCTATGCGCTGCTCAGCAGTATAGCAAGTGTCCCTTTAAAACAGAGTTTCGCAGTGACCGGCTCAATGGACCAAAACGGGGATGTGCAGCCTATAGGCGGCGTTAACGAGAAGATCGAAGGCTTTTTTGACCTCTGTAAATGCAGGGGACTGAACGGGGGCCATGGCGTGATAATCCCGAGGAGAAATGTTAAAAATCTCATGCTCAGGCAGGAAGTGGTCAATGCAGTGAAAGAGGGCAGGTTCGTTATATATCCTATTGACAAGGTTGAAGAGGGACTTGAGATCCTGACCGGTATGAAAGCCGGGGAGCTGAGCGATGACGGTACATATCCGGAAGGGACTGTCAATTACCTGATAATGAAACGTCTGGGGGAAATTGCAGAGGCTATGGAGAAAGAGAAAGATCAGTACCGCGAGACGGACAATAATTCAAGAGTTGCTCACAAGCCCGAAAACGATCAGGGTCCGGACTGATAAGCATCTAATGAAACGACTCCTCCGGCTTTTGGAAGCGGTGACTGTTATTGTACTGTCTTTCCCTCTCGCCCTTCTTCCTTACAAGTGTGCATTAAAGGCTGGAAGCTTCCTCGGCCTTTTAGTTTTTCATATTTGGTCGGGCAGACGGAGGATTGCGGTATCGAATATTGAGAAATCGATCCAGTCGGGAGCACTTGCCGTTTCAGAACCGGCCGAAAAAATTGCAAGGGAAAGTTTTATCAATTTAGGGAAGTCCCTGGCAGAGGTGGCCAGGATTTATTATGGCTTAGGTGATAGACTGATTCACAATGTTGTAATTAAAGGAGAAGAGCATTTTATTAGCGCAAAAGCTAAGGGGAAGGGAATCATTGTTGTTACCGGGCACTGCGGCAACTGGGAACTGACGGCGCTGGCCTTTGGTGTTAAGGTGTCTCCCGGCTCGGGTGTGGCGCGTGCACTGGATAACCCTTATATCAACGTGATGATTGGTAAGATAAGGTCGCGGTACGGCAACAGCATTATCTATAAAAAGGGGGCCTTGAAAGGGATACTTTCATGTCTGAAAAAGGAAGGCGTGGTAAGTATTCTTATGGACCAGGCAGTTCTGCGTGATGAGGGTTTTATCGTAGACTTTCTTGGGAGGGGTGCATGGACCACCAAGATGCCTGCCCTTATTGCCATGAGGACCGGAGCTCCGGTAGTCCCGGTATTTATGAGCAGGGAAGTGGCCGGGCATGTTATGACTATTTACCCTGAGGTACCCTTGAAACGTGAAGAAAGGTCTGAGAGCGCGCTGAAAGAGGATACGCAGCGCTTGAGCAGTTATGTTGATGCGTATATCAAAGAGCACCCGACGGAATGGCTCTGGATACACAGACGTTGGAAAAGGGTGGAATGAACTCACGTCTGACGCAATGGATTATGGGTGATGAGAATAAAAGAAATAATAAATGACTTGCAGGATTATTATCTGCTCGCGCTCCAGGGACTGGCAGGTATGTTCACCAGGCCTTTTTATTTCAGGGACGCTATTGAACAAATGGATTACGCCGGCGCAGGATCTTTTCCCATCATTATACTTGTGGCGCTCTTTATCGGAATGGCCCTTTCCCTTCAGTTGTCTGCCGAGTTTGGCCGGCTGGGGCTCAAGATGTATACCGGCAAGGCAGTGGGCATAACAGTCATCAGGGAGATCGGCCCGGTAATGGCTGCCCTGGTATTCACCGGGCGGGTTGGGGCGGGAATGGCCTCCGAATTGGGGTCAATGGTGCTCGGGCACCAGGTGGATTCCCTCAGGGTCTTCGGCGTGGACCCGGTAAAGAAGCTGGTGACGCCGCGTTTAATCAGTTCGATAATCATGCTGCCGGTGCTCACAGTTATAGGTGACGCACTATCGGTCTTCGGGGCCTATTACATTGTTGTATTTGTAAGCAACCAGAGCGGCCATTTATACTGGCAGTCTATCCGGGATGTTCTGATTTTCGAGAACATTATTGCAGGCTCTGTCAAACCCTTTATTTTCGGGTTCCTTATAGCGAGCATCAGCTGTTATAGTGGATTGATGACCCGCGGAGGAGCTGCCGGCCTCAGAAAGTCCACAACGAATGCGGTGGTGCTGTCGATCATATCGATAATTATCTCCGATTTTGCGCTTACCAGGATATTGCTTTATATACTGGGGTTCTCGGTATGATAATATTCGACCATGTGGGCTTCTCCTACAATAAGCGCAGTGTTTTAAAGGACACGAGTTTTTTGATCGACTACAATGAGCGGGTGGCCATCCTGGGCGGGAGCGGGGAGGGCAAGACTACAATATTGAAACTGATACTTGGGCTGTTAAAGCCTGATTCAGGGCGCATCATGGTTGATGGAGAAGACATAACAATTAAAACTGAAAGTGAATTAAGGGATGTGCGCATGAAGTTCAGCATGGTTTTTCAGGAAGGAGCGCTTTTTGATTCATTGAATGTCAAGGAGAACGTGGCGTTTTGCCTGCGGGAATACACAAAACTCTCCGAGGAGGAATTGGACCGCCGCGTGCGGGAGTTGTTGAGGGTTGTCGGAGTTGAGCACGCCCTGGACCTTATGCCTGACGAATTGAGCGGCGGTATGCACAGAAGAGTTGCCATTGCACGCTCTCTCGCCGCGTTCGACCCGGCAATGTTTCTTTACGATGAGCCCACTTCGGGTCTGGATCCTGTTAATGCCGACACTATCTGCAGGCTTATTATCGATTTGTCCAGGGACAATAAAGGCTTTATTATCGTTACACATAAAGTATATGATGCAATGCGTGTGGCAGGGCGGTTCGTGTTTCTTAGAGAGGGGACTGTAATATTCGATGGGAACAGGGAAATGCTTGAGCAGGCAACTGTTCCGGAGATACAGATATTTATGCGTGAACTTCAGGCGGCTAAGTGAGAGGGGAAGCACTATGTTCGAAATGAAAAAACAACTTATGTGGTCGAAGCTCAGGGTTGGGGTGGTTATAAGCATTGCCCTGGCTTTATTGCTTTTAACGGCTTTTTTTGCAGGTGGAGTAGGGAACTTATTTGTGTCTAAGGTCATTATCAGGGCGGAAATCAAGGATGTCAGAGGACTCCGGCGGGGCGCCCCGGTTTGGGTCTCGGGTATAGAAATCGGTTATGTGAAGCACATAAGCCTTGATACCAGGTATGGCACTGTGGTTACCATGTCGATCACGGAAAGTGCCTTGCCTTATATCAGAAACGATTCATATGCAAACGTAATTACCCAGGGTCTTCTGGGCGACAAATATATAGAGTTGACAGGCGGAACACTTGAAGCAGGGCAGATGAAGCCAGGCAGCATTATAAAAGGCGCTGCGCAACTGGAAGTGAAAGACCTGGTTGAGGCCAGTTCCAAGTCTATGGCCAAAGTCACCGAATTCGTGAATAAAGTCGACATGATTCTGGAGCACTTCGAGAAGAGCGAGGGGACTGTCGCAAAAATGATGAAGGATCCCGCCCTTTATAACAATCTGAAAGAATCCACTGCAACGCTGCTGGCCTTTTTGAAGGAGCTTAATGGATCCGAAGGCTCTGTGAAGATGTTCATAAAGGACCCGTCAGTTTACAACAATATGCTTGCAGCCTCGACCTCACTGGAGAAATTCAGCAGGAACATAAACGAGGGGGACGGTACGCTTAGAAGGCTTGTCGAGAGTCCGGAACTTTATGACAACCTTAACAGTGCGTCCACGAAGCTGGATGCCATACTTTCAGAAATTAATTCAGGCCAGGGCACTGCGGGGGTGATTGTCAGAGATAAGGAGCTTCCGACAGATATAAAAGAAGCGGTAGCGGGGCTGAAGGATGCTGTGGATGAATTAAGGGAACTGGCCAAAGACGTAAGGGTCCACCCAGGGAAATATTTTAAGTTCAGCATATTTTAAAAACAAAGGCATAGGTAGAGGTAAAGGTTAAGTAAGACAAAGATTCATTACGCTTTTTTCATTTTTTCTTAACCTCAACCTTAACCTTTACCTGTTTTTCTCAGCGCATATACTAAACCGGGTTCATGTTTAACGAAGTATTTAAAGAGCAGCATGGTTATGATCCCCTCTACAACGCCGAACAGCAAAAGATGCTCCAGCGCCATTGCGGGGACTGTTACTGACAGCGGATATGGCGCATAGAGCGGCCTGCCATCGGCGGCGTGAGCAATAAGGGGCTGAATGCCGAGTTCAACTGCGGTTATTATTGAAGCAACGGATAAGCCGGCATAGCCGGAAAGGAAAGCCGCCGCCGAAATCCTGCGCCCGCTTACGGCCTTTCCCTTCACCAGTTGAAAGGTCCAATATGATACGAATGGTATCACAACCGCCATGTTAAAGCAGTTTGCTCCAATTGCGGTAATTCCTCCATCGCCGAAAACGAGGGCCTGAATTATCAGCACCATGGATACGGCAATGACTGCAGTCCACGGCCCGAGCAGCGTCGCAATAATACCTGCTCCCACAGCATGGCCCGTTGTCCCGCCGGGAATCGGAATATTGAACATCATAATAAGGAACGAGAAGGCCGCTGCCATAGCCAGATAGGGAATATATTTAGCGGAGAGCTCCTTTTTCAGCTTCTTAAGTGAAACGGTCCAAAAAGCAAAGGATATCCCATACAAAGGAATATAAGTCTGAGGGCTTAAATAACCATCGGGGATGTGCATAGGACTTTCCATCCTGAACTTGGAATAAAAAAGCCACAAGGGCTTTTCAGGGATTTCATATCTCGGGTCGGCCTTCGTGGCTTGCAACTTCTATGTAAGATTATCACTCAAGACTGTAAAAGGTCAATATTTTTTTGGTACTGCAATTCAGACAGTACGGGGTAATTTTTTTTATTATAGTGCAGTGTCTAATAAACGACTGGTGTTATTATAGTCGTAGGCAGTCTCACGCGACGGTCATTCTGGTGCTTAGAGCACCTACTTCTGGTGCTTAGAGCACCTACTTCTGGTGCTGTTGGCTTGGCCGGAATCATTTTAATTGAATCCTCACCCCTACCTACAGTGATCCTTTTGCTAAAGTCTACACTAGTATTTTATCGCCTTTGCCTGACCAGCATTATATACTGTATACTTTAATTTATAAAAATCATCTATAATCGTACCTGGGGACAGGAGGGACAATCGCACATGAAAAAATGGGATCCTTTTAAAGATACTTTTGTATTAAGGGAGCGGGCAAACAGGCTTTTTGAACATGGGGCTGCCAAATCCTTAAGATTCGGAGATGCAGAAACAGGGGTGTGGGTGCCTGCCGTCGATATCTATGAAACAGATGAAGCATTCGTAGTAAAGGCGGAACTGCCCGAGGTGCTGGAGACAGATATTAATATTATGGTTGAGGACAATACCCTTAAGATCAGCGGCGAGCGGAAGTCCGGGCGGGAAGGAAAAAGCTACTGTCAGATAGAACGGTATTACGGCTGCTTTTCACGGTCTTTTGTTTTGCCTGCCATAGTTCAGAAGAACGAGATAAAAGCGACACTCAGGGATGGCATACTTAATGTAATTATTCCCAAAAGTGCCGGGGCAGTGCCCAGGCACATTGATATCACCTGAGCTGACCTAAGGAGAAAGAAGACGCTATGGACGAGAGGATACGAATTGCAATTGCCGGAATCGGTAACTGTGCGAGTTCTCTTATCCAGGGCATTGGATACTACAAGGCAAGAAAAGAAGAGGTGCCCGCCAGTCCCTGCGGACTCATGCATTATAATCTCGGCGGATACCTGCCCGGAGATATTGTTATAGCCGCAGCTTTTGATATAGATGCCAGAAAGGTCCATAAGCCGCTTGAAGAGGCCATGTTTGCAAAACCGAATTGTACAAAAGTATTTTTCCCTCACATCAGCGGTCTTTCACTCTCACAGGGAGTAATAGTGCAGATGGGCGAAGTGCTTGATGGGGTTGCGGCGCATATGGATGATTATCCTGACGACCGGAGATTTATTGTTGCAGACGAAAGGCCCTGTGATGTGGTCCGGGTGCTCAGGGAGAGCAGTGCTGAACTGTTCCTTAATTACCTGCCTGTAGGCTCGGAAGATGCAACACGTTATTATGCAAATGCCTGCCTTGAGGCCGGCGTTGCCTTTATAAACTGCATACCTGTATTTATTGCATCGGATGATGAATGGATCAGCCGGTTTGAGAAAAAGGGCCTTCCTCTGATCGGCGATGATGTAAAGTCACAGGTTGGGGCTACGATTATCCACCGTACCCTCGCGAAACTCTTCATGGACAGAGGCGTAAAAATAACCCATACCTATCAGTTGAACGTCGGCGGCAACACCGACTTTCTTAATATGCGAAGCCACTCCCGGCTTAAATCAAAGAAAATATCGAAGACAGAGGCTGTCTGCTCTCAAATAACGCACCGCTTGCACGATGATGATATCCATATAGGCCCCTCTGATTATGTGCCGTGGATGAATGATAACAAAGTCTGCTTTCTCAGGATTGAGGGGCAGGGGTTCGGAGATATTCCCGTGAATCTGGAATTGCGCTTGTCAGTTGAAGACTCTCCCAATAGTGCGGGCGTTGTCATCGATGCCATACGGTGCTGCAAGATTGCAAGGGACAGGGGCGTCGGGGGGGTCCTGCTTTCGCCGGCAGCATCTTTCATGAAACATCCTTACAAACAGTTCTCTGATGAGGAAGCAAGGAGTATGGTAGAGGAGTTTATCTCGGGGGCCAGGGAGCGGTAGTTGATCAGTGCGAAGCTTGGACATTTACTGGATAAGCCGCTTACTCCGTTAGCCAAACTAATACCTGTAAGCCCAAACGTTTTGAGCTTAACCGGTTTTGCTGTCACTTTTGCAGCGGCACTGCTTATCCCTTTTAATACAACGGCAGGCGGTCTCATGGTTCTGATAGGCGGGTTGTTTGATATTCTTGACGGTGTTGTGGCGCGTACGACTGGAAAAGATACTAAATTCGGGGCGCTGCTCGATTCTACCCTGGACCGGTATGCAGATGCCGCTCTGTTCGTTGCCATTATATGGCTTTTCTTCAAAGAGAACAATCTGATTGGGATATTTTTCACTATTTGGGGCCTGGTCGGAGCTTTTCTGGTCAGTTATGTCAGGGCGCGTGCTGAAGGCCTTGGCGTCTCTTGCAATGTGGGTTTAATAGAGAGGCCCGAGCGCATACTGCTTTTGGCTGCAGGGTGTGTCACCGGAAGGCTTTTCCCGGTTATTCTCGTCCTGTTTATGCTAAGTCATATCACTGTTGTTCAGAGAGTAGTGTACGTCTACCGGAAGACAAAGAAATAAAAGCGCGTTGAGCGTACAGCGTGCAGCGTACAGCGTTAAAGAATTATCGAATTGAAGTTTCTTGCAATTAGCGCCGAACGCTGAACGCTATAACGTTTTTTGTGATATACTTGTGAAAAGGAGGAAATTTGATGGCGGATCACACATGGTTGATCATAATGATAAGCGTCGGATTTTTGATACTGGTACTCTGTAGTTTCACTGCAATGGGCTTACTTGTATACGCAATATTTGAGATGAGAAAAGCGGCTGCTGCGCTACATAGCTCTTTAAAGAGCACCGAGGAGCGGCTGAATCCTGTTATTATTGAAGCGGAGCAATTTCTCAGGAGTGTGCGGAGAATTACCGATGATGTCGGAGCCGTAACCTATGTGGCGCGCAACATTGCCGAAGCCGGCAGTGACGTAGTAATTAACCTGAAGGCCCTGAGCAGCCTTTTGAACGACATCGGCGGAGGGTTGTCATTAAAGGCTTTCGGTCTGAAAGCCGGGGTAAAAACAGCGATCAATGTCTTAATAAACCAGTTGAAAGAAAGGAGATAATACTATGAGAGATGAGGAAGGTTTCAGTTCGGGTTCTGTTTTGCTTTCATTCCTCCTGGGCGGTATGGTAGGAGCCGGTCTGGCACTGCTTCTGGCCCCCCAATCAGGACCTGAGACACGGAAAAAAATAATGGATATTGCAGATGATGTGAAGGATAAGGCGGGCGAGTATGTGACCCAGGCGAAAGAAAAAGTCACGTCTACTGTTGAGAAGGGGAAGAGTTTTGTCGATGAGAAGAAGTCTTTAATTGCGGCAGCCTTTGAGGCAGGCAAAGAGGCATACGAAAAAGAAGTGCAAAAGTAAGCATGCATGAAGTATCCATAGCTGAAAGCCTTCTGAAAATTGCTGTTGATGAATGCAAAGGGAATGGATATACCAAAATAAACAATGTAAAAGTATGTATCGGCTATGCCTCTGGAGTGATGCCAGAGGCATTGCTTTTTGCCTTTGATGCTCTCAAGAGCGGAACGATCGCGTCGGACGCCACTCTTACAATTGAAGAAGTGCCGGTTGCCGGCCACTGTTCCTCGTGCAGCGTTGATTTTGAAACATATGAAAAGTTTGTGCTCTGCTGTCCTCAATGCGGCAGCAGCGCTTATACCTTGCATGCGGGTCGTGAGCTCGACATAAAAGAATTGGAGGTCGCTTGATAATGGAATTTAAAGTTGCCTCAAAAATACTCCAGGCAAATGAGAGAATCGCCCTGGAAAACAGGCGCATTTTTTCAGACGCCGGCGTTTACGTGATCAACCTTATGAGCTCTCCGGGCGCCGGGAAGACCTCGCTTCTTGAAACCACCATTGCGGGGCTGAAGCACGCTCTGAAGATCGGGGTGATAGAAGGGGACATTACAGGTACTGATGACGCAGTCAGGATCAACCGCCTCGGGGTGCCTGTTGTGCAGATAAATACCGGCGGAGCGTGCCATCTGGACGCCAACATGATCAATGAGGTAATTCCTGACCTGCCGCTTGATGAACTGGACCTCCTTGTTATCGAGAATGTGGGCAATCTTGTCTGTCCCGCCGAATTCCAGGTAGGTGAGGACATGAAAGTGATGGTACTCAGTATTGCCGAGGGACACGACAAACCCTTGAAATATCCGCTTATGTTCCAGGAGTCGGCGGCACTCATCATCAACAAAATAGACCTGAGTCCGTTCCTCGACGTCGATATTGATAAGATAAAAAAAGATTCCCTGTCCCTGAATCCGTCCATAAAAATATTTGAACTCTCATGCAAGTCTGGAAAAGGTGTTGACCAATGGACCTCATGGCTTCAGACGCTGACTTCATGACCTGTGCCGTCAGGGAGGCCGAAAAAGCATTTAAAAAAGGCGAGGTCCCGGTCGGCGCGGTACTCGTCATCAATAACGGGATAATTGCCAGGTCTTTTAATAAAAGAGAGGCCGCTTTTGATCCCACCGCCCATGCAGAGATTTCCGTGTTGAAGTCCGCCGCCCGCAAGGTCAGGAATTGGCGGCTTTCGGATGCGACGCTTTATGTGACAAAAGAACCGTGTATCATGTGTGCAGGAGCGATGGTGAACGCGCGTCTGGGCAGACTTGTATACGGCTGCCAGGACAGCAAGGGGGGTGGCGTAGATAGCCTCTATCACCTATTGTCCGACAAACGCCTGAATCATAAGGTTGATGTCGCTTCAGGAGTGCTTGAGAAAGAATGCGCCCTCTTGCTGAAGCAGTTTTTTCAGGCACGGCGCAAAGCAAAAAAAATGTTGAATTTTGAATGTTGAATTGCGGAATTTTTCTTTAATTAAACATTCAAAATTATGCTATACCGAGACCTGCTTGCGGCCCAGTACGTAACCTCGCGTACTGATAACCACTTCTTCAACAGGGATGTGTTTCCCCGCTATTGCCAGTCCTCGCTCTACGATCACAGGCAGTTTTGAACAGCAGGGCACCTCCATGGTAACGACAGTTACGCTCCTGATGTCCACTGTTCTGAAAATATCGGCAAACTTCTGTATGTACTCGTCTGCGTTGTCGAACTTGGGACACCCCATCATGATTACTTTGTCTTTCAGAAAATCCCCGTGGAAGTCCGGATAGGCTACAGGAGTGCAGTCCGCCGCGACAAGGAGATTTGCGCCTTTCAGGAAAGGGGCCGTGGGAGGCACCAGCCTTATCTGCACCGGCCAGTGTGTAAGCGCTGAAGCCGAGCTTACCTGGTTAACATGGGCCGCAGGCTTATTTGCTTCGCTGCAGTGTGAACTGCCGAACATCTGGAGCCGGCTGGACGGACAACCGCAGTTGAGAGTGCGGGAGGACAGATACTGTTCTGTTGCGTGCTCATCGAAGGCTGCTGCTTCACGCTCGGTTATTTTTATGGCCCCCTGCGGGCACTCTTTGAGACAGGCGCCAAGCCCGTCGCAATATATTTCAGAAACCAGGCGGGCCTTGCCGTCTATGATCTGAAGCGCACCTTCTGCACATGATTGGACACACTCCCCGCAGCCGTTGCAAAGGTCCTCGTTGATCTCCACAATCTTTCTTATCTTTTCCATGGTACTTTTCCTCCTCGTTCAGCAACATTGCTATCTGCCTTACCGGGCATCGGTGTGCCGCTTACCCTGTTTTTATTATAACAGGGCCTGCCTGCATAGTCCTTGACTTAAATCAATTTCGGATTCATAATCACAGAGGAGCCGGCGTATCCGGAAGGACGGCCACTGTTCCGGGCGAATGTCCTCATGACCACGGTGCGGGACAAACAGGGGCGCACAGTGGTGTTCTCCAGAATCACGCGTGATCTCACCGAACAAAAGCAGGCGGAAGTGTCAATATGAGAGAACGAAGAGAAATACAGAGGGCCAGTTGAAAATGCAAACAACATTATTCTTTAAAATGGACACCCGGGCGAATGTCACTTTTTTTAATGAATTTGCCCAACAGTTCTTCGGTTTCAGCCAGGAGGAGATCATCGGAAGAAATGTTGTAGGTACCATAGTTCCGGAAATTGAAAGCACCGGAAGAGATCTAATGGAATTGTTCCGGGATATCATGAGGCGCCCTGAACGCTACCTTGAAAATGAGATGGAGAATATAAAGAAAACCGGGGAGCGGGTCTGGATTCTATGGCGCAACAGTATTATTTACGACTGTGGGGGAAGCTTTGCCGGAATTCTCTGCATAGCGCTGGATATCACCGAACGTAAGAGGGCTGATGAGGAATTAAAGAGGATAAAAGAGTTGAGTCATGTGCTTAACAGTCTCAGTGCTGCTATCCGTTCAACGCTTGATTTCGATACGATTATGCAACGGGTGATTGCAGATGCTGCTGCAGCACTGAATGCCGATGCCTCCTCGATTGGGCTATTCCAGGGTGAGTATTTTGTTCTGAAATATGGTTACAACATGCCCAAGGATCTCGTTGGACTATCTCTCCCGTCCAGGGAGGTTAAAGGCGTCCACTATGCTGCCTCGATAAAGGATGTGGTCGTATTCGACGATGCCTGTAACGATGACCGGCTCAATCTTGAGATGATAAGAACATACGGCATCCGCTCCCTGATGATCGCCCCTTTCATCACTAAGGGAACCGTTTCGGGCGCGATGATCTTTTACTGCTTTTCATCTCCTTATTGTTTTCCCGATATGTATATTGATTTCATCAGGAAACTTTCCGGCTCGCTCTCCCTGGCCCTCGAAGATGCGCGGCTCTTTGCGGAACTGAGGGCAGCCCAGGAACGTGCATCGTTTTTTGCCCATGCGCTTGAATACTCCTCGCAGCCGTTTGCCTCGGGTTATCCCGACGGACGCCTGATGATATTCAATCAGGCATTTTCGGACCTCACCGGTTACAGTGCAGATGAGCTGCGTTCAATGACATGGGCACTTGCCCCTCCCGAATGGCGTGGATATGATGCAAAGGTATTCGAAGAGTTGTATCGCACAGGAGAGCCTCGGCTCTATGAAAAGGAGTATATACGAAAAGACGGCACTCAGGTATTGATAGAAGTCAAAGTCCATTTTATGCGGGATGAAAAGGGAAATCCTGAATACTACGTTGCCTTTCTTACCGATATCACCGAACATAAGAGGATGGGAGAGGAATTGAAGCACTTGGCGCACCACGACGCGCTGACCGGATTACCCAACAGGATTCTCTTTACGGATATCCTCGATCGTGTGCTGGCCCAATCGAAGCGTCATCAAAAGAAACTGGCTATCCTTTTTCTCGATCTTGACGGGTTCAAAGCTGTCAACGACACGTTGGGCCATGATATCGGGGACAAACTGCTCAAAGAAGTAGCTGAAAGGCTGAAGAACTGTATCAGGGGCTCTGATACAGTATCCCGTATCGGCGGTGATGAATTCAATATTTTGCTGTCGGATATCACCAGTGTCGATGATGCAGCAGTAATTCCTCGAAAAATCCTGGCTGCTTTTCAGCAGCCCTATACATTTGCCGGACACGAACTCCATATAACCAGCAGCATCGGAATTAGCCTTTATCCGGATGACAGTAAGGACACCGGGACACTGCTCAAGTATGCCGATATTGCCATGTACCATGCAAAAGAGCACGGCAAAAACAAATATCAATTCTACAGCGCTGCGCTCAATGTCAGAAGCAGTGAGAGGATTCAAATGGAAAACAGCTTGCGTCAAGCCCTTGAGCGCGATGAACTGGTGCTTTACTATCAGCCCCAGGTAAATATCGATAACCGCCAGGTACTTTGCGCAGAGGCGTTGGTCAGATGGAGACATCCTGTGCAGGGTATGCTTGATCCCAAGCACTTCATGCCTCTGGCCGAGGAGACCGGGTTTATCACTGCCATTGATGAATGGGTTTTGAGGACTGCCTGCAAACAGTTCAAGGAGTGGAAGGAAACGGGGCTTCAAAACATGTGCGTCACCGTTAACCTCTCGGCTAAACAGTTCCAGAAAGCCGACCTTGTTGAACAGATATTGCTGATCCTCAAAGAGACCGGACTGGAACCGCATAGACTCCATCTTGAGATTACCGAAAGTACTGCAATGATGAAACTTGAGCAAACAATTCCCAGCATGAACAGGTTAGCGGAGATAGGAGTGAGAATTTCAATTGATGATTTCGTCACCGTTTGTTCATCTCTCAGTTACCTGAGGAAACTGCCCATGCAGAAGTTTAAAATAGACCGGTCCTTTGTGAGAGATATTGTTACTGATCCTGATGGTCGAGCGATCATCGGTGCGGTGACCGCCATGGCCCAGAACATGAAGCTCAGAGTGCTTGCAAAGGGAGTGGAGACCGTGGAACAGCTTGAGTTTCTGAAATCAATCGGCTGTCAGGAGATCCAGGGGTTCCTTTTCAGCAGGCCGCTTCCTGCGGAAGAGTTCAGAGAGATGATAACCAATGTCAAATAACCTTCAGAATTAAAGAACCAGACCTGCAGTAATTACATCAGAATTCAAAGGTGTTGAGCAGGAGGAAGAAGTAAGGGGGCCTGGCGGAATGTTGATGCAGACAGCCCCATCTGCAGTCTCATCTACCACCTCGGTCACTATGAGACGGGGAAGCAAGATTTTCCGGGCAGCATGATTCATCGTAAAACCGCTGGTCAATTGGCGTGACACAGCCACCACACCCCATAGCAAACCGCGCCCCAAACAAATGTTGACAACCCGCCTACCCGGATGTCCCTTGGCGACGGCAAACATGAAAACAGGGCACACGCAACAGCATAGCCAGACAGCACCCATACCGGATAGTCGCCAGCTTGGAAAACCGGCAGCATCCATCTATCGAAAAGTATCCACGCCAACCCAACTAGTAGTAGCGGCGCATAGGCCACTGGCGCAGCATTGATTATGTTCAAACTGGTAAACTTTACGGCCCCCAGTTTCCAGCCGTTCTCTTGGCGCCCAGGAATCAGGCTCACAGATACAGGCTTGGCCATTAGTAGACCACCTAGCAGAAAATGGCAAAGCTCGTGTAGCGCCGTGCCAGGCAAGCTGACAAGCGCAATTTGCCAGGCGGAACGCCGCGCAATGTGCATGACAACAAGCCAAGCTACAACAAGAATGATTGATGGCGTCATCAAAGCAGTCACCCCAAAACGATGCGCCAGCGGTACGGGAGGCAACAGCGAGAGCATCAACCGGGCTTTATACATCAATGAATTAAAAGTCCACTCTATCGATATGTTTTTTGACATCGGTAGTGAAATACTTTGGTGATGATCTTGGATTTATTTTCATTGATGATTACTCTCTGAACAATTTATTGTTTTTGTTCAATATAATATCAGAAGAATAATAAAATAGCACCCAAAAGCTCCACTGTCAATTGGATATCCGGAGAGCACTGCAACATATTCTCATGTAAACTTGCCACTCATTACGGCCAGAGGTTACTACCAGGGGTTGCAAGGGGAAAAACGAAGCTATTAACGAGGCGAGTCTCCACGTTTTGCCCTTACCATTCATCATTCAAAGGTTTGTTGCACTGGCAGCCATTCAAGAAGTCTTCAACGATGTGAGTTATTTTACTTGGCCTGGCCAGATAGAAGAAGGCAGGACTCTCACTCTCGCATCGCCGTGCATGATCTGAAAAAGCAGGTCTTGAACCGTCGGCCGATGTCGGAAAAGGTCTGGCGGTTTAAAGCTTCTTTCAACAATCTGGACGTTCTGTGCAGGGCTTATCTCCAGGTCCCGGTAATACCGCCTTTCTTCCGCCAGCAGACTCTATTCAAGACCGCTCTTTGAACTTATGGTCTCTTGCCCCTGTTCCGGATAATGAGGCCGTTCAGGAAGTTTCTCAATATCTGATCGCCGCATTCTTTATAGTTTCTGTGGTCCGGTTTCCTGAAAAGAGCGGAGAGTTCAGATTTCGTAGTTTGAAAACCCGCAAGTTGCAGGATCTCAATAATATCAGTATCTTTAAGTTCCAGCGCGATTCTGAGTTTTTTCAGTATGTCATTATTGGTCATGGACTCTCCATTGTATTTCCGGGGTTTTCAGCACTCCCCCTTTATTAGTCCTCAATGCTAACATTATAAGGACTTTTGAACTTTTTTTTATTTTTATTCATGTGGTGGATTCGTAGCAATATCTATTTTGTATGGGAGGAACTTGACATCAAGCAGGCTATTTTCCCGGAAGTATTTCACACAAATGTGAGGAGGCCGACTACTGCAAATTTCTGTGAGAAGATATTCCGATTAAAGACCTCATCTTTAAGGTCATTCCAGTTACTTTTTAAGCCTCCCGTCATTTGATGTTGTATTCGGTATTGCTAATTAAGCCTTCCAGTTTTCCTTGTTCACGGCAGTTTTTTTCATATAGTCCCTTACCCATCCGCTGATAGCGGGTGAGAGATAAAAAGCGGGGTAAAGCAAATCTTCTTCTTTTTTGATCATACCTTCTTTCCTGGCTATTGATTCGAGTTGAGTTCCCGGATATATTCGTATTCCCGCTTTCAGACTTACAAGATCAGGAGAAAGTTCCTCTACGAATTCTATGCTCTTCGTGACTGTCCCCTGTGTTTCTCCCGGCCCTCCGAACAGGAGAAAGCATCCATACTTTATACCATTGGCCCTGGCAAGCCTCGCAGCTTTTCTAACATTGTCAAGCGTGAAACCTTTCCGCAGGTTCTTGAGCATAAGTTCGTGGCCCGATTCATTGCCGAGACTTATAAAGCTACATCCGGACTTTCCCATCAACTCGAAAAGCTCCTCATCGCCGAATGCAGGGTTTAAGATCGCCTGCCAGCTTACATCAAGGTTCTTAGCAATGATTTCCCTGCAGAAATCCTTTGCCTGGGAAAGGGGGAAGTTAAAGACATTATCTACTATATAAAAACGCCGAATATTTTTTTCTTTGTTTAGTGATGCCATTTCCCCGACAGACCCGTGCGGGTCCCGTGAGCGGCATTTTTTTCCTTCCAGTAGCGGAGTTGAACAGTAGATGCATTTCATATGGCAGCCACGTTTCGTCTGCACGGTTACACCGCCGGGCAGTTCCGTTTTCGCCTCATGATAGGCTGCCACATCAAAATCGGCGTATGCGGGTGATGCCCATTGCTCCGGACGGGCAAGGTATGAAGGACTATTCACTATGATTTGCCCATCCTTCCTCCAAACAACTCCAGGAATTTTGTCAAAACTCCCATGGCGCAATGCATTGAGAAGCATTGGCAAAGCTTCTTCACCCTCTCCAAAAATACCGATGTCGGCTCCGAGGAAGCGAAGGCAGCCGGAGGGATGTATATTAAATCCTGTACCGCCTAGTATGAGAGGAGCACTGCTCTGCCTGCGAATTTCCGAAATAAGGGCGACATTGTCACTGAGATAAAAGACAGGATTGCCCATGTCCTGGTTGTCGATATTTCTGATGGACAGGCAAACAACACCGGGACGAAAATCATTAAGGGCGGAGCGCAATTTATTTTTCCAGTCTTCGAGGAACATGAAGTCGAGCACCATCACCTCATGGCCGGCACGTCTCAGAGCGCCGGTAACAAAGGCAAGCCCAAGAGGGAACGGTGCAGTAAGGTCCTTAGTTCTATTTTCGGATATGAGAAGTATTTTCATGGTTCTATTATAATAAAACATTGCCATCCGAACGTCATTTTATCGCAATTAAGAATTATCAGGAACTTGTATTGGTAACAATTATCGTTCACAAAATACAAAGACGACGACCTTACATGCTGTCCATCTTACACGTACTTGTGTATGCTGGTAAGTATTAGTTTACTTGTGCATACTAAATCATGGGCCAAAGTTCCGGGGAAGTAAAGGATGATCTTAAGGATAAGTTTCAGGTCCATGGTAAAATAGAATTATTTTTTCTGTCCTGTTTATACATTTCCGGTTATAATATACAATATTCTATGAATATTGTTGACCTTATTGCCGGGCTTCCGCTTTTCCAGGGCCTCCGCAGGGAGCAGCTTGAGGAAGTGGTGAATATTACCACTGACCAGATATTCCAGAAGGGACAGACTGTTTTCTCCGAGGGTGAGGAGGCTTCCGGTTTTTATGTTGTTGTTTCCGGACAGGTCAAGATTTTCAAGCTTTCTTCAGAGGGAAAAGAGCAAATATTGCATTTTGTTACACGCGGCGAATCTTTTGGAGAGGTGCCCATGTTTACAGGCGGGCGCTTTCCTGCCCATGCAGAAACAGTGGAGAAGAGCAGGATCTTCTTTTTCCCCAGGTTTTTTTTTCTGGAACTGATCAGGAAGGACCCGTCTCTTGCAATGAATATGCTTGCCGACCTTTCAAAAAGGCTGAGGCGTTTTACTCTGCTCGTGGAAGAGCTCTCGCTGAAAGAAGTCCCTTCCAGACTGGCCGCGCACCTTCTTTATTTAAGCGTGAGGGAGAACGGTTCGGGTGATCTCGAACTGTCTATTACTAAGGGCCAGCTTGCTAGCCTCCTCGGCACAATTCCAGAAACGATGTCGCGCATTCTCGGTAAGATGAGCAGCCAGGATATTATCAAGGTCCGGGGCCGTAAAATAAGTATAATGAACAGAAAGAAACTGGAAGACCTTGCAGCCGGAGAAAAACTTATCGTTTGATGTTGCATTCCATTATACGGCCATTCCCACTGACAATTAGAAAAAACCACTGATGCCGTGAGATTATGAAAGCTGATGTGGAATTAATAATAACAGATGAGGAATACTATGATAAACAAGGTGTCCTTAGCGAGATCATATATGTCGGGAGGCCAACATAATGGCAGATGATGATAAACACCCCAAAGTGAAGCTGTCGGCAGAGGAGCTTGAGGGGCAGTTAGCGCGTTATCAAAAGCGGACGGAAGCGTCAAAGCAGCTTATCAGACAGACACAAAAGCAGGCTGATCAGCTCCGCCTGGCGATGAGGGCACTGACGGAGCAGCAACGGCAGGGTAGTTTCATGAGAGTTATTGAGCTGACAGAGCTAATCATGAAGGGCATTGATGCTGTCCAGTACCAATTGTATAAAACGGAGGACAAGGAGTGAGAGGCAGCTTCGGTTAAGTCTGTAACTTCGCAGCGGAATGGAACTTAAGTGCGCCGGGATCACAGTGCTCCTGGGGTATCTGGCCTGCTACCGAATCCTCCCGTCTTTCATAACGAGCAAACGGTCTGCAAGGCGTTTTGCCTGATCATTGTCATGAGTGGCTATTACGACAATGGATTTATTCCCCGACTTAAGCGATATAAAGGAGTTGTCGATATGGAAAAAGGCTGGCCTCGACCCAAAAGGCCGGAAATGGTATCTGGACGCGGGGCAGGGTCGGCAATGCCCTTTTTATTCCCGACGCAGAGTAAGTGGACCTGAATAATGCGTTTAAGTACATGGAAGTTCCGTCAGCAGGGGTAAGTCCCCCGATGCCTTAAACGGACTTGAGTCCTATTATGTTTATTTTGTGCGCCATGCAGCCTGCGCCGAATCCATTATCAATATTGACCACGGCCATGCCAGGCACACATGAATTGAGCATTGCAAAGAGAGCGGTAAGCCC
>Ga0074045_10001256_pt1 | contig 24763 bp, 12 predicted proteins | sample BogForMeECP23OM2_FD_94442 | JGI IMG/M metagenome (GOLD analysis project Ga0074045, IMG submission 94442) | Bog forest soil microbial communities from Calvert Island, British Columbia, Canada - Bog Forest MetaG ECP23OM2 | ecosystem: Environmental > Terrestrial > Soil > Wetlands ... | reverse complement strand
TTGCACTTCCAACTACAAGCAGTGGGTGGAGATGGCCAATGTGTATGCCACGGATGATGCGCAAGGCAGCATGCCCTCTTTTTTTACTTCCATGTGCGGCGGAAATCCGACTGACGTCGCCACCAATTTTCTTTCCAATCTGGGGGCTTTCGGGTTTACGGTGCCGATGTTTTTTTGCCCGGTCAGACAGGCGGATTTGGACGCCGCCAATGCTTGGTTTTATCTCTATGGTGTTCCCTCTCATCGTTACATTGTTTCCATTCAAGATCTTAATCAATGGTTCACAGGAAACAAAAACAACATAGGGCGCTCGGTGGGAAACGGAGGGTATTCAAAACTTTTGCACGATTGGTGGGTGCCGCGACAAAATACTGGCAATAACCAACTGCCATTCCCTGTGCCGAACCAGCCCCCCGCCACTGCGCCTGCCGGGGAACTTCCTTGGCCGCTAAAGACAAGTGATTTAACTGTGTCTCTGCAACCCATCATCACTGATCTGGCGGAAACCAGCGCAGGATTAACCGATCCCAAGACCATCCCAAATACTGACGCTCATTTTTACAATGGCAGTCTGTCTTCGATTAATTGCGGTTTTGCCGATAATCATGTGGAAACTCATAACGCCATTTCCATTTCATGGCAATACACTGACGAGGCAAGTTACTATTATTGAAAATGTTTTTTAAGGCCGGCATAACCCGGACGGATTGAACCAATGAAAAACCAGGAATCAACCAGAGCATTCTCCATGCGAAACATAGTTTTGTGCATGGTAAATCGTTCGCCCGGTGATATAATTTGTTTCAGAACCAAACGAACCAAAAACAGTATTCCCACCACCATGAAAACAATCATTAAATCATTAACAACCAGCATCCTTGCCGGCATGGCGTTTGTCGCGCTATGCGGAACGGCACGAGCTGATCTTGCGGTGCAAACCCCGACAGCTTACCCCAGTGGCGGCACGAGTTGGGCCACAGACCCCGGTGGACACAACCCCTTCTACTCGAGCGCAAATATAAGCGTCTCAGGAAATTTCAGCGGTCAAAGCGAGCAGTCTCCCACTGCGGGCGCGCCTGCGAGCGTGCTGGCTGAAACAATCACCATCACCAACCTTGCCGGCATTCCGGCGAACGTAGCCAATACGAACTATGTCTTGACTGGAATCTCGATGTTGATATCGGGGTATGACGGCAGCCATGCCTACTCCCTGCACATTTTTGATGTTACCACCAACTTGACTGGCGGGGTGACTGCCTCAGGAGCAAGCTACAATTTTACCCTCAATGGCGATCTTTTGGGTGGAGGGACCGGGAGCGGTGTGGGTTTTACCAATCAGTATTTGTCCGGGGCGGAACAGCAGGATTATTTGGGCTTGCAAAACGGCCCTATCAACCTGGACCAAATCGTGCTGGCTGGCGGGCATACGTATGCGGTGGAGGTTTGGTTCCCGGCAGGTTCTTCCGCTTTCTATGCGCAGAAAACCAGCTCAGGCTTACAGACTGTAGACGCCGGTGGTGAATTGATGGCCAGCCCCGATTCAAGGTTGACTCAATCACGAATCACCGGGTCGGCATCGGGTTTTTACGGCTCTTCCCAACACACTTGGGCCATCGCGCTTTACGGGTATCCCACCAATGCCCCTCCGAGTGTCAACACCAATGTCGTGTCGGTGACTAATTACGTTATAGACGCATTCAATTCCTTTGGATACGGACCGACCAACCACTATGTCGGCACGAACGACTACAACACCGGTGGACTATCATATCTCTGGACGAATTGGTTCGGTAGTGCGTGGGTGACCAACATTTGGGATTCTACAAACGACGCCTACGGCAATGCAAATTCCGGCTCCTTGAAAATCAGCGCGACTTTTAGCAGCGGGGGACAGTTTGTCGTCTTCGACGGATTTAACGGGATCAATCCGGCGCTGAGTGCCCTGACCAACGGTTTGACGAGCTTCCAGTGCGATGTGATGTTTGCCCCCGGTTCGGCCACCACCATCAACAGCGGCACCCTGGTGACCAACTACGGACATTTGCAATTCGGCACGCGGAATGGCAACTCTCAGGACTTCTTTACTCCTGCTGTTGAAATTCAGGCCGGCAGCAACAACTGGACGCATGTAACCATCCCGATCAGTATAAACAACGACGCCAATCTGCTTCTCATCAACGATGTGTTGGTTAAAATTGATGGTGGCTGGTATGGTAGCAACCCTTTGAATGGAGCTTCGACACTCTGGGTGGACAATATCAAGTTTGTGGGGCCGGCCACGGTTGTCCTGCCGCTGCCGCCGACTCTAAGCATCCAAAAAGCCACTCCGGGCCTGCGGATGTTTGCCGGATCAACCGCCAACACTTATGATCGTGTAGAGGTGGCCACGGTTGACCAAAGTCAGTCCTGGATCGGCGGTTCTTCGGTGAGCTATTCGTTCACGCTTTTGAGCTATCCGGCCAACATCGGCCAGACTATGATCTTCCTCGTGCCGGTGAATACCATCCCTCCCGGCAACAGTGTGTATAACAACGAGTATGTTGAATATCAGGCGAGCAACGCGTTCTGGCTCAATATCCAGCCTTATCCCCCTAGCGGCGCCACCGCCAGCATCGAGTGGAAAACCAATCTGCCGAATTCCAATCCGACCAATATACTGGTCGTGTTAACCAACTCAACCGCCGTCGGCACTTGGACGCTGACATTCACCAGCGCCTCGGGGGGCACGGTGACCGCGCCGGGGGGTAAGCAGGCGGCCTTCACCATCGCGGATCCCAATGTCGCGACCGACTTTGCGAATCCGGTGGTCGCGTATTTTGGATTGCAGCCCAACTCGGGCGCCGGCATAGGACAATACGAGGACTGGGGGTCGATCTCGGTTACTGGCGTTACTGGCGTCAAAGAAAATGACAACTTCACGACCGATACGAGTTTTAACAGTGGACTTTGGAACATTAACACGCTCACTGTCGCGCTGAACACCTGCGTGCAACTTGTTGCCACCAATACGCCTTACTGGGTGAGTTGGACGCTTCCAGCCGTCAATTTTGGACTGGGAACGGCCAGCGATATCCGCGGAAGCACCACAACAGCTTACGGCACTCAGTATCCATGGGTGTTGCCGGAGTATTACAATTCCTATAATGATGGCAACACCATTCCTAACCAGGCGACTCAGGGCAGCAAAACATGGGTGTTGGTTCCTTCGACTTGCCTGCCGACGGTGGACGGATCGCAGGGTGGAGTGCCTTCCAAGAACGCGTTCTTCCAGCTCTTCGATCCGCCGCTGGCCAATTGATTTGATGATTTGACAGAATGCGAAATTAATTGAGCGGCGAGAACGCAATATAAAAACGGCGCCGGCAAACGGCGCCGTTTTTTATCACATAAAATGCATGATTGATTTGATAACCAGTTGATGATCAGGTGCTTTGAAAATATGAATTACCGCGCGCGCGCGAAAGCATCACCCATAACCCGTTGGGATTCTCGTTTTGCTGGCTGTTATCAGCTTCGGCGCGCCAGCGCTGGCTCAAACTGTTTATGGGGTGGATCAGTTCAACCCGACATCCGCTTTTATCGTATCCAGCCCGGCCCATGATTGAACTGGCTGCAAATGATTTATGCCCGGTGCAATCCAGCAAGCAATGTGATATGTTTGCTACAAGGCGCAAGCCTGCTTTTACATGAGAAACTACATTTTTGCGGCAATCTTCGCCTTGGGTCTGCCTGGCTATGCGCAGGTTTGTACGGTGAACTGGACCAACGCGTACCAGAGGATAGACGGCTTTGGCGCTTCCTCGGCCTGGCAGAGCACTTGGACCTCGACTGAGGCCAACCTGTTTTTTTCCACCAATAACGGCATCGTTTACACTGATAAATTGAGCAATACCACCACCAACAATGGCATCGGCCTTTCCCTGCTGCGCAACCACATTTTATACGCCAGTTCGACTTCACCGACCGCCACACCGACCACGGTCGAAACCAGCATCATGCTGATGGCCCAAACCAATGGCGCCAGGGTCTGGAGCACACCGTGGACGCCGGCGGCCGGGTTTAAAAGCGTCAACGACATTTATGATTCCGGCGTGGCCACCGCTGACGGAATAGACGGGGGCAGCTATCTCGGCAGCGGCAATAATATCACCAATCTGAACTATGCCAGCCAGTTGGCCAACTACGTGTATAGCATGTCAAATACCTATCACATCACGAATATCTATGCCATCTCGATTCAAAACGAGCCGGACGCGGATGTCACCAGCTACGAGGCGTGTCAGTGGACCGGCCAGCAGATTCACGACTTCGCCACCAACCTTTACGCCGCGTTGGTTGCCAAGGGCTTTGGTTCAACGAAGATAATAATTCCGGAGAGCCAGAATTGGACGGATCCAAAGGGTTTTGCCTCCACTGTCATGAGCGACAGTGCTTCCAACACGGTTGGCATCATTGCCGATCACAATTACGATGGTTCCACGGGACCGTCGAATCTGTCAAAGAATAGTTACGGGAAGTCACTTTGGGAAACGGAAGTTTCCCTTCTCTCCGGCAGTGATGGCAGCATTACCAATGGCGTTTATTATGGCCAGCGGATTTACCTGTTCATGACCCAGGCCCAAGCCAATGCCTACCATTATTGGTGGCTCATGTCCGGCAACAGCACGGGAAATCAAGGATTGCTGGACAACAATGGTTCCATAACCAAGCGTTTTTTTGTGTTTGGCCAATACAGCCGCTTTGTCCGTCCCGGCTATTATCGCATTGGCGCGAGCAATACCGGCAACGCCTTGATCAGCGCCTATAATAACACCAACTCCGGCAGCTTCGCCATCGTGGCCGTCAACACCAACACCAGCACGGCCATCAACCAGACCTTCAATCTCACCAACTTCACCGCCGGTTCCGTGACGCCGTGGCTGACCACCAGCAATCTTTCGCTGGTCAGCACCAATGCCGTCACGGTCAACAATGCGTCATTCACCTATACGCTGCCGGCGTTGAGCGTGGTGACCTTCGTGGGGCAGCAACAAACCAACATGCCGCCGACCTTGGCGCCGATTGTGAACCAGACGATCAACGCGGGAGTCACCCTGGTCATTACCAATGCGGCCACCGACACGAACCCGCCGCCTCAAACCTTGACGTTCAGCCTGCTCAGCGCTCCCAACAACGCGACCCTCACGCCGCTCAACAACACCAACGCCGTCTTCAACTGGCGCCCGCTGGTGAGCCAGGCCAACACGACCAACCCGATTACGGTGAAAGTGGCGGACAGCGCGAGCCTGAGTGCGACCAACAGTTATACGGTCACCGTCAATCCGCTGGCCCAACCGGTGGTCAGTTCAATCAGTGTGTCGGGCGGGCAGGTGAGTCTGGTGGCGACGGGCGCGGTGGGGCCGGATTACACGTTATGGGCCTCAACCAATCTTACAAACTGGCAGGTCCTGTTTACGAGCAATTCGCCGGTGACGCCGGTCACGCTGGTGGACACCAACTTCAACGCCCACCCCGTCCGATTTTATCGCATCCAGCTCGGCCCCTGAACCAGCCAACCGGCAAATTCGCCGGTGTTTACAAGGGGAAAGTGCCATTTTGCCAGTGGAGAATCCTCCATGAGAATCATAGTTTTGTCCATTCCAAAAAAAGACAGCCATGATAATATGGTTTTTATCAGTCAGTCTAAAACCTAAAACAGAAATTTGTAACAAAGAAAATTGTATGAAAACAACTCCTATTTCCCACGTTACTAAAATTGCCTGCCTGGCTTTGGCTGTGATCTGTCTCACCGCAGTCAGCGCTCACGCCCAATACATCCTCGGCAGTTTTCAAGGCAACACCGATCCCACGGATGCAGGATGGATCAATCAACAGAGCGGCAACCCGATTACCTCGGACAGCGCAAGCAGCTTTGTGGCGGGCGGGGTGCCCACCTACCCGCTAAGTCTCGATATGTCGGCAGCCGGTCATGCCGGCAGTTTTGGATACCCCAGTCTCGAACTTCAGTTCACCCCAGCCGAAATAGCGGCTTTTAACGCCAACTCATATCTCACGTTCACGTTCTCTGTCCCATCGGGTTCGTCCACGGCGGGGTATTCACAGATTTACAATCTTGCGTTCAACTCCGGAGGTACTGGATATTTTAACGCACTCTCTGGGGGTAATGCGGCAGCGACTTGGGGGACATATACTACAGCGACTGGCTCCACTGGCAACAACCAGAACGGGGAACCCAACTTCTACTTCTACGGCGGTGAACCGGCGCTGTTTACGGAAACAGTCACATTTAACTATGCGAGTATCCCTAATTTCGCTGCCCTTGTGGCTGGTGACGCGGGCTATCTCCAGATGACTTTTCAGGGCAACCAAGGTGGCGGCGCGCCCACTGACATGTACTTCAATAATGTGGAGCTATCGACCGGGCCCTTTGGGACCTCCGTGCCGGAGCCGGCTTCGCTGGCGCTTCTGGGTGGTTCGCTGATGGCGCTGGTTGTGATTCGCCGCCGCAAGTAAGTGGTTTTTCATACCGTATTCAGAGCAACAGCCGTTGCCGATTGAAAGGTGGCGGCTTTTTCATTTTCAGGGTTTGAATTGACAGGAATCTGAATTCGCCAGTCACCACAAATTCGGATTCGCCGTTGACGCTGGTGGACACCAACTTCAACGCCCACCCCGTCCGCTTTTATCGCATCCAGCTCGGCCCCTGAACCAGTCAACCGCCAAATTCTCCAATGTTTACAATGAGAAAGTGCCATTTTACCCGTGGAGAATCCTCCATGATAATCATAGTTTTGTCCATTCCATAAAACAGACAATGATGATAATCTCATTGTAACGGTTAACCTAAAAACAGCAATTTGGAACGTAACAAAAAAAGCATATGAAAAATCATGTCAAAACCCTCGCAATATTGTCTGCGCTGGCACTGGCCACGTCAGTTCAAGCTCAAGTTTCGGAAAGTGACGGCTTGGGAACCAGTTGGATTGGGACACCAACGTTCCAGGCAAGTACTTACAGTATGACTACTACCTCGGAAGGTAATTTCGGTGCTACCGGTGGTGCAGGCGGTTATGGCGCGTTGGCCCAAACCTTTGATCTCAGCGCATCCGGCACATTGCAGAATATCCAGTTGGTTTTGGCGGGAGGCGTGCAGACTTACGACATCGAAATTTATGACTTGGGGGCATATCCGGCCTCCGGATATCCGGCTACGTCAGCTACCTATACTCCAGGCAGTCTAACCAGTTTGCTTCCATCAGGCACCACATTTACCTATAACGCTGGAGATTCGGGAGCACAAAACGTTGCGGAATTGACTTTCTCAGGTGCGGATGCAATCACCCTGAACGCCGGTGAACTCTATGCGTTTCAAATTGATCCAACGACTTCAACCACGGCGTACTGGGCACGCGATACTGGGTCGGTTTCCAGTCCCGCCGGTGAAGCTTACAGGATGAACCAGTTTAGCGGCGGCAACATGGGTGCTATCAATGGTGCTATTCGCAATATGGACTTTGCTGTCACCGTTGGCCCCGTTCCTGAGCCGACTTCAATGGCCTTGCTCGGCTTGGGCGCGCTTGTCGGCACGTTTGTTATTCGCCGCCGTCAAAAGGCATAGACACTGAGTTTAGGTTCAAATTGAAGACCGCTGCTGAAACGCAGCGGTCTTTTTTTGTCGTTAGCAGTTGGGCAAAAAGTCGTTTGGAACAAGACCGCTGGCACGTGATGCCATTTACAGTTTGCTTTTGCACTGTAGCGGCGGGCTGCGACCGTCGCCATTGATTCCACCGGCGCTCACAGAGCGCCGCTGCAAAAAATGCGAAACAGTGCAATTACATGCTGAAACTGGCATCAGTCCGAAACGGCGCCCCGGCGGTCGAGCTGGCCCAACAAGCGGAGCAGCTTTCCGGCGGCAAGGATCCGGCAATTATCACCATACTGGCGGCGGCTTACGCCGAGGTCGGGCGATTCCCAGACGCCATGACCACCGCTCAAAAAGCCCTGGAGTTGGCCACCACTCAAAACAATACCGCCGTCGCCAATGCCCTGCGGGCGCAAATCGGATTTTACGAAGCGGATACTCCGTTCCGTGACCTCAGCCTGACGAACACTCTTCCTTCTGAAAGTCAACCTTGACGGCTGGTTGTCGCGATGCCGAAGCCCGAAACGCAAAACGGCTCGTGAGCCGGTTTGTCCTTCGGATTTCGGGCTTCTTTCGGCGTAAAGCCGCGTGGCGGCCACGCCGCTATACGCGGATCTCGGATTTCGATCTTCGGATTTATGCCGCCCCAACGACTTGCGTGTTGGTTTAGAACGGCCCTGGACACAGCTCGCAACTTGAAAAACCGGGTCGCGTCAAGTCATGCAATTTGATTTCATTGCCGAATCACAAAATTCGTCTAAAAATATGGGCTTCATATGAAAACGTTTCTTAAGTGCTTTACGCTGGCCGCTCTGATGGCGGCCAACGGCCAATTGCCGGCACCGGCCGCCAACGAATCGCAGCAAAAAAATCAGGTTGAGCCGAACCGGTTGGCGGCGCCGGAAAAGCTCTCCGACGGCATCGTGGTTCCAATCAATGGCACTTTCCTCAAGGTGGAAGTTTTCGCCGGCAACGTCATCCGCATCGCCGCGGCGAAGGACCGCGCGTTCCTTGCCCACAGCACGCCCGCAACGGAAGTGCGCCGCCAGGAGAAGACCCGGTGGAAGCTCGACACCCGGGATGGGGTGGCAACGCTCTCGACCGCAAAACTCCAGGTGCGGGTGAATCTCGTCACCGGCGCGGTTGCATTTTTTGATTCCAATGGCAAACCCATTCTGGCCGAAAAAGCCGCTGGCCGGACGATCACTCCCGCCGAGGTGCAGGGCGAGCAAACGTCCCATGTGCGCCAGCAGTGGGAACCAAACGCCGATGAGTCGCTCTACGGCCTCGGCCAGCGTCAAATCGGCATCCTTGACATCAAGGGCTGGGACCTCGATTTGTGGCAGCATAACACGCACGTCGTCGTGCCATTTCTGGTATCGAGCCGCGGTTACGGTGTATTGTGGGACAATCTCTCCTACACGCGCTTCGGCGATTTGCGTGAATTCGAGCCCATCCCCGCCGATTGCCTGATGGACGTTTCCAACCAGCCCGGCGGGCTCACGACCGGCACGTTCACCGCGGCCAATCCCGGCCAATTGGAAAATGCGCACCGCACCAATGAAATCTCCTTCCAGTCCCGCGGTCGCGGCGGTGCCGGTGGCTGGACGCGCTGGGCCGGCGAACTCGTCCCCCCCACGACCGGCGATTATCAACTTAAAACCTACTCGAACGGCCGCATCAAAATGTGGCTGGACGGAAAGGGGGTCATTGACCACTGGCGGCAGGGCTGGCTGACGGACAATGATCAGATTAAAGTCCACCTTGAAGCCGGCCATCATTACGCTATCAAAATCGAATCCGGCGGGGACGAGCGGAGCACGATGCAATTGACGTGGAAAACGCCCACGCCGGATGGCAGCACGTCGTTGTGGTCCGAGGTCGCCGACGGCGAGGATTATTATTTCGTTTACGGTCCGGCGCTCGACCAGGTCATCGCCGGTTTCCGCCAGTTGACCGGCCAGGCCTCGTTGATGCCGGAGTGGGCGTTCGGCTTGTGGCAGTCGCGCCAGCGCTACGAAACCGACAAGCAAAGCCTCGACGTGGTGGATGAATTTCGCCACCGCGCCATTCCTTTCGACAACATCGTGCAGGACTGGCAATACTGGCCGCGCAACGCCTGGGGTTCCCATGAGTTTGATCCGAAGCGCTTTCCGGATCCGGCTGGCTGGCTCAAAGCCCTTCACGAGCGGCACGCCCACGTCATGATTTCGGTCTGGGGCAAATTCTACCCGGGCACCACCAACTTTGGCGCGATGCAAAAGGCCGGGTTCCTCTACCAGGCCAATCTCCGGGAAGGGTTGCAAGACTGGATTGACTACCCCTACACCTTCTACGATGCGTTCAACCCCGCCGCCCGCAAGCTCTTCTGGTCGCAGATCGATACCGCCCTGTTCAACAAGGGCATTGATGCCTGGTGGATGGACGCCAGCGAACCCGACCTTACCCCCTCGCCGCCCACACTCGAAGGACAACGCACCCACATGAATCCCACCGCGATGGGCACCGCGTCGCGCGTGATGAACGGTTATGCCTTGATGAACAGCAAGGGGATTTACGAAGGACAGCGCCGCGTCGCGCCCAACCAGCGCGTCTTCATCCTCACCCGCTCGGGCTTCGCCGGCATCCAACGCTACGGCACGGCCACCTGGTCCGGCGACACGACGGCAACGTGGACCGGATTGGCGAAGCAGATTCCCGCCGGCCTGGGCTTTTGCATCTCCGGCGTGCCGTATTGGACGATGGACATCGGCGGCTACACCATGGAGCAAAAATTCTCCACGGAAAATCCCACGCCGGCGAATGCCGAGGAATGGCGGGAGCTCAACACCCGCTGGTTCCAGTTTGGGACGTTCTGTCCGTTGACGCGCTTGCACGGCGAATTGAAACCGCGCGAACCGTGGACCTTCGGCGGCGATTCGCATCCCGCTTATCAAACCATCGTCAAGTTTGACCGCCTGCGCTACCGCCTGCTGCCTTATATTTATTCCATTGCCGGGGAGGTGACCCTGGACGCCGGCACGATGATGCGGCCATTGGTCATGGATTTCCCAGGCGACACGAAGGTCCGTGAAATCACCGATGAATACATGTTCGGTCCGGCGTTCCTCGTCGCGCCCGTCACCACCTGCCAGGCGCGCAGCCGCGGCGTCTATCTGCCACCAACGACCGGCGATTGGTACGACTTCTGGACCGGGGCGATTACTGCGGGCGGACAGACCATTGACGCCCCGGCGCCCTACGACTCGATGCCGCTGTTCATCCGCGCCGGTTCCATCATTCCGTTCGGCCCGGAACTGCAATACACCGGCGAGAAACCAGCCGACCCGGTCACGCTGTATGTTTATGCGGGCGCGGACGGCACGTTCACGCTCTACGAGGACGATGGTTTGACCTGCGGCTACGAGAAAGGCGCCTTTGCGCGCATTCCGATTCATTGGGATGACGCTGCCAGGACGCTGACCATCGGCAAACGTGAGGGCAGGTTCCCCGGCATGCTGGCCAAACGCACCTTCAACGTCGTGCGGGTGGCCAAGGACAAGCCGGCCGGTTTTTCATTCACCCCGAAGGCGGACCGGGGCGTCGCTTATCAAGGCAAAGAGGTGAAGGTGAAGTTTGAGTGATGCGTTGATGCCGCCTTGTTCAACTGTTCTGGAATGAGAATCATGAAATTCATCACGGGCGGCCTGCGTCGTTTGTCGTGTGTCCTGGGATTGCTCCTGCTGGGACTGGGAACCGCATTCCTCCGCGCCCAGCAGGACGAGCCGGCCCCACCGCCGCGGGTCCAGGTCCAGCCGGCCCCGCAACCGCCGCCCCAGGTTCAACCCCCTGAGAACCAGCCGGTCAAGATTGAGCCGGTTCAGGAACCACCGCCGCTCTATCTCGACACCAACCAGCCCGTCGAGAAACGCGTCGAAGACCTGTTGGGTCGCATGACGTTGGAGGAGAAGATTGCGCAGGTCCACGCCGACTCGAAATTCTCCACCGCCGCCATTCCGCGGCTGGGCATCCCGCGCCGCTGGATTGACGACGGCCCGCACGGCGTGCGCGAGGACGTCGGCCCCTACTCGTGGAACGCCGCCGGACGCAACGACGATTATGCGACCTGGATGCCGGCGTTGAGCGCCCTGGGGTCCACCTGGAACGTGGACCTGGCGACGGCCTACGGCAACGTGCTCGGACAGGAATCGCGGGCGCGGGACAAGGACATCCTCCTCGCGCCGATTGTTGACATCGCACGCACCCCGCTCTGCGGGCGGATTTACGAGTATTTCGGCGAAGACCCGTTCCTGAACACGCGCATGGGGGTGAACTACATCGAAGGCGTGCAATCCAACGAAGTCGCCGCCTGTGTGAAACATTTTGCCGGCAACAACCAGGAGGACGGGCGGGGAAGCATCAACATGGACATGGACGAACGCACCTTGCGCGAGATTTACCTGCCGCCGTTCGAGGCCGCCGTCAAGGAGGCCCACGTCTGGGCTGTCATGGGCGCCTACACCAAATTCCGCGGCGAGTATTGCGCCTACAACGATTATCTCATCAATAAAATCCTCAAGGGCGAATGGGGTTTTCCGGGGCTGGTGATGTCCGATTGGGGCGGCACCCACAGCACGCGCGAGGCGGCGTTGGGCGGGCTGGACGTGGAAATGGGCACCCTCGTCGGGTCGGAGGACCAATCGGCCTACACCAATTTTTTCCTGGCCAGCGCATTTCTGGATGCCATTCGCACCAACGGGATTCCGGTGTCGGTCCTGGACGACAAGGTGCGGCGCAGCCTGCGCGTCATGTTCGCCTCGCACATCTTTGATCCCGTCCGCCTGCCCGGCGCGCTCAACTCGCCGGAACATCGGACCACCGCGCAACGCGTCGCCGAGGAATCCATGGTCCTGTTGAAGAACAACAACAACGCGCTGCCGCTGGACGTGTCCAAAATTAAATCGGTGGCGGTGATTGGTGAAAATGCCGTGCGCCACAATGCGGCGGGCTTTTTTGGCGCCGGCGTCAAAACCATGTATGAGGTCACCCCGCTCGACGGCATCGAGCAACTGGTCGGCGGCAAGGTGAACGTCACCTATTCGGCCGGTTACAGCAAGGAAGGCGGCGACTCCAACCTGGTCAAACGCGCCGTCACGGCGGCGCGCCAGGCGGATGTCGCCATCATCGTCGCCGGCCTCAATCATTCCCGCTATCTGGACGACGAAGGCAGGGACCGGACCAATCTCAGTTTGCCGTACGGCCAGAACGAATTGATTCAGCGGATCGCCCGGATCAACCGGCACACGATTGTGGTCCTGGTCTCGGGACCCGCCATTGAAATGGACCCGTGGCTGGACCGGGTGCCGGCGGTGCTGCAGGCGCACTATTCAGGAATGGAAGGCGGCCATGCGCTCGCCCGCATCTTGTTCGGCGACGTGAACCCGTCGGGCAAGCTGACCGTCACCTATCCGAAACAACTGCTGGATTCACCGGCGCATGCGCTGGACACGTATCCGGGCACGAACGGCACGCTGTTCTACAAGGAAGGTCTGCTGGTCGGCTACCGCTGGTTCGATGCGAAAGACATCGAGCCGCTGTTCCCGTTCGGTTTTGGTTTGAGCTACACCACGTTTGAATATTCCAATCTGAAACTCGTCCCCGGCCACGACACCAACGGCCCGGTCGTCACCGCCGAATTCGACCTTGCGAACACCGGCCCACGCGCCGGCGCCGAAGTGGCGCAACTCTACGTGCATCAGGAAAACCCCAGCCTGCCGCGCCCGCTGAAGGAGTTGAAAGGCTTCAAGAAGGTTTTCCTGAACCCCGGCGAAAAGCAAATCGTCTCCATCCCGCTCGACGTTCGGTCCTTCGCCTTCTACGACCCGGCAAAAAGCACCTGGGTGGCACAATCAGACGATTTCAAAATCGAAGTTGGCAGTTCCTCCAAGGACATCCGTTTGACAGATAATTTCCACTTGCGATAAGGCAAAAGCCGGCTGTGACACCATCTGTGCCGGCATTGTCATCAGAACAGACCGGGTCCCCCGGCGACACGGCTCCTTTCCTCGGTGCGGCAGATTCTTTTGCAGGAGCTTGCGGAGGCGCAAACCGGGAGCCAGGTTGCGGAACTTCTCGAAGTGTCGAAATCTCAAGCCAAGGCGTGGTTGCTTCAGTTGGTTAAAGAGGGAACTTTGAAAAAGCTTTCCAAGCCGGTGCGCTTCCACGCGGCCAAAGCTTCCGACCAGCTTCTCTGAGAGTGATCGAAAAACCGGTTCAGTCCCCGGTAAACCATGTAAAAGACTTCCGTCTCCGCATGGCTTCGCCGCGACAAGTCGTCTCACGCGGCGAGGGGAAACATCGAACGTTGAACATCGAACATCGAATTAAGGAAAGCGGACGTCGCAGCGCGGCATCCCCTCCTTTCGCGGTTAATGGAAGTTTTCCGTCTTCTTCGTGCCCTTGGCGTCTTGGCGGTTAAAGTTCATTGTTCGTTTCCGCTGGACATCCGGTTGATTTTGGACCAAGCCATGCGCGGTGAGTTATGAAAGACAAATCGCCCGCAAAACCAACCCCGGGCCGGCCAGAAGGCGACGTGGCTTCTGACATCCTGGGTTACCTGACCAAACATCCCTCAGCCGAGGACACGCTGGAGGGCATCGTCCAATGGTTGACATTGGAAAAACACATCCAAACGACGCCGGGCATCGTGGCGCACGCGCTGGCGCAATTGATTGAAAGGAGGCTCGTCACGACGCGGCCGAGCGCAGGCGGCCCGACGATTTATCACCTCAATGCCCCGTCGGCGAAGGCCGCGTAAAGCTGCGCCACGCGGCAGGCAGCGTAAAAAGTGTCGAGAGACGAGTGTCAAGTGTCGAGGGCAATACGCCGCGGCACGGCGTCCGCCTTCGCACCGCTGCGGCGAGACAAAGCGCAGCGTCCCTGCCGCTTGATTCGGGTTTCGTGTCTGGCGTCTCGGATTTCGGGCTTCGGTTTATCCGTGTCCATCCGTGTTCATCCGCGCTTAAAAAAGGTTTTTCGAGGACGAGCCGTCTTCGTTACACTTCCGTCTTCGCACTGCTTCGCCGAGACAAGTCGCCGCGCCAAGGGAACGATCAGTCTTCGCCAAGGCTTCGACGCGACAGGGGGACGGAAGGCGGATTTTATCAGCGTCCATCAGTGCGGATTAGCGGTTTAATTTGTGGTTTCGAGGCAGGCGGCCAGGGCGTAAACCAACGCGGAATTCCAGTTGATAGCGATTTCGTTGGTTCGGTAATCCTCCGGTTCATCATGCCAATCGGTTGCCTTGGGATGAGGGCCGCCGACGAGATAACCGGGCCACGGGTCCGCCCCGTTGTCGCCGCCGGAGCGGCGGTCGTGCGGATGCAGCGGCGGACGGAAACCGATTCCCGTGACGAATGACCGGCCGTAGCAATTGCGGCCAAACAAGTGATTCAGGGTGTCCAGGCAGGTGGCGCGATATTGCGTTCTGGAGAATGGCTGGCGCGATGGCCGCATCAGAAGTTCCGCGCCGTGCATGCCGAAGGCGGGCGTCGTTTTGCGTGAAAGACGGTCGGCAGCCATGAGCAGGAGCGTCTGCCGGGCCACGCCGCCGTTGCAACCCCAGTAGTAGCGCGAGCCCAACGGGCGCGCGTAGCCGTCGTGGTTGCCGGTTTGCACGATGTCGTCCGCCACGGACAGCAGGTTGCCGTGGACCAGTTTCACCAGGGCCGGGTCGCGGCCGGGTCGCCGGGAAAACAGGTAGGTGATGAGTCCCAAATCCTTCGTTTCATCCCAGTCGAAATCGCTGTCCACCTGGCCATTCACCGCCTTCACGCGGGTTTCGAGGTCAAGCAAGACGTCAGGCGAGCCGGTGGTTTCCCAAAGTTCCGCCGCCGCCCACAGCCGGTTTTGCGGAATGCCATTCTGCCGGTGGTTGGGCTGGTTGACTTCATAACTGCCGGTGCTGAACCCGGTCTGATCGGCCTGATGATATTCCGGGTGGGCTTTCAGGAATTGATAGCTCAATTGGGCGGCTTGCAGGCAGCGGTCGGCAAAGGCCGGGTCGTATGGCCGGAAAATCCGCGCCGCCTGTGCCGTCATCCCCACAAAATCGGCGGTGGCCTCGCTGCCCCAGGGAGTGAAATAGCGGTCCTCCGTCTCAGCTTCCGGCAGGATGAACCCGCCGAAGCTGTGCGTGGTGAGTTTGTGATACACCGAGCCGTCCGGCGCCTGCATGGTCAGCAGCCAGTCCAGCTCCCATTTCAATTCCGCCAGAAAATCCGGCAGCTTGCCGCCGGACTCCGGAAGGTCGAGCCGGACTTTGCGGAGTTGCGGACCGAAATCCTCCCAGGCCCGGAACAGTGTACCGACCGTGACGCCGGCGTTGACGGTGTATTTGTTGTAATCACCGGCGTCGTGCCAGCCTTTGGTGCCATCCCGGTTCGTGTGGCCGCCGCCGACGTAATCCAGCCACGCATCGTTGGTGTGGCAGGCCGCGTGCGCGAAGGTATGGCCGTGATGCGTGGCGCTGACGGCGGTGCCGCAGCGCCACAAATAAAATCCGAGCATGGCGGTGTGGAAGGGTTCGCGGTAAACGTCCGCCGCGATATGGAACGGCGCGGACCGGCCCACGGACGGCACGTCGAGTTGGTATTCGCCGGGTTGTTTGAGCTTCGAAAAATCAGCCGTGTAGAGCTGCTCCTGCGTGTCCGGGTCCAGAGCCGGGCCGGTGGCTTTGCCTTTGAAGGCTGCCGAGCCATCGGTGACGCGGACCACGGTAAAATTCGCGCAAGGCGCAGCGATCGTTGCCTGTTTCTCCGCGTTCGGCAGGTAACCCACCGTGTTGAAGCGAATCTGGAGGGATTCGGCGGCGGCCTGGACGGAAAGCGTCAGAATAAAAACCAAGGAACATCCAACAACCAATCCCGCAAAGCGGGACCGAACATCCAACAGACCATCGGCCGGCCATTCATTGGATGTTGGATCTTCGACGTTGGATGTTCGATGTTTAACGCCAAAAGCCAGACAGGAACTACGCGTCATTATTCAACAGCCAAGCAATTTCCCGGCGCGAAAGCAAGCCTGCGGGGCTGGCCGCCGTGTCATCTATTTCGCCGACAAGCCAGGGTCTCCGGATTGGTCTAATTTGTTCCCCGATTTAAACCGGGCGGGATATGATTTTCCGCGTTCCGGCGTGCGTGCCAGGCGAAAAATGATTGTCTGTAAGCGTCAACAAAGCCATTATTTGTCAACTCTATGCAATTACATTGGATCGACCTTAGCATCATCATTCTGTATCTGATCGCCACGATTTTTGTCGGCTTTTGGGTTTCCAAACGGGCGTCCAAGGACATGAAGTCCTATTTCCTGGGTGGCAACAAGCTGCCCTGGTACATGCTGGGCGTTTCGAATGCGTCGGGCATGTTCGATATCGCCGGAACCATGTGGCTGGTTTATGTGACGGCCACGTATGGAATGAAAGGGACCTGGTTGCCGTGGCTTTGGCCGACATTCAACCAAATCTTTTTGATGGTCTATATGTCCATCTGGCTGCGGCGTTCCAACGTCATGACCGGGGCGGAATGGATCCAGACGCGGTTCGGCAAAAACGCCGGCGCCACGGCGTCGCACATCATCGTGGTGGTGTTTGCGCTGGTGAGTGTGATCGGATTCCTGGCCTACGCGGCCAAGGGCATCGGCAAGTTCGCCGGCGAGTTCCTGCCGGGGCATCTCTCGGATGACACCTATGCGTGGATCCTGATGGGCATCACGACGTTCTACGTTGTCAAGGGCGGGATGTTCAGCGTGGTGTTTACCGAGGTCATCCAGTTCTGCATCCTGACCGTTGCTTCCATCGCCATCGGCATCATCGCCATGGTCAAGGTCGCCCCGGACATGCTGGATAAAGTGGTTCCTTCCGGCTGGCATGACCTGTTCTTCGGCTGGAACCTCGGTCTGAACTGGACCTCCATTCCCGAAATCAACAACCGGATTGCCGCGGACGGCTATTCGCTCTTTGGAATTTTCTTCATCATGATGTGTTTCAAGGGAATCCTGGTCAGCGCGGCCGGCCCGGCGCCCAATTATGACATGCAGCGTGTGCTTTCGACGAAAGGCCCCCGGGAGGCGGCGCTGATGAGTTCGACGGTCAATGTGGTGCTGTTCTTCCCGCGGTACATGATGATTATGGGCCTGACGGTTTTGGCCCTGGCTTTCTACACCCCGGATTTGGCGGCGATGGGCGACAAACTGGACCTCGAAAAAATATTGCCGCTGGCCCTGGCGCGGTTTGTGCCGGTCGGCATTCTGGGTCTGGTCATAGCCGGCCTGCTGGCGGCATTCATGTCGAATTTCGCGGCGACCGTCAACGCGGCACCGGCCTATCTCGTCAACGACATTTACAAGCGGTACATCAATCCCAACGCCCCCGCCAAGCGCTATGTGTGGCTGAGCTATCTGGTCTCCTTCGCGGTCGTCGTCGTCGGTCTCGTCTTCGGCCTCTTCACCAAGTCCATTGATTCGATCGTGCAATGGATCGTGTCGGGGTTGTGGGGCGGATACGTCGTCTCGAACGTGCTCAAATGGTATTGGTGGCGGTTCAACGGCTGGGGCTATTTCTGGGGGATGGCCGTGGGAATTACCAGCGCGGTGGTGATGGCCTCGCCCTATGTCCTGCCCGGCGTGCATGACATCAACAAGTTCCCGATCATTCTCGGCGTGTCGCTCCTGGCGGCTTTGCTCGGCACCTTCCTGACCAAACCGGAGGAGGAGGAGGTCCTGAAGGACTTTTACCGTCGGGTGCGGCCCTGGGGTTTCTGGGGGCCGGTCCATGCGCAGGTCGTCAAGGAAGACCCGGGCTTCCAGCGGAACAAGGATTTCTTCCGCGACATGTTCAATATCGTGATTGGCACCATCTGGCAGACTTGTTTCATCGTGCTCGCCATGTTTCTGGTGACGCGCCACTTTCAAAATGCCGTCATCACGCTCGTCGTCCTCGTCACAACCTCGACCATCTTGAAATTCAACTGGTACGACAAACTGCCGGCGCCCACGCCCGACCCTGTGGCTGAGCCTCAGGTCCAGCCCGACGCCGCCCCCGCTGCCAGGTAAACGTTCTCAAAATTTCACATCAAAAAACCAGCCATGCGTTACGGACACTTTGACGACCAACAGCGCGAATACGTCATCACCCGGCCCAACACCCCGCTGCCGTGGATCAATTACCTCGGCTGCGAAGCGTACTTCGGCATCATCTCGAACACGGCGGGCGGCTACTCCTTTTACCGCGACGCGCGCCTGCGCCGGCTGACGCGCTATCGCTACAACAACGCGCCATTCGACGTCGGCGGGCGCTACCTCTACCTCCGCGACAACGAGAACGGCAAGTTCTGGTCGCCGTCCTGGCAGCCGACGCGCACCAAGCTGGACAAATACGAATGCCGCCATGGCATGGGCTATACCACCATCAGTTCGAGCCACGGCAAGATCGAAGCGCAAACCTGCTACTTCGTGCCGCTGGGCGAGACGCTCGAAGTCTGGAAATTCTCGGTGACGAACCGGCGCAAAAAAGCGGCCCGGCTTTCGATTTTTTCCAGCATCGAGTTCTGTTTGTGGGACGCGCAGGACGATGCCACCAACTTCCAGCGCAACTTCAGCATCGGCCAGGTCGAAGTTGTGGACGAGGTCATCTATCACAAGACCGAGTATCGCGAGCGTCGCAATCATTTCGCCTGGTTCGCCTGCTCGGAAAAACTCGCCGGTTTCGATACGCAACGCGACACGTTCCTCGGCGCATATCGCAGTTGGGACAACCCGGCGGCGGTGGAACGCGGCAAATCATTCAATTCCATGGCGCACGGCTGGGCGCCGCACGGTTCGCACCACGTCAAAGTGAATTTGAAGCCCGGCGAAACGAAGGAAATCATCTTTGTCCTTGGCTACCACGAGAATCCGGTGGATAAAAAGTTCGACCCGCCGGATTCGCAGACGATCAACAAGCGGACCGTCAAGCCGGTCATCGCGAAATATCTCGACGGTCGGACCGTCACGGCGGCTTTTGAAAGACTGCGGCATTACTGGGACGACCTGCTGGGCATTTACCAGGTGCAGTCGCCCGACGTCCACGCCAACCGGATGGTCAACATCTGGAACGCCTGTCAGTGCATGGCCACGTTCAACCTGTCGCGCTCGGCGTCGTTCTACGAATCCGGCATCGGCCGCGGGCTTGGCTTCCGCGATTCCAACCAGGACCTGCTCGGCTTCGTCCACATGGTCCCGAGCCGCGCCCGCGAACGCATCCTCGATCTGTCGGCGACGCAGCTCAAATCCGGCGGCGCATTCCATCAATACCAGCCGCTGACCAAGCGCGGGAACAACGACATCGGCAGCGGCTTCAACGACGACCCGCACTGGCTCATCCTCGGCGTCGGCGCTTACATCAAGGAAACCGGCGACTGGGGCATCCTCGACGAACCGGTGCAATTCGAGAACGAACCCGGCTCCGAGCAGCCGCTTTACGAACACCTGCGCCGCAGCTTCAATTACACGCTCGAACGCATCGGCCCGCACGGCCTGCCGCTCATCGGCCGCGCCGACTGGAACGATTGCCTGAACCTGAATTGTTTCTCCGACACGCCGGGACAATCGTTCCAGACCACGACGAACAAGGACGGCAAGGTGGCCGAGTCGGTGTTCATCGCCGGTCTGTTTGTGCTGGCCGGGAAGGAACTGGCGACCATTGCGAAAAAGCGCGGGTTGAACAAGGAAGCTGAACGCTGCCTGGCCGAGGCGGCCAAAATGGAAAAGGTCATTTACCAGCACGGCTGGGACGGCGCGTGGTTTGTTCGCGCCTACGACGATTTCGGCAAACCCATCGGCTCGAAGGCCTGCAAGGAAGGGAAAATTTTCATCGAATCGCAGGGCATGTGCATCATGGCCGGCATCGGCCTGAAAGACGGCAAGGCGGAGAAGGCGCTGGAATCGGTGAACCAGCACCTGGCAACGAAGCACGGCATCGTGCTGCAGCAACCGGCCTTCTCGAAGTATTACATCCACATGGGCGAAATCTCCTCGTATCCGCCGGGCTACAAGGAAAACGCCGGCATCTTCTGCCACAACAATCCGTGGATCATCATTTCCGAAACCATGGTGGGCAACGGCAACCGCGCCTTCGACTATTACACCCGCATCAATCCCTCGGCGCGCGAGAAAATCGGCGACTTGCACCGGTGCGAGCCGTATGTGTTTGCGCAGATGATCGCCGGCAAGGACGCGCCCACGCACGGCGAGGCCAAGAATTCCTGGCTCACCGGCACCGCCGCCTGGACCTACTTCACCGTCACCCAATGGATTTTGGGCATCCGAACCGAATTCGACGGCCTGCGGGTTGACCCCGTGATTCCGGCAAAATGGAAGGGCTTCACCGTCACGCGCCGTTTCCGCGGCAACACCTACGTCATCGAAGTCAGGAATCCGAAAGGCAAACAACGCGGCGTGAAAAAGCTGCTGGTGAATGGCAGGGAAATCGCGGGCAACATCCTGCCCGTGCGCCCGCCGCAGTCAAAGCCCATCCAGGTCGAAGCCGTGCTCGAGGGCTAGCCGCAAGCCCGCGGGGAAAGGAATTGCGAAATGAAGAAAATGTTTTCGTTCACAGCGAAGGCGACGGTTCTATTTTTGGTCCTCTGCCTGGATCTTCTATTGGTGTCCTGTCAGACGCAATCTTCCGTGTCCAAAGTCCTGCCGGGGAAACAACCGCGGCCCCAGGTCCAACGCATCCCAAACGGGGTTCAACTGAACACCGCCGCGCTGAACGTGAAGGTGCAGTTCTATGCCGACGACATTGTCCGCGCCATCAAGTGGGTGCCCGGTGGAACATCCGAAAAATCGAGCCTGGTCGTGATTCAAACGAACCTGCCGGCTTTGAACATTCAGGTTGAGGAGAATGCCGAAACCATCACCCTCGGTTCCGGGAAAATCACCCTGCACCTGTCCAAGGCCGACGGCGCGATTCAATATCTCACCGGTGACAACCGGATCATTTTGCAGGAGCAGGGGGAGGCCATCATCACCCCGGTCAGGATTGCACATGAGACCAACGCATTCAGTGTCCGGCAAAATTTCAAACTCACGCCCGACGAAGGGATTTACGGCCTGGGACAGCACCAATCCGGTTACATGAACTATCGCGGACGCACCGTCAAGCTGGTGCAGGCCAACACGCAGGCGGTCACGCCATTCCTGATTTCCACGGCGGGCTACGGGCTGCTCTGGGACAATTATTCCAAAACCATTTTTGCCGACGACCCGGAGAACACGTCGCTTTGGTCGGAGGTGGCCGACAATATTGATTACTATTTCATCTGCGGCAAAAACATGGACGACGTCATTGCCGGATACAGAAATCTTACCGGCCAGGCCCCGATGTACGGCAAATGGGCTTATGGCTACTGGCAAAGCAAGGAGCATTATGCGACCCGCGATGAGCTTTTGGCCATCGCGCAGGAATATCGCCAGCGCCAGATTCCCATTGATGGCCTCGTCCAGGACTGGAATTACTGGGGCGGCAACACCAACTGGAGTGGAATGTTTTTTGACAAAAAAACGTATCCCAACCCGAAGGAGATGATTGACATCCTGCACCGGGAAAATTTCCATCTCATGATTTCCATCTGGGCGGGGCTTGGCCCGGCCACGCCGATTTACAAGGACATGGAACAAAGGGGCTATCTGTACCCGCCGGTGGGTTGGGCCGGCTTCAGATTCTTCGATGCCTGCAATCCGGCGGCCAACGACCTGTACTGGCAATACGTGAGCAGAGGCCTTTTTTCCCGGGGAATTGACGGATGGTGGATGGACTCGACCGAGCCCGACATCGTCAATGCCCTGACCAAGGAATCGGAGGAGTATGAAATGAAACGGGTGGGGACCAACCACCTGGGTTCTTTCGCCCGCTATCTCAACACCTATCCGCTGCTCGACACCGAATCGGTCTATGAACATCAACGGCAGGAAAACGATCAGAAACGCGTTTACATCCTCACCCGCTCGACCTTTGCCGGCCAGCAGCGGGCCGCCGCCACCACGTGGTCGGGCGACATCGGCGGGAACTGGGATGTTTACCGGAAGCAAATCTCCGCGGGCATCAACCACTGCATGGCCGGGATTCCGTATTGGACATTTGACATCGGCGCTTTCAACATCGGCAGCTATGAAGGGGTGTTTTCCAACGGCGGCAATGACCCTGCCTATCAGGAGTTTTACACCCGCATGTTTCAATTCGGCGCTTTTTGTCCCATCTTCCGTTCGCACGGTTCGGAAACGCCGCGGGAAATCTGGAGGTTCGGCGAGTTCACCAATGTTCTGGTGAAATTTGACAATCTGCGCTATCGCCTGATGCCCTACATTTATTCACTGGCCTGGCAGGTAACGGACAACGGCTACACCATCATGCGCGGCCTGCCCATGGATTTTACGTCGGACAAAAAGACCCATGCCATTGACGACCAGTTCATGTTTGGCCCGGCCATCATGGTCTGTCCGGTGACGGAGTACATGCTCCATCGGCCGCCGGAGAACAGCATCCTCATAACGCCCGAACATTTCAGAACGAAAGACGGCCGGCCGGGCCTGACGGCCAGATACTATGGCGACGCGGAGTTCAAAAAACTGGTTCACGAACAGGTCGAGACCAACATCAATCTTTTCTGGTACACCGGCTGGCCTGATTATATTACCAGCCCCAAATTTTCCATGCGCTGGGAAGGCAGGCTGATTCCGACTGAAACCGGGCTGTATCGCTTCCACATGAAAAGCTTCGGGCCAAAACGGGTTTTTCTGGACGGCCAGCAACTGACCAACAACTACACATCTGTGGAATCCTACACTGTTCTCATGGAGCTGCAGGCCGGCAAGGAATACGACTTTGCCTGTGAGACGGCCAATTCGGTCCTCGGCGCTTTCCGGGCCAAACTCTTCTGGAAGACTCCGGAAATCTTTGCCCGTGAAAAAATCGTTGAGCCGCGGCAGCAAACCCGGACGGTTTATCTGCCGGACGGAAATCAATGGGTGGACTTTTGGACCGGACAGGTTCTTCCCGGCGGCCAGACCATCAACGCGGATGCTCCCATTGATAAAATCCCGCTTCTGGTCAAGGCGGGTTCCATCATCCCCATGGGCCCGTTTATTCAATATGCGGCTGAAAAACCGGCCGATCCCATTGAATTGCGCATCTATCCCGGCGCCGATGGAAGTTTCACGTTGTATGAAGACGAGAACGACAATTACAATTATGAAAAGGGTGTCCATGCCACCATTGCTTTTCACTGGGATGACGCAAACCGCCGGCTCACCTTTGAGGACCGGAAAGGATCGTTTCCCGGCATGCTGAAGGAACGCAGTTTCAACATCGTCATCGTGGGAAAAGACCATGGAACCGGGGTGGAAAGCACCGGCAACCCGGACAAGGTCATTTTATACCAGGGCGAACGGCAAATCGTTCAATTATAAACGGGAGCCATGTGGTGTGAAGAAACTCATCGTGGACGGAAAGGATTGATTCCGACGATTGCCGTGATGAGCCTCGTGCCTATCGTTTATTCCTACATCGTTTGTGCCCATTCGCGTCCGAAATAATCCCGGCCAAACGGGAATGGCGGCCAGGCCATGATCAGATTGTCCCGGCGTTGGAATAAATTTTCACGTCTGTCACCGCCGTCACCAGAGCTGGTCGTCGGCCAGCCGGCGGGGGGGATCAAACCGTCCAGTTGGGTTGCTGGGCTTCCAGCCGTTTGACCTCCAGGCCCACAACGCAAACATCGTCCTCGAATTCAGAACTGGCGGAGAAATGTTTGATTTCGTCAAGCAGTCCCGTGAACAATTCGTTCGTCGGCAGTTTGGCGCGCTGGCGGACCGCCGCCAGCAGGCGCTCGGCGCTGAACGACTCGTGGTCTGCCCCTTCGGCTTCGATCAACCCGTCGGTGAAAAGCGCGATCAGGTCGCCCACCTCCATCGGACACTGGCGGGTGGGAAACTGTCCTTCGGCAAAAAGCCCCAGGGCCGGGCCCTTTTTTTGTTCCGGGCCATTTCCCAGCCATTCGGCCGTGCCCCGTTGCCGGTGCAGGAGTATAGGTTCGGGATGCGCCGCGC
>Ga0074045_10001250_pt1 | contig 24804 bp, 18 predicted proteins | sample BogForMeECP23OM2_FD_94442 | JGI IMG/M metagenome (GOLD analysis project Ga0074045, IMG submission 94442) | Bog forest soil microbial communities from Calvert Island, British Columbia, Canada - Bog Forest MetaG ECP23OM2 | ecosystem: Environmental > Terrestrial > Soil > Wetlands ... | reverse complement strand
TCGGCGGCGGCATCGCGAGCGGTTGAGAGAACTGGAATGCGCTTCTCGGTGTCATGCGCGTCGGTGGCCAGAACGTGGACGGCATCATGCTCGAGCAGCCAGCGTGCGGCGCGAAGAGTGCGCTCTCCCCAGAATCCTGTTAGTGCCGATCCGGTCACTTGAATCACGCAACCCTGCTCGGCCCACTCGACGACGCGCTGCAGGTTCTCGCGAAGAATGGGATTGCGCTCGGGATGGGTGATGACGGCGGTGATGCCGCGATCGCCGAGTTGCGTGAAGCAGTCCGTTGTTTGCTGCGGGATGCTGTAATTGCTCAATTCGACCAGCATGTATTGTGTGTGATCGATGGCGTAGCGCGCGGGATTGGCCAGCACATCCTGCAGATTGTCGTAGGAAAGATGGAAGTCGCAGCCCAGGCTCAAGGCTAGCGCATCGCCCACGAGTCCCTGCAGATGAGCGACCAACCCCTCAAGATATTCGCGGTCGTAGTGGTAGCGATCGTTGGCGTGAGGCGTGGCGACCTGGTGGGTGATGCCATCGGCGGCGGCCATGCGGCACATGGCGACAGAGATTTCCCAGGACTTGGAGCCGTCGTCTACTTCCGGAAGAATGTGCGAGTGAATGTCGACCACGATTTGTAGGAGTCAGATTTGATTTAAGCAGATTCGCGGCGAAAGAGAAAGCACGATAGGGCGGAGAGCGGGAAGTCTCTCAAGGTGAAGGGCGCAAGAAAAAGCCGCAAAGGTCGCGAAGACGACCTTTGCGGCTCGACGTTTTCCGGCGCATTTGCGTTCTCGATGCTATTTGGCCGGCAAGTAACTCAAGTCGGGGCGGAATTCGATGATCTCGCTGCTCTCCTTTTCCACCGAGTGGTCGATTCGATCGACGATGGAATCGGCTTCCGACTGACCGAAGGCTTCCTTGAGCATGTCGCGGAAGGGCTTCACGTTCGGGTTATCTGCGAAATCGGCCCAGTTCTTGTGGGGCAGGACGAGGACGAAGGTTCCGGTGGGACCACCGCTCACCAGTTCGTACCATTCGTAATTGATGGGCCACTTCGTCTTCTCTGACGCGTCATGGACGCGGGCGATCGCGGAGCGGAAATCCGATTCTTTCCCGTAGCGAACCTGAAACGTGAGGATCTCAGAGAATTTGGTGGGCGCCATGTCGCCGGCGGGGTTGCTGATCTTGGGCATGAACTCGTAGTAGCGAAGGGCAAGGGACTCTATGTAGGCGCCCATAAGCTTCTGGAACTCGGCTTCGTCGGCCTCGTCAGAGACGGCGGGTTTGTCGAGATCCGGCCAGTGCTGGGCGAAGCGGCCGACGATAAACACTCCCGTGTTGTCGCCGCTGAGGGTCCGCCAAACGTATAGCGGCAGTGGGTCGTTCTGTTGCTTGTGCCATGCCGCCTTCTGTTTTCTGCCCGCCTCATATTGCGTCACGGTTCCGTTTTTCAGTCTCTGAAATTCGATGCTGGCGACGGTGCCGGCTTTTTCCTGAGCAGCCAGCGAACAGGCTGCGAACAACATGATTCCAACAACAGCTGACAGCAGCTGATTGCGTTTCATGGTTTCCTCTTTTCTATAGGTTTCTGGTTTCCCACACTTCAAACCGCACAGGCACGCCCTGACCGGCTTGGTTTGCGACGTCAAGTTCCAGTTGTAGCGAGCGCCCGGGTGTGGATGGAAAGAACGCGAGCATGGTACATGATTTCGTGGAGGTGCGGCGAAAAATTGAAAAGTGTCTAACGTTGAGGACGCCGAGGACGTGGAGAGGGATAGAGGCCGCCCCATTCTTTGGGACTCAATACCGGAGAGACGATATCGCCGGTGATCGTGATCTTTCCGTCTAGGAAGCCGAATATGTCGTCAGTGACCTTCCTTCGGGCAGTGGACGCCTCTACCTTTTTGCCGCGCTTGCGAACACGGGCTTTCTTTTGGGAGTCGCCCGTCTTTTGCACTGCGGTGATTTTTCTGGATTTCGCCATACTGTATTAATCGACAAGCGGGCGAATAGCTTCACGCACCCGCCTCCCCAGAGAGTCGAACGTCAGGCATCAGCTTAACGCTGCCGGATGAGGCGCGTGCTGCAAAGCGACACTATGCCCCGTAGAGCTCGGGGACGAAATCGGCAATCCCCGCATGCGCCTTAGTCAGCGTGGGACAATCGGCAGCAAGCGCACGCGTGTTTGTCGATGTCCGACTGAAAGCAGAGCACCGGCTTCAAGTTCAGGTTCCAAGTGGCGGAGCGCCGCAACGATGCGCTCGCCTATCATTTGCGCCATGACGTCTTCTGCTCTTATCTGCACCACACTCGGTTTCTCGCCATGAGTCGCGGCAAGGATTGCACTGAAATCCATGTCATGGGTCAGGACCACGTAATCGTGCTGGGCGGCGCCATAATTTCGGAGTCAGGCTCGCTGCCTTTGCCAACTTCCGACCAGTGAACCGTCTCCCATCCTGCATCGGTAAGGAAACGTACCCAGCGCGGGGAAAGATTCATGTCGAGAAGCAATTTCATGCGCCGGGAAGAACGACCTCGCGGTCTTCCGCGAGCCAAGCGGCGTAGCGCAGCGCCTCGAGAATGTCTTCGCGCTCAAGGTATGGGTAATCCGCCAGGATTTCCTCGATTGTGTGTCCAGCGCCGATCTGTCCGACGATCATGCCCACGGTTATGCGCTTACCCCGGATGCAGGCTTTTCCTCCCATGACGCCAGCTTCTTGAGCGATCCGATTGAACCGTGTCATAACAAGTCTCCCGAGGCGGTCGTCTTCGGTTGAGGATACCACGGAGTTTCCGTTAGATCATGCGCTGCCGTAGCGCTCGCGAATGAATTCAGCAATCCCGGCATAGGCGCTGGTCAGCGTCTTCTCATCCGGCAGGAACACAATGCGGAAGTGCTGCGTGCCGGGCTTCTGGCCGAAGCCGGAGCCGTGGACTACCATGACGTGCTTCTGGCGGATGAGTTCTTTGACGAAGACTTCGTCGCTCTCGGGAATGTCGATTCTTGGGAAGGCATAGAAGGCGCCGCGCGGGGCTACGCAGCTGATGCGAGGCGTCGACTCGCACCATTGTTGGGTTAGATCGCGGCGGGAGCGGAGTTTGCGTTGCACTTCGATGAGGTGATCCTGCGGGCCTTCGAGCGCAGGCTTAATGGCGTATTGCTCCGGATGGTTTGCGCAGAGGCGGGCGCGCAGCAGGCGGTGAATGCCTTCGAGATAAGGCCTGATGGCCGCGGCGTCGCCGGAGGCTATGCCCCAGCCGATGCGCCATCCTGGCACCAGATAATTTTTCGACATGCCGCCGAAGGTGAGGCAAGGCACATCGGGAGCCACGGCGGCGAAGGCCAGGTGGGGCGTGGCGTTTCCTTGCGAATCGTAATCGAGAATCAGCTTGTCGTAGATTTCGTCGGAGAAGACTACCAAGTTATGGCGGCGGGCTACTTCAGCGATTTGTTCCAACATCTGCCGCGAGCACAGCGAGCCCGTGGGATTGTTGGGATTGATCAGCACGATGCCGCGAGTGCCAGGCGTTAGCTTGCGTTCGATGTCGGCCAATTCAGGCTGCCAGGCGTCTTCTTCGTTGAGGTCGTAAGCGTTGATCGCTATGCCCAGCTTGCATAGGACTGCCGAGTAGAGCGGGTAGTCGGGCTTGGGGGTGAGAATGTCTTCGCCGGGATTTACCAGAGCGCTGATGCAGAGGTCGACTGTTTCGCTTACTCCGGAGGTGACGAAAACATCCTGCACGGTGGTGATGCCTTTGCGCTGGGCTTCGCCGCGGATTGCTTCCAGGGCTTCGGGGATTCCTGGCGAGGGCGCGTAGCCGTTCTTGCCATCGCGCATGGCTTTGTAGGCGGCCTCGATTATGTGAGGTGGGGTTTGGAAGTCGAAGTTTAGAGGGTCGCCTACGTTTAGCGGGAGAACCTTGTGGCCTTGTTTTATTACTTCATCGGCTACGCAGGCCAGGTCGCGGATGGCGTAGCGGACGTTATCCAGCCGTTTCGCGGGGGCGATTTGCGTTTGCGTTATCGGCATGGCTAGAGAAAAACCATAAACACGGGGGTCACAGAGGTGCACGGGGTAATGCTATCTTCCCTGGCTTCCGGGCTTCGAAATTCCGTCGCCTCTCTCTTTGCTTCGCCTCTTTGATTTATTCGCTCTTCGTCGTGCCCGTCAGCGCATCGATCAGGGCTGCGCCTTGCGGGCTTCCCCAGCCGGTTACCAGGTCATAGCCGGTTACCGCAGTGTAGCCGCCGTTGCTGCCGCTGGTGATGTCGTGAAAGTCGGTAGTGTAGGTTGAGCCTACTCCTAGCGCATAGATGGCTGGGTTTAGAAATCCTAGCGTCGATTTGCCGGCGGACACTGCTTGTTCGTTCGCCATAGCGATGAAGCTGGCCCACTGCGGGGCGGCGAAGCTGGTGCCTCCGTTGCCTCCGCCGCAGGTGGCGTCGTAGCAGCTGTATTGGTTGGTGTTCGCCTCGGCGGCGACATCAGGGTAGTTTCGCAAGGTCGTGGAGCCGTGATTGAGCGCGGTGATCACGCCGGGAAGCTGCTGGTAGCTGGGAATCGGAACTCCATTTTTCGAGGGGCTGCCGGCGCTGCCGTTCCAGCCGGTTTCTGATTTCCACGCTCCTCCAGGGCTCACGGTGTTGATGTCGGTGCCGCCTACGGCGGTGATGTAGGGATCGTCGGCAGGCCAAACCACGTCGCCTGGAGTGCCGGAGCCGTTGTCGCCGGTGGCTACAAAGACGCTTTGGCCTTGCGTAGCCATTTCCATGAAGATGGGGTCGAGGGTGCTCTCGTTATCGGGCCATCCCCAGGAGCAACTGAGGGTCTTGGCGGTGTTGTCGACGGCCATCTGGTTGAAGATGGATGCGTCTTTGCTGCCGACGTAGACGATTACTTCCTTTAGCCCTGGGGCCATGCCGATGGCCATCTCAATGTCGATGACCTGCTCGCTATCGTCGCAGGTAGATGGTGGGCATTTCAAGCTTACGCCGTTCAGCGATACGCCCTTCACCTTCACGCTGATGGTCTGCTTGAGATTCTGGAAATAGGTTTTCACGTCAGCTCCGTTGTATCCGGCGAATTCGAATAGGCCGACGGTTTGTCCTTTGCCGGTGAGCGGGCCGGAGCCGTAGTAGGCGGCGCGCATGTCGCTGGCGACATATTGGCCGCCCGGACCGGAGCCGGTTTTGCGGATGGCATGATCCGCGCCAGGTTGAACGCGGATATTTTTGGCGTGCGGTAGCGCGAAGTTATCTAAGCCGGAGATGTGCAGGACCGGTGCTGCCAGATCCAGGGATGGTTCGCGATCGGGCGCGTAGAAGGTGCGGCTCTCGGTGGGATGCTGATAGAGATTCAGCTTGAGGTTGAAGGCTCTCTCGATGTTCGCGGCGGGGCCTTCGATGTCGAGGACCAGCCGGTTGGCGGCGGTGTCGATGATGTCGAGGCCGTTGGCTCGCGCGAAATTTATCGTCCCCGCATAGTCAGACTCGGTGGGACCGAATCTGCTGGTGAACTCTTCGACGCTTAGATATTGATGGAAGCTGGGACTCTGCGGGTCGTAGAGTTGTTGCAGGAGATCGTCGAGCTCTGCCTGATTGCGCAGCGGTAAGGAGATCGCAAGGCTTAGACGCTGTTCGCTGGGGACATGGCCGACCAGCGGAGCGACTCCGGTGGAGACTGCCGCGGGAACGTGGGTGGTGAGGGTGCGCTGCTCGGCCTGGGCTGCTGCGAGAAAAAGGCTGGACGCGCACAACATGCTAATTGCCGCCGACATCATTCTCTTCATCGTGTGTCTCCCGGTCGGTAGGTTACAACGCTGATATAGTCTCCGACAACAGATTAAAGGCTCTCGCGGAAATCCTTAACACGGGAGCGCCGGGTCATCACGGCAGGGACGACCAGCCCACCACCACGCCGGCATTGTTGATGGCCGTTGCGGTGGAATAGGTGCCCCCGAGTGTTCCCAGATCCTGAATTTCGTTTGGGGCGGTCCAGAGGACTGCGTGAGTCACGCCGGTCTGCGTCAGGTCGGAAAGGCCGGCGATCAGGCCGGACTGATTGATGGCTTCGGCGGCACTGTTCTGGCCCCCGAGAGTGCCGAGGTCCTGCATGCCGGAGGCTTGGGTCCAGAGGAAGGCGTGAAATGGTGAATTTCCGGTGAGCCAAGACCAGCCGACGACCTGGCCGGATGCGTTAATGCCCAGGGCGTTGCTCATATCTCCGCCAAGCGTTCCCAAGTCGGCGATTTTTGAGCCCACCTGTTTGATGAAGGCGTGGCTGAGGGTGCCAGCATTGTCGAGTGGCGAAGCACCTACAACCGTTCCAGCAGAATTCACGGCGTATCCGAAGCTATAGTCGGAACCTAACGTGCCGAGAGAGTGCATACCAGTCTTAGGCGTCCAGAGGAAGGCCACGGTTTGGACGCTTCCTTTTGTGGCTGCGGAACCGGCTACAGCGCCCTGGTCGTTGATGGCAACTGCGCTGCTGGAGCTTCCGCCAAGGGTGCCGAGGTTATGCGTAATTCCGTTGGGAGTCCAGGCCACGGCGACGGCTGTACCGGAGACGGCGCTCGCCGCACCCACGATCTCGCCCCTCGAGTTGATGCCGTCGGCTGCGGCGTATTCTGCAGAGGCTGGGCCCAGGTCTTGCAGGCCGCCGCTTGAAGTCCAGCGAAAGGCGCGAAAGTTGCCGCTGCTGGTCTCGTAGTAGCCGACCACCTCCCCGGCGTCGTTGATGGCGTTGGCGTAGCTGCTGGTGCCTAAGCTGCCGAGATCTTGCATTCCGGAGGCGGACGACCAGAGAAACGCGTGATAGGTGGGAGTTTGTGCCCATGCGCCAGCGGCGGTCGCGAACATGAGCAAGGCGAGAGTCAGAGTGCGACGCGCTGGGGACATGGGAGTCTCCTTCTTAGAGTGGTTTGAAGGGCGCGGACGAATCAGTGCCGTCTGCAGGGGAGTTGACGCGAGGAGTATATCCCAAGGTAGCAGGCTAGGGAAGGGTGACAAAACTTGCATTGCTTGCTCGACTCAAAAACCCTAAACACAGGGGAACACAGAGGGGCACAGGGTAGATCGACTGCTGACCCGCGCCCCTCTGAATACTTAATCCGCTCTGTCGATCTGTGCCTTTTGCAGCTTGTCCGAATAATCTACGTAGACGGACTTCCACTCGGTATAGAAATCAATTGCGCCGATTCCGCCTTCGCGGTGGCCGTTGCCGGTGGCTTTGGTGCCGCCGAAAGGAAGATGGACTTCGGCGCCGATGGTGGGAGCGTTGATGTAGGTGATGCCCGCATAGAGGTCGCGGATGGCGGCAAAGGCTTTGTTCACATCTTTGGTGTAGAGGGCGGAGGAGAGTCCGTACTCGATGCCGTTGGCGATTTCTATGGCGTCTTCGAGGTCGTCGCAGGGGATGATTGAGACGACGGGGCCGAAGATTTCTTCCTGCGCGATGCGCATGTTGGGGTCGACGTCGGTGAAGACGGTGGGCTCCATGAACCAGCCGTATTGGTAATCGCCTTGATCGAGGCGGTTGCCGCCGCACACCAGCTTTGCGCCTTCGTTCTTACCGATTTCGACGTAGCTGAGGTCGGTCTGAAGTTGTTTTTCGTTGATCGCTGGACCCATCTCTACGGTTTCATCCAACCCGTTGCCTACTTTTAGTTTCTTCGCACGGGCTACGTAACGCTCTACGAATTCGCGGTAAACGCCTTTCTGCACGATGATGCGACTGGTGGCCGTACAGCGCTGGCCGGTGGTGCCGAAGCCTCCCCAGAGTCCACCTTCGATGGCTAGATCGAGGTTGGCGTCGTCGAGCACGATCATGGGATTTTTGCCGCCTAATTCCAGCGAGCAGTGTTTGAACGTCTTAGCGGCGATACCTCCGATGATGCGGCCTACGGCGGATGATCCGGTGAGCGAGATGGCGCGCACGTCGGGGTGATCGGCCAGGGGCGTGCCTACTTCGGGGCCGAAGCCGGCGACGATGTTGATTACGCCTTTGGGCAGGCCAGCGTCGGTTAGGGCGCGGACCAGGTTGAAGGTGGAGAGTGGAGTGTCCTGCGCGGGCTTGATGACGCAGGTGTTACCGCAGACGATGGCTGGGAGCAACTTCCAGGATGAAATCGCCATGGGGAAATTCCAGGGCGTGATCATGCCGCAGACTCCGATGGGCTGGCGCACGGCCATGGCGAACTTGTTCGGCATCTCCGAGGGGACGGTGGGGCCGAAAAGACGACGGCCTTCGCCGGCGTTGTAGTAAGCCGCGTCGATGGCTTCCTGCACGTCGCCGCGAGTTTCGGCGAGCACCTTGCCCATCTCGCGGGTCATCTCGCGGGCGTACTCTTCCTTGCGTTCGATGAGAATCTCGGCGGCGCGGAAGACGATTTCGGCGCGGCGCGGGGCTGGGACCAGGCGCCACTTGGCAAAGGCTCGCTTGGCGGCATCGACCGCGGCGTCTACGTCGGCCTTCGCGGATTTCTGGAAGATGCCGACTACGTCGCGAGTGTCGGCGGGATTGCGATTTTCGAAGGTCTCTCCGGTGGAGGAGTCGACCCACTCCCCGTCGATGAAGTTCTTCATGACTTTGGTTGGGGTGTGGCTTAGGGTCGCGGGGGAAGCCAGGGTATCGGTTGCCATTATTGCTCCTTATGAATGACTGGATATTGATGCTACAGGGGGCGGGAGAGATGCTGCAAGGGAGGGTGGCTCGAACCTATGGGAGGACCGTCCGAGCCTTAGAAGCAAAAAATCGGCGCAGTTCTCGCCGATCATTTCTCAACCGAAGTCTATTTTCTGCCCCGTAGAATCGCGGCCATCACACGCGGGCTGCGGCGGCCGTGCATTATGGCCACTACCCACAAGGACTTTTCGTTCGTCGCGTAGGCAATCAGGAATTCACGCACAAGGGTGAACCGGGACGGGTGGTGAGATCCGGGCGCTTATGGCCCCGCTTTGGGAAAGACACAAGCTTATCGAGCGCCGCCAGGATTTCCGCGATTAGACTATCGGCGGCGGTGGGGTTGTCGTCCGCAATGAAGTCCCAAATTTCGTCAAGATCGACGATGGCCTCCGGGTGAAAATCGTATCCTGTCATTTCTTACGGCTGGTACGACGAGTGGAACCCGGCGGGGAACGGCGGGAGGCGCTCTTTTCGCGGAAGTGGGCAATGACTTCATCGCCGGAGACAGGCTTCACACGGTCATTCTTCAGGTCGTCATAACGGCTGTTGAGCATCACCTGAGTTTGGCTTAGCTCTTCGAAGTACCCGGCGACGGCGTCCTCAATCAACTCGTCGGGGCCGCGCCCGGTTTCCGTCACCCAACGGTCGATCTTGGCCTGAATCTCCGGATTGTTGAGGCGCACATCCATCACCTCAAGATACGGGAATGACAGGTCTCGCGGCAATCGGAAAAGGCTCCTACGGCAAGCTAAATTCAAATTCAAAGACAGCGGACAGGAGTGTCCGCTCCACACGAGCAGATTCTCACGTCTTCTAGATGCCGTAGTTCACGCCGCGGAGGCCATCTTTGTAGGCTTCGAGGGCTTCGGTGTATCGAGTGTGGGCGTCGTGTTCGCGAAAATGGGCGTCGTCCCATTTCTCCCAGGCGGTCATGGAGTGGTCGGGAGTGGCCAGCGCTTCTTCGGTGCGGATGGCTTCGACCCATTCATCGGTGGCTTTTTTGTAGGCTAGACGCAGCTGATCTAGATCGGCAGGGCTCATAGGCTCGGAGGGTACCGCGCGTGGGTATGGTGGTCAATTGGATCGCGGAGAATTCATAAAGAATTAACAATGTTAAAGGTGCGGATGCGACAGACTCCTCCACTTCGCCGTCGCTCCGGCTCCGGCTCGGGTCGGAATGACAACAGTTTCGGATGGCCGGAAAATCCGAGGCCAAAGTCACGATCAACGTCAAGGGCAGCGGGCGAGGGCGCCCGCTCTACATTGGCCGATTCATTGGCCTGCTGACTTATGGCTTCCGGCCCCTGCTTCGAATTCTTCGGCCATCCAGTGTTGCAGGGCGGTTATGTTTTGCGGGCGGCCCAGGAAATTCTTTACCAGGTCATTGGCTGACATGGAACCGCCGGGCTCCAGCACAACGCGGCGGTAGCGCATGGGGGCATCGCCGGCTAAGAGATTGTTGTGGTCGAATTGCAGGAAGAAATCCTCGGCGATCACTTTATCCCACAGATAGGTGTAGTAAGCGCTGGAGTAGCCGCCGAGGTGGCCGAACGAGGCCCAGAAGTGGGTTCCGGGCTGCGGCGTGAAGAGGGTGTATTGGCTACTGTCGTGGTTGGTGGTGGCGTCGAGATCGACCGCTTCCGGTTTCGTCTTGTAAATATCGTAGGAGATCGCGGTGAGAGAGTTTTGGCGATCGACCCAACCGCCGCGTCCGAAGGCGTTGGCGCGGTTCATGCGGGCCACTAATTCGGCGGGGATGGGCTCGCGCGTCTTGTAGTGCAGGGCGAACTTGGCGAGCACCTGGGGGCTGTGAATCCACTCTTCCAGCATTTGCGAGGGGGCTTCGACGAAATCGCGCTCCATGGTGATGCCGCTGATGCCGGCCCATTGTTGCTGGCCGCCCAGGATGTGGTGCATCAAGTGGCCGAATTCGTGGAAGAAAGTTTGCACGTCGTTGTAATCCATCAAGCCGGCGTCGTCGGCCGTGGGAGCGGGGAAGTTGCACACCAGGGCGGCTTCGGGCAGTTGCTTGCCGCGTATGCCTTCGAGGATGGCGAACATGGCGGCGTGGCTATATTTACCGTGGCGCGGATGCATATCGAGGTAGAAGCGTCCAATGGGCTTGCCGTTATCGATCACGATCCAGGTTTCGACCGCTGGGTCCCACGAGGGAACATTTTCTTCCTGCTGGAAGCTGACGTGGAAGAGATCGGCGGCGGTGTCGAGGATGCCTTGCTTTACCTGCATGAAGGGAAAGTAGGGGCGAACGGATTGAGAGTCGAAGTCGTATTGCGAGCGGCGCACTAATTCGGAGAGATAGTTGCGTTCGTAGTCCCAGATTTCTTTGGCGCCGGGGTCGGTCTTTTGCTTTTCGGCAAGCAGCATTTGGAATTCACGTTCAGCCAGCGGACGCGAGGCGTCTTTCACTTTAACGATGAAGTCGGCGATGTTGCTGCCTTTCACCGCCATTTTGTCGGCCGCGTTGTAGTCAGCCCAGGAAGAGAACCCGAGCAGCGTGGCGATCTCGTAGCGCGTCTTCATCAAGTTGGTGAGGACTTCCTGATTTTGCGGGTAGGCGCGGGTGTTGAAGGCCAGCCAGAGGCGGCTGCGGAGGTCGTCGCTTTTGGCAAAGGTACCGACGGGCAAGGCGTCAGGATAATCGGTGGTGATGCGGACCTTGCCATCAGCGCCGGGCTTGTGGCGGTCGATGTAATCCTGGGGCAGGCCGTCGAGTTCGGAGGGATCGGCCTCGATCGATTTTTGTCCGTCGGAAATGTTGCGTTCGAATAAAGACAGCTGGTCGGTGGCCTGGTCGTTGAGTTTCTTGATGCGGGCGCGGGTGGCGTCGTCTTTATCGACGCCGGCGAGGCGGAATTGGAGCAGTTGGCGCTCGACATAGTAGCGCGTGGCGGAGTCAGCATGCGACAGATCGACGGCGGCAAGCGCGTTGTAAATCTCGTGATTGAGAGAGATTGTCGTGAAGGCGGCGCTGGCCTTGGTGAGCATGGTGGTGGCGTGGTCGCGGAAGGCGGAGTCGGGATGCACCTGCTCCATGAGGCTGGCCAAGTTGGCGGCGGAGCCGATCTGGTGGAAGGCTTGGTCGAGCGGAGCGAGAGTGTTGTCAATCGTGCGCGGGCCTTTGGCGGCGAGCAATTCGTCGATGGAGTTCTGCGCAGCGGCGAGGCGGTCGTTCTCGATTTTTTCGAAGGCGGGGATGTCGGGCTTCGCCGCCCAAACTGCAGGCTGGGAGACTGCGATTTTTTGGGCAGAGAGGACTCCGGCGAGCATTAATGGAAGGCAGAATAGGACGGCGAGACGCAACGCGAACAACATGAAGAAACCTCGGGCGAAAGAGTTTGCGAACGGGCGAACGATTTAGAGCTAACTTGTGTCCGCTTACGAAGCTTGAAGTGCAGTTTAATTGTTGATGACGGCGGTTCGCGGTGTCAAGCGGAGTGAGGAAGAATGGATCTTGCGGGGCAGCGAGAGGAGGACGGAATCTTTTTAGCTCGAAACTAAGGCCGTGGACCGTGCAGATATTTACTGCTGGGGAACCGCTAGGAAGCCATGTCAAATGTTATTGACGTCGTCGAAGTAGTAGCCGACGGTCTGCTCGAAATCGTTCGTCGACGTTGCCCCCGTTTCCGTCGACCCAGCGTAGTTGAATGATGTGAACGCGATGCCATAGCTCAGCATGAATCCTTGCGTTACACCCGACGTATCGTAGAACCCGGTTGCCTGGTTGTTGTTGTTGAACGAGGTCAATAGGGTGTTTAAGGCCCCCGAGTATCCGACGCTGCTGAACGTACCGTTCCAGGTTGGCGGCGATGCGTATTCGACGAATCCCAAGGAGTAGCCGCTGTTCTGGTAGTAAGTGCCCGCGGCGACGCCGTCGCCGTTTATCCCTCGGACGACCGTCTCCGTGGCCCCTGGGTAATTCACGGCGAAGAAATTCGCCGCTGGTGGCGGGCTCTGGTAGTAGAGGAAGCCGCTGAGAGTGTTTCCGCTGGCGTAGCTACCCACCACCTGGCCCGCGTCATTAATGCCATAGGCAATCGTGCCGCTGCCACCAGGATAGTTGAGTGGAACGTACTTGACGCCGCTCAACAGGAAACCGTGCTCCTTGGACGACGAATCGAGCCAGGCACCGGCGATCTGCCCAAGATTGTTAATTCCATAGGCGACAGTAGATACGGCGCCGGGGTAGTCGATGGAGGTATATGTTCCGCTGCTCAACAAGAATCCGTGGGTGTTTCCGGCTGTGTCCTGATATTCCCCTACGACCTGGCCCGTCTGCCCAGAGCCGTTGATGATGGCGCTGCTCGACATGTCGTTGATACCCCACGCGTAGGTCCCAGTGGCATTTGGGTAGTCGAAACTTGTGTACGTGTAGGACGAGGGCAGCTTGGAGCCGTTATTGGCGTTTAGGACCGGGGCGTTGTCGATGTCGGGGTCGATGTTAATCGTGCTGCTTCCAAAGGTCGTCGACTGGTTCATTAAGAACTGGTGGGCGCGCTGACCATTCGGCCAAAGGCTGTCGCTAAGGCCTTGGTTCCAGACTGTGATCTGAGGATATGGGTTTTTCTTGGTGGGTGGGCTTGCGATCCAGATCGCGTCCGCCTGGGCGACGTTCTGGCTCGAGATATCGCTGCTGATGGCGGCAGGGGTGGCATAGACCCCAACGAGGTAGCCGCTGTAAGCGTTGTGAACCTCGTCGACGAAGCCGTCCACGTAAGATTGAACAGCGGCACTGCATGTTCCTCCGATCGTGTAGCTTTCGATGTCGAAATAGATGATGCCGCTCGTGATGCCAAGCGCCTGATCTGCAGCCACCGCTAGATCTGCCTGCGCGGCCCCTTGGTCGCTGGCGGTTGCTGGGGTTGTGCTGATGAATTGCGTAATACCCGTCGAGTCGTTTACACATGTCGATTGCAGCCCGAACCATGTCGGGACGATGCCCATCCGTATCCTTCTACCGTGGAAAGCCATGACTGATTGGCATATTTGCTTTTTACTGTGCTCTTGTTTGGAGACCCGTAGAGGTAGATGTAAACATCGTAATAAGGGCTAGAGTTCGACCACGTCTGCATAGCGGACGGCGAGGGCGTGGGCCAGGTGTCGAATCCAAGGTGCGTGCTCACATCGCCCGCGGCTGGTTGGGACGCAGGACTTGCCTCCGGAAGTGTCCTCGCCTCAGTGCGCGTGCGCTTCCGTGGAATCTCGTCCGACGAAGCCAGTGGCGGAACGGTCCCAGCCGGGTCCGGCGTCACGTTGGTCCAACTAATGCCGCCATCGTCCGTTGATAATATCCAGTAGGTCGCGAGAACCCAGCCCCTCTGAGGGCTGACGAAACTCAACTGGTCTACGGTGGAGGCGCGCACGGAGATCCGTGTGGATTGGTGCTTCGTCCCGGCGCTCTGTCCGTTCCGCGAAAGGTCGATCTGCCCGCCTGAGATTGCTGCCGTCAACAGTTCTCCATTGACGATGGCGGAAGGGTAGGCAGCCCAAGGGTGCGCGTCAGGCAGCGGGCCCGTTGTTATAAGCGCATGCCAGGTCCGGCCGCTGTCTTCCGTCTTGAATAAGACTTCGGGTGCTCCCGAACTCATGCTGCTCTCATAGTTTGCTGGAAGGTAGCCCGTCCTTCCATCGACGAAGACAGGAAGACCGTAGACTGGGCTCAGGTCCTGCGAAATCTGCGCTGGCACAGCTAGCAACAAACGCTGCCAGCTGTCGCCTGAGTCGTGGGTGCTATAGATCTCTTGATCAGGCCCCCCGGAGATCCACCCATCCTTTGCGTTGACAAAGCAGAAGTGCTCCGCCATCGGCAGCGTGCTCCTGGGGAGCTGCGTCCAGCTTTTGCCTCCATCAACCGTTCGCAGCATCAAGCCCGAGCTTCGTCCCACTTGCAGGTTTCGTTTCAAGACCGCCCAGCCGTGTTGTGGGTCCGTGAAGTCAAGGAACGTTACGGCGGAGAATCCCTGACCGTCCTCTGTGATGACGGGTCGGGGCACGGGATCGACGATCTTTGGGCGGACGATTGACCAGTTCGCGCCTGCGTTTGTGGTCGATGCGAACTCGAAGCATGCGTCGTCGGTTAACGGATCGCGGCCATCGCTGCAACTCAGAAGCACCCATCCGGTGGAGGAGTCCAGAAAGAAAACTGACGAAACCCTCTGCTCCTTGTGGTCAAGCTTGGGGGTGATGTCGCTCCAACGTGCGCCGCCGTCGGTGGTCCAGAAGAGTTTTTGTTTTGTCGCCGCCCAGCCAACGTTGGGCGTCAGAAGTTTCATGGATTCGATTCTGCCCGCCTGCTGCGCCCTCGCGGCTATGCCGAAGCAGATCGTTAACAGGAGTGAAAGAACGGAACCGACTCGCATTACTCGCATGGAATTCTCCTAGTTTTGAAATCCACGAAACCTGAGGTGGCAAGGCACTCCCTGGGCTCGAAAAAGCGTTCAGTCTTATTGGACACCGCGAGGGAAGTCGTGCGGTGACTGAACACGTGAATTGTCGCCGCCTAACACCGAGCAGTCAACCTGACTTTTTCCACAGAGCGGCGCGAAAGCGTACGGCGCTACGTTGCGACAGAGCGTACTCCCCGCAAACGAAGGTAATGTTCCCAGTTGATTACCTATTCTTGGCCCCCAAAGGCTTGTGATAACGTTGGAATTACCGCATATTCAGAAGGTTTGAATAAGCTTTATAGGGGCACGTGTCTTCGCAGACTCGCAAACCGGGCATCCACATCGCGTGGAAAACGGTCACGTACCGCAGTGTGGCGCTGCTGATCCTGGCAGGGGTCGCGCTGTTTTCGCTTGCGATACGGTTGGCGTTTCCACAGTTTACCGAGAGCAGCATCCGAGCGGCCGACAATGTGGCCAATAAGGTTCTGGAGCGGGTGGCGGGCATGGCGCCGCCGGCGAGCGGGGGTAAATTAACCGCGCAGAACGCGCACTTCACCGCCCTCGACGGCACGGTGCGGGTGAAGAAGGGCCGAGGCGAGAGCTGGATGGCGGCGGACTACAACGTCCCGCTGGAAAAAGGCGACGTTGTCCAGACTGGCTCCGAAGGCATGGCGAAGGTGGTGTTTAACGATGGCACCAGCTATACGGTGAAGCAGGATTCGCTGATCGTGATCGAAGAAAATTCGGCCAACGATCAGCAGCAGACGAATGTCGCAGTGGCGGTGAGCACCGGAACCGTGGATCTTTCGACGGCCACTTATTCGCAGGGATCGAAGTCGCAGGTGATCGTGGCCGGGGCCACGGCATCGCTGGCGCCGGAGTCAACGGCGCAGGTGCATAACGATCCCCAACTGGATCAACACGAGATCCTGATGAAAAAGGGCAGCGGCGAAGTGCAGCGCAACGGAGAGACAGTGCAGTTAGCGAATTGGGAGAAAGTCAGCTTCCGGGCCGCAGAAACGCACATGGAGAAGGCCAAAGGGACGGGTCCGCCAACCCCGATTTCTCCCGCGAACATGGCGCCGATTTTTACCGCAGGCGAAACCACCAAGGACGTGGAATTTTCCTGGACCCCGATGGCCAATGCCGCCGGTTACCGGCTGCGCATCTCAAGGAATCCTTATTTTTCCTCCACGCTGGTGGATAAACGAGTGAGTACTGCCGATGTTACTGTTACCAGTCTCGGTGAAGGCGCCTACTACTGGATGGTACAGTCATATGAAGCGTCAGGAAAGGAATCGGTGGAGAGCGAAAAGAACCGCTTCACCATCATTCCCAAAGGGAAGCAGACGGAAGCCATCGATCTGGAGCTGGATCCCTTCATTCAGCACGGGCATGTGATCGAAGTAATGGGAAAGACGCAGGTCGGAGCCCGCGTGATGGTAAACGGGCGGGAGGTTCCAATGATCAACTCCGACGGCAGCTTCCATTACTTCACGCCGCCGCTGGCTACGGGAGAAGCGGTGATCACGGTGACGGCGCAGACGGTGCAGGGTGGAGTGAATACGCAGCAGAAGAAGATTGTGATTCAGTAGCAGCGGCCTGGGGCGGCTCGAGGGCGGGACGCCCGCGCCGGACAGCCGGCCGGAGGCCGGCGCTACCGGGCGCGACGTTACTAAGTTCTGGAAGTGAGGTTCTGGTCAGGAGTACAAGGAACCTTCGATGTCGGCAAGGCTGCGCATCTCTCATAGACTAGAGAGAGCATTACGCAAAGGGAGCAGGCAGCCGGGCCGGATGGAGCAAATTCGGGTTCGCCCGCAAACCGTGCGATCAAAGTAGATCGCGAGAAGAGTTCGTCCATGTCAAGCAACGGATTTCATTCTTCACGTTCGCATAATCTCAGGTCGCTGTTCAGCCTGTTTTCTAGCGACCTAGCCATTGATCTGGGGACGGCCAACACCCTGGTCTACGCGCGCGGCAAGGGCATCGTGGTGAACGAGCCTTCGATTGTCGCCATCAACAAGAACACGGGCGAAGTAGAAGCCGTGGGCAAAGAGGCGAAAGAGATGCTGGGCCGCACGCCGGGCAACATCGTCGCCATCAAGCCCATGAAGGATGGCGTGATCGCCGACTTCAAAGTCACCGAGAAGATGCTGAACTATTTCATCCAAAAGGCGCACAACCGCAAGATGCTGGTGCATCCGCGAATTGTGATCGGGGTTCCGTCGGAGATCACGCAGGTGGAAAAACGCGCCGTCATGGACTCGGCGTATCGCGCCAAGGCGAGCGAAGTGCACCTGGTGGAGCAGGCCATGGTGGCGGCGATCGGCGCGGGGTTGCCGATCACCGAACCGAGCGGCAACATGGTGGTCGACATCGGCGGCGGGACGACTGATATCGCTGTCATTTCTTTGAGCGGCATCGTTTACTCGCGCTCGGTGCGGATGGCCGGCAATCAGATGGATGAAGCCATCATGAATTATCTGAAGCGGAAATATAACCTTCTGATCGGCGAGCGCACGGCTGAGCAGATTAAAATGGAAATTGGGTCGGCTCATCAGCTGGACAAGCCGATGACCATGGAGATCAAAGGGCGTAACCTCATTGAAGGCGTGCCCAAGACCATTACGGTGGACGACGGCGAAGTGCGCGAGGCGCTCAGCGAGTGTGTCTCGACGATTATGAATGCGATTCGCGTGGCTTTGGAGCGCACTCCGCCGGAACTTTCGGCCGACATCAGCGACCGCGGCATCGTGCTGACCGGCGGCGGGGCGCTGCTGAAGAATCTGGATAAGCGCATTCGCGAAGAAACCGGTCTGCCGGTCTCGATTGCCGACGATCCGCTGTGCAGCGTGGTCTTAGGTACGGGCAAGATGCTCAGCGACTTCAAGCTGCTGAGAAAAATCTCGATCGAGTAAGTTTCAAGGTTTCAGAGTTTCAATGTCTCAAGGTGCCGGCACAGCGAACAACTGCTTGGATCGACGCTGGCAGTTGATTTCTTGCGACTTTGAAGCTTTTGAAACCTTGAAACTTTGAAACCTGCTTTATGGAATCCATGCTTGGCCGTTACCGCAACCTGACCATCCTTGTAGGAGTGTTATTTCTCCAGGTGCTGGGGCTGGCGGTGCAGGTGAAGCGCAGCGCGGATGTGGAGAATACGCGGCTGATTCGCATCTGGGCGGTGGGTGCGGTCACTCCTTTCGAACGCGGGCTGGTCTGGGTGCAGAACAGCAGCCGCAATCTCTGGCACAACTACTTTTATCTGCGCGGGGTGCGGGCGGAGAACCGCGAACTCAGGCAGCAGATTGAGCAGATGCGGCTGGAACAGGTGCGGATGAGCGAGGACGCGGCCCAGGCGCATCGGCTGCAGCAGATTCTGGCCTTCAAAGAGCAGTACATTTCGAAGACGGTGGCGGCGCAGGTGATCGGTTCCAGCGGCACCGATCTTTCCCGCTCCGTCTATATCGACAAAGGATCGAACGATGGCGTAGCGCCCGACATGGCGGTGATCACGGCGAATGGCATTGTGGGCAAGGTGCTGCGCGTGTATGCCTCGACTTCTCTCGTGTTGATGATCAACGACCAGACCAGCGGCGTGGGCGCGATGCTGGAAAAGTCGCGCTTACAGGGTGTGCTGCGCGGAACGCCGAACGGAGAAGTGATTCTGGAACGGGTGATGAGCGATGAGCAGGTGACGCCTGGCGACAACGTGATGAGCAGCGGCGGCGACCAGATTTTTCCCAAAGGGCTTCCGGTGGGTACGGTGAGCAAGGTGAGTCCTGGTCGAGAGATGTTTCTGAATATCCAAATCAAGCCGGCGGCGGATCTGAGCCGCCTGGAAGAAGTTCTGGTGGTCACGGGAAAGCAGGAGCAGCAAGCGGTGGCGGACGCGACGACGCCGCGGGTGCGGGCAGCCGACATTCTCGCGCAACGCCTGCCTTCTGTGCCGGATAGGCCTGCTGGGCACGCGGTAGTTACTACTCCCGCGGAAAACGGGGCAAGTGGAGCGGCCGAGGCGGGCCAGGCCAAACCGAACTCGAACTCATACTCGAACTCAAGCGCGAAGCCTCAGGTGCAGCCAGCTGGAAATGCGGCGGGCACAGGGGCTGGCAGCGTCCCGGTTGCGCCACCGGCCGGGACGGCTGGAGCGGTTTCGGCAGCCGCGATTCCGAAAAAGCCGGTTCAGAAAATAGTTTCGGCGGAGCCGGTCGCGGAAGGCGACACGGAGGGCAGCGCGGGAAACGGCTCGAATGCCGCTGTGTTGCCGGCCGCTTCTGTGGCGAAGCCGGCCTCTGCGAAGCCTGCCAGTTCTCAATCTCCTCCTCCCGCCACCGCCGAGGACGCTCCTCACTAGCGTGCCCATCACTTACACCTCCGGGGAGCAGATTGAGGTTTACCGGTTCAGCTGGCCGGTGACCGTCGGCGTGCCCTTAGCGGCACTGTTCCTGCAGTCGTTTGTGCCCAGGATATTTCCGCCGTTTGCGGTGTATTTCGACTTGCCGCTGCTGGTGACGATTTTCTTTGCCATGGCGCGTCGCAACCCGATTTCAGGTTTGTTCACCGGCGCGGCGATCGGATTGGCGCAGGATATGCTGGGGCCTTATCCCATCGGAATCTACGGCATCGCCAAGACGGTCGTGGGCTATGGAGCATCGTCGCTGGGGGCGAAGCTGGACGTGGAGAATGCCGGCGCCCGCTTCCTGGTGACGCTGGGTTTTTACCTGGTGCATGCCGCCATCTATTTCACGGTGGCGCGAGGCATGGTGAGTCTAACCCTGAACTGGAGTTGGAGCCGGGGAATCTTCGCGGGACTGGCCAATGCCCTGCTCGGCATCGGCCTGTACTTTGTGTTGGATAAATTCAAGCAGAGAACTTGAAGCCAGTTCTCAGTTCCCAGTTCTCAGTTCTCAGTAAAATCGGGCCGTGACTTACGTTACTTTTCAGCCTCCCGCGCTGGTATCCCTACGAGATAGAATTGGAATACATCCCATACAAAGCTTGGTGAGGCTGCCGAGGCGCACAGCGACTCGCGCACCGACTGAGAACTGAGAACCGAGAACTGAGAACTGATGTTCGGTCGTGACGACAAAGTATCGGAAATCCGCCTGACGGCGGCGCAGTACGCGATCCTCGCCATTTTCCTGGTGCTGGCTTACGGACTGTGGCGGCTGCAGGTGATGCAGAGCGGCTACTACGCCTCAGCGGCGGAGAAGAACCGCATCCGCAACGTGCCCATTCTTGCCCCGCGGGGAAAAATTCTGGATCGTGAAGGACGTGTCATTGTCGATAACTATCCGTCGTTCTCGGCGCTGCTGCTGCGCGATTCCTCGCGCGACCTGAATGCCGACGCCGACCTGATCGCGCAGGGACTGCATCTCGATCCCAACGAAGTGCGCACCCGGATTCGCCACTTCTCCGCGCTGCCTCAATACCAGCCGATTTTTCTGAAAGAAGATATCACTCCCGATGAGCTGGCGTTCATCGATTCGCATCGCAACGAGTTGCCTGAACTCGACACAATCATGGCGCACCGGCGGTTGTATCCCCGCAATGGTTTTATGGCGCACCTGATCGGCTACGTGGGCGAAGTCACCGAAGACATGCTCAACCAGCCTCAGTTCGAGCTTTATAGCCCCGGCGATGTGGTGGGAGTTTCAGGCGTGGAGCGGCAGTACAACAACGCCTTGATGGGCAAGAACGGAGCGCGCCGTGCTCTGGTGAATAGCCACGGCCGCGAAGTGGGGCTGCTGGGAGAAACGGCAGCGATCCCGGGCAAGCAGTTGAAGCTGACCATCGATATCGATTTGCAGATCGCGGCCGAGGAAGCGCTGGAAGGAAAAAACGGAGCGCTGGTGGCGATGGACCCGCGCACGGGAGAAATCCTGGCGATGGTGAGCCGGCCGACCTTCGATCCTAACGATTTTGCGGTGCGAGTTTCGCGCGACGAGTGGAACAAGCTGGTGACCGACCCTGACAAGCCGCTGCTGAACAAGGCGATTCAGGCGCAGCTGGCTCCGGGTTCGACTTTCAAGATCATCATGTCGGTGGCGGGATGGCAGGAACAGGTTGCGCAGGAACTACACGTGAATTGCGCCGGCAGCGCTGAGTTCTACGGCCGGCGCTTCGGTTGCTGGGTGAAAGGCGGGCACGGCCCGGTTTCCCTGGAGAAGGCGATTTATCAATCCTGCGACGTGTTCTTCTACACCCTGGCGGAAAAGCTAGGCATCGACCGAATCGCCAAATACGCCACGGCTCTCGGCCTGGGGCAGAAAACCGGCATCGATCTGCCGAACGAAGTGAGCGGCGTGATGCCGTCGGAAGAGTGGAAGATCAAGAACTTCAAGCAGAAGTGGTTTGCCGGGGAAACGATTTCGGTGGGCATTGGGCAAGGCGCGGTCGCGCTTACGCCTGTGCAATTGATGCGCGCAATTGCGGCGATCTCCATGGGCGGCCGCATGGTGGTGCCGCACGTCGTGAACCCGCAAGAGCTGCCGGGCGATTACGTCGAAACCAGTCACGTGACCGAGACGCAGAACATTCCCATCGATCCCAATGGCTGGACGTTCATTACCGATGCGATGTCGCGAGTTCTGTTGCCGGAGGGGACGGCGCCCTCGGCGCATATTCCTGGAATTGATATCGCCGGTAAGACGGGCTCGGCGCAGATTGTCTCGCTCGCGACTCGCGCGAAGTTCAAGAATAGCGAAGATCTGGCGCAGAATGGCTGGTTCGTGGGGTTCACGCCACGGCGCAATCCGGACATCATCGTTTGTGTGCTGTTCCAAGGCGGAGAACACGGCAGGTTGGCGGCGCGGCTGGCGACGCAGGTGCTTAAGGCTTACGTGGACAAGCAGCACCGTTCGCCGCAGAAGCTGGTGGAGAAGCCGAAGGGCGATGGCAAAGTTGATATCGGCGCGCTTTGGACCGGACCCGAGAGCGACAAACTGGAGGGCGGGCGTTTTGCTTTGGATCTGCCGAAGAGGCCGATTTTGGCGGCTGCGGCTGCGCCAGGAATTGCGCCGGAGCAATAGAGTGCGCGGGATGCGGAGGCGAGACGCCCCCGCTACGCGCTTGAGAAGCCAGGAGCTAAAGAGCTAGAAACTGTTTTTATGTCACGCTACGTTTCATACCGCGATTTCGACTGGGGGCTGCTGATCTTTGTGCTGATGATCTGCGGGCTTGGCGTTATGGAGATCCAGAGCGCCACCGTACACACCAAGTTTGCGGGCTCGCACATCCGGCAGGTTTACTGGATTCTCGGCGGCGTGGGCGCGATGTTTGTGATCAGCGCCGTGAATTATCAGGTGTTGCTGGATCGGATTCACTGGTTTTACATTGCTGCGGTCGCTTCCCTGATTGCGGTGCTGCTGTTCGGACAAAGATATCTTGGGGCAAAACGATGGATCAAGATGCCCGGCGGCAACCATTTCCAGCCTTCGGAGTGGGTGAAGCTGATCCTTATTTTGGCGGTCGCGAAGTTTTTTGCCGACTTGCGGCATCGCGAGCTGTCCTGGTCCGATTTCGCGAAAGCCGGGGCCATCGTAGTGATTCCCATGCTGCTGGTGCTGAAACAACCGGACTTGGGAACGGCGCTCACTTATATTCCCATCGCAATCATGGGAGTCTTTCTGGGCGGAATGCAGTGGAGGCAAGGATTGCTGGTGGCAGTGCTGGCGGCGGTGGGCGTAGCCGCCGTATTTTTCGTTCCCAGGGTGCACGTTTTGAAGTCCTATCAAAAGCAGCGGCTCACGAGCTTTATCGATCCCGAACTCGATCCTCAGGGCTCGGGGTACCAAGTTGAGCAATCCAAGATTGCGGTAGGTTCCGGGGGGCTGTGGGGCGGGAAAGGCTCGCAAACACACGGTGCGTTCCTGCCTGTTCCGCAAACGGACTTCATTTTTGCGGCGTTCGCGGAAGAGCACGGATTCGTGGGCGCGCTGGGGGTTCTGCTGCTATACTTCATTGTGCTGATGCGTTTGACGCAGAACGCGCAGACAGCGCCTGACCGCGCTGGCGCGTTCGTGGTGATGGGTGTGGTGGCGGTGCTTAGCTTCCATATTCTGGTCAACGTCGGCATGGTGGTCGGCTTTATGCCGGTCACTGGAATACCCCTGCCGCTGATGAGTTATGGTGGGTCTTCCGTGTTGTTCATGTTCCTGGCGCTGGGGATGGTTATGAACGTTCGTATGCGCCGCTTTGTGAACTAGCCGGCTGATCGGATTTCTCGTAAGCCGGCCAAGGGAACGAGCGTAAGTAGAGCCAGGCATATGAGTCTTGAACTGGGTTCTTGAACTGGGAAGACGGCAGGGAGCAGTCGCTACGCCGTTAGGCGTAGCCCCAAAAATATCGATCGCCCTCGCGTAAAGGGGGCATTTCACCGGCCGGTCGAGTAGTCGAAGGCCGGGCAGGATTGAAGCAATTGCTCCGCTGGGCAGGGAAACGGCCCCCCGACCGGAAACGGTCTGAGAGTGCGGTCACAAACCCCGGCGGATAAAAAGCGAACAGTGCAAAAGATTCCCAAGCTTGTGCAGCGGATTCGGCCGGAGAGAAACCTCCCAGGCCCCAGCCGTCCCCCATCCGGGGCCAGCCTCGCGATGCTTGATCCTCCCGTGTGCTTCTGCTCTCCGCCCCGGTGAACCCCGTCCGGCTTTGAAATGGCCGGTGGGACCGGAGTGTCCATGAACAAAGAGTTGTTTGTTTCTTCCACGCCTCACGAAACCAAGGTGGGTCTGGTGGAAGATGATCTGCTCGCGGAGATCTACCTCGAGCGCGAAAATGAATACACATTAGCCGGGTCCATCTACAAGGGCCGTGTCACCCGCGTGCTGCCCGGTATGCAGTCCGCCTTCGTCGATATCGGCCTGGAGCGCGACGCCTTCCTGTATGTCTCCGACTTTATGGAGTTGGAGGAGCACGATGAGGACGTCACGGATGTGGTGCCCGCCAATCGTGGGGTGCAGGACATGCGCACGCCGGTGCTGACCGAAGGCGCCGCAGCCGACGAGGCGGCGGGAGAACATGCCGCCACGGAGGCAGCTCCGTTTATCGCCGATGCAGGTCAGGGTTTCGATACTGCGGAAGAACATTCGGAGAGCCCATCGTCGGGATCGCCTTCAGGAACGATAGATGCCTCTGCGGGAAGAGATTCCCAGGATCGGGAGCGCGGAGGGTGGCGCGGACGCCGGCGCCGCCGCGGTGGACGTCGTGATGGGCGCGGCGAAAATCGAGAACGAAGCGCGGAACCGCGATTGGCAGCGCCCGCGATAGAAGATGCGCCTCCGCCTCCGCCGATTTCTCGTCCCGTGGAAACTCGCAGAAGCCAGTCGTTCGGCCCTCCCGCGGGATACCAACCGATCATTCTTCCGGGAGAATCGATCTCCAAGTACAAAGGTCGGGCGCAGCCCGCTCCGCAGCAAGAGCAGCGTTTTCGGGAATTTTCAGCGCCGCAACCGGCGCCAGAATCTTCCGCCGAGATAACAGCGCCAATTTCCAAAAGCTTTCCAGAAGACGAACCAATCTTCGCAGAGACCGCAACCGTGATTGAGCCCTTGCAGGAACGAGCCGAAGAAGCGCAACCAGCGCACCAAGAGCCCGTGGAAACCGCTACGACTTCAGTGGATTGGAACCGCGAATTCCGCCGGCGGGATGCGGTGAGTGAGGGTACTTCTGCAGCAGCCGCCGCGGCGCGAGCTGCGGAAGCTGAAGTCATCGAG
>Ga0074045_10001249_pt1 | contig 24807 bp, 20 predicted proteins | sample BogForMeECP23OM2_FD_94442 | JGI IMG/M metagenome (GOLD analysis project Ga0074045, IMG submission 94442) | Bog forest soil microbial communities from Calvert Island, British Columbia, Canada - Bog Forest MetaG ECP23OM2 | ecosystem: Environmental > Terrestrial > Soil > Wetlands ... | reverse complement strand
GAACTGATTGCCTTCGAATCGAGGAAGATGCACTCGCCTGCGAGTGAGTGCCTCGGCGTGGCCATGTTCGAAAACCCAGACCCCCTCTGCGTCTTCACGGATCGTCACCGTTCCTTTTTTTGTTCTCAGAAGTACCGTATATTCGCTCGGCACGATTAAGTCTTTCTCGATTTGCCAATGACGTCTGACTTCGCGGGTCTTTGCATCCACCAACTACCCATGGAGATAAATTAGTTTCGTTCGTGGACCCATTCCGAACAGGTAGAACTTTGCGTCCGGCACGTGGTACACAGGTCGCCCTTGCCGGATTTCAGTCAATTGCTGCTGATATTGCGCAACCGCACGCTCACCCCAAGCAAAATCAAACCTCTTCGATTGCGCATGGGTTTGAGCACAACCTAGCAGCAACACAAAACTCAGTGCGAATCTCTTAGTCATAATCGACGCAGATTCTCTTGCCTACCCACATTTGTTGAATCTGATGGATGCTTGCGGGGATTGCTAATTTGTTCTCCCTGAGTGGCTGTTTCTTTCTCGTTCCATAAATGATTCCACTTCCTGGCTCGAAGGCATCGAGGGCTGAGCGCCACGGCGCGTGACCGCAATGGCAGCAACAGCATTTGCATACTCTGCGGCTTCGACGGGCTTCAGACCGCGCATAGTCGCAACAGCAAACGCACCGTTAAAGGCGTCTCCAGCAGCAGTCGTGTCCACTGCTTTCACAACATAGCCAGGTACGAGGGTCACAGGAGTGTCCCTAGCCGCGACCAGCGCTCCCCTGGCCCCAAGCTTCAAAATCACGTTTCTGACGCCGGCAGCGAGTAAACTGTCGGCAATCTCCAGGTCCGTCAGAGTGAGTTTGTTGGTCGGCATACAGGAGCGTGCTTCTGTCTCATTTGGTGTAATCCACGACAGATCCTTAAGTAACGCGGGAGGCAGTGGCCGTGCGGGCGCAGGATCGAGGACGAGAGGTATATCAGAGTCCTTAGCGGTCTTTGCCAAGTAATTGATCGTGTCAAGTGGGATTTCAAGTTGGGTCAGAATGATTCCGGCAGTAGCCAGAACGTCGCGGTGATTCTCGATGTCAGAGGGAGACCATGTGCCGTTAGCGCCGGGAACGACAACAATGGAATTCTCACCACTTCGATCCGTGAGGATGACCGCCACACCGGAAGCGCCATCCACCTTCTGAATGCGGCTGACATCCACGCCCGCCGTGCGAAGACCGCCAATCAATTGCTCCCCAAAACCGTCGCTACCGACTCTGCCAAGCATGACTACTGGATAGCCGAGTTTGGCTGCCGCCACCGCCTGATTTGCGCCTTTGCCGCCGAAGAAAGTGTAGAAGCTTTCTCCAAAGAGCGTTTCGCCCGGCGACGGAAGGCAGGGCACACTCGCCACCAGATCAAGATTGATACTACCGACGACCACGATAGGTTTTGTCATAGCCAGTGCAATCTAACGGCCAAGAATTGGAGCTACAGCGATTGCCCCTAGGCCCAGCGCAAAAAACAAGAACATCAATGGAATGAGTTTGCGGGAAGACCTTGGGGCATTTGCAAACTCGCGCCAAACGAACACGCCCCAGATCGCGGAGATCATTGTGGCGCCCTGGCCAATGGCATAAGAAATCGCGGGACCGACAATTTGTGCATGAGAAGCCACGAAATTGAAAACGGCGCCAGTGCACCAGATCATTCCACCGATGACGCCCCAGACGTGCCAACTGGATTTGGCCTGGAAATAGCCGGTCAAGGAAACAGGCGGAGAGCCCGTGAGCGGTCGACGCATGAAAAAGTAGTTCACGGGAATGGCACAGAGCGCGGCACCCAGCGCGAAAAAGAGCGCAACTGCATACGGGCCGAGTGAACGGCTTCCTGTGACAGCTTTCGTGACGAGCGGATAAAACGTTCCCATGAGGATTCCACAGGCAACGCTGATCTGGATACCGCGGACACTAACGGCCCGGCGCTCGATTTCGCGGCGCTGGTAGGCCATGGCATCCAGGACGATTGCAAGCATAACGAGACCAACACCGGAAAAAAGTAGGAGCGGATTGCCTTTTGGTGCTAACGCATAGTTCAAAAGAACGCCAACCACGAGTGCCAGGCCGATGCCGACGGGAAATGCGACCGCCATTCCGGCTAGATCGATTGCACCGACCAAGAGCAAATTCGCTATATTAAAAACAGCGCCACCGGCAATTGCATAAAGTATGTGAGGCGAATCCGCCTGACGGATGTCATTGATAAAAGAAAGTCCACCGCTTCCCACACTACCAAGTGAAAGCCCCCACAAGAGAGCCGCCGTCGATACACCGAGCAGGTAGTCCCAATAGAAGAGTTGGAAGGCGTAGCCGGGGGTGAGTTTCATGGTGCTGGCCCAGGAACCCCAGCAGATCATGCTGATCACCATGAAGAATAGTGCGGCAAAGTACGCTTCTGGCTGGTACATTTTTGTCTTGCCTCACTCATTTTTTCAAGAACCACCTGCTGTAGGTACGAACAAACAGCAAAGTGTGAGTTGAAATCTAAAAGATCAACTTAAGAGCCAACTGGATAATTCTGCCGTCACGGGCACCCTCAATCTGACCAAACGGAATGTTCGTATTGGGATCGAATGGATATGTCACGCTAACCGCATTCCACTGAGTGTGGTTGAACGCATTGAAGAAATCGCTTCGAAACTCCAAATTCAGCGGATCTTTGAGTTTGAAGGTCTTGGCCAGAGAAATATCCCAATTATTTTGGCCAGGTCCACGAATAATACCTGGTCCTGCGTTCCCTTGGACGTTATTCGGCGGCACAGCAAAAGCTGCCGTATTGAAGTAGTTGGTAAAGGTGCGGTTATATTGAGGAGGCGGAATGACATTTGGATTGCCGACTAGAAGTAAACGGTTTCCGCTGTTTACCGTGTCGGCAAAGTCGTTTGGTGTCGACTGGTTATTGATCGGAGTAAGGGCATCACCCGATTCCAGCGTTACGATCGTACTGAAGTTCCAACCGGTAGCCACAACCTTCAGCGCAGAAGGCCAATTCTGGCCGTACGTCGGTTGCCAGACACCACTGAACACGAAACGGTTCCGATGGGAAAGACTTGATTCTCCGTAGTTCGGGATGATGCTATAAGGATAATTATAACCAATAACTGTTCCCTGGCCCGTCAATCCGTAGTCGGACATGGTCTTCGATAGCGTGTAAGAAGCTGAAAATTGCAATCCCCTAGCGAAGCGGCGCTGAACCTCCACCACACCTGCATTATAATTCGAGTTCAAGCCCGGTCTTTGTACAAAGATGTCTCCAAAACGTCCCGCGTTGTTCGGACGCGCTGCGTTGAATGCGTCGATCGAAGCCCAACCGGTTTGATACGGTGGTACGTTAATATTCTGGTAGTACGGGCTTTTGCGGCCTTGGCCCCCGATGTAGCTAAATGTGATCGACACGTTTGCATCAATTTCGCGCTGAACGGCCAATAGATAGCGTTGGTAGTACGGCGTGGCGATTGACTTCTGATCGTAGTAATAAATCGTTTGAAAAATCCCGTCGCCAAAATAACCTTGACCAGGGCCCGTGCTCACTGGGTATTGTCCGACAGCCAAAGGCGGGGATGGTGGAAACACATTACTTAGGTTCAACGTGGGCAAACCCGTAGAATTGGTAATTTGATCGCCGGTAAAGTACCCCGGGGTTGCATTCAGAGCATTGCCCAATGCTCCAGAAACCTGGCTCGATCCGGAGTCATAAAAAATCCCGTACCCTGCCCGCACGATAGTTCGTGGAGTGAACTGATAGGCGAAGCTCACGCGGGGAGCAAAATTGGTTTTATCCGCTGAGAGGTACTTCTGGGAAAGTCCAGGCGCGATTCCAGGCAGCGCCAGAGTTCCTCCGCTTGCATCGGAACGGTACAGGGCACAACACAGGTTATTCCGGGCAAAGATCGGAATATTCAGGTCGTAGCGCAGGCCCAACGTCAGAGTGAACTTCGACGATAGTTTAATCTTGTCGTTCGCGTACAGCCCGAAAGAGGGAAAGACGACATTGAGTTCCGGCGCCAAAGCATCGTTTCCCTGTCCGTAGTTGTATCGTTGCTGCATTGAATAAGGCACACCAAGCAAAACGTCAGCAAAAGCGTCACCGCCAACGTTACCCAGGTCCGATCCAGACGACGTGTACGTTGGTACAACACCTAGTCCGGGGTAAGCGTCAAGTCCGAAGTTAACCCACCGTATAAAGTCCCAGTCGTATTCTCCCTTGCGGAAGTAGTCCCCCCCGAAGGAAAAGGAGTGCTTCCCGTGTAACCAATTGACGTTGTCAGAAAATTGAAGAGTCTGATTTTCTGCGCGGAACGCTTCGTCAAAACCCGGGCTGGCGTACCCATATACATTCACACCAAGAACTCCGTGGGTGGTCCCTTCACCCGTGTTCTGAAAGATCTTGTTGAACGGATTCGCATCGCTATTCAAATAGGAGAACTGCGCGGGAGTCACTGTTTGGAGCGCCCCGTCCCCGATTGCAAAGATAAACTCGTTCGTCAAACGAGGATTGAAAACATGAGCGTCGTTTACCGTTACAAGATAGGACTTGTCGTCGACGTCGCTAATGAACTCTGGAAAAACGCCCCCGTGGTTATTGTTCGTGCCATGGTACTTGCTAAAAGTTACGAAAATATTGTTGTTCTGCAACAGCTTGTAGTCGAACCTCATATCGAGATGGTAGGAGTTGAAACCGAGTTGTGATGTGTAGACGTAATTATTGGGATTGGTCGCGCTAGGTGTCGAATTCGCATGGGGCCAGAGTGCGACCAGTGCGGCGGACTGTGGGTCTACTAGCCCCGCCAAGTCCAGCCGGTTCCCAGGTATAGGCTGGCGCGTATAGGTACCGTCTGGGTTGTTGACTGATGTGTATGGGTTGAATAGTTGTATGCCTTGAGCCAGTAATTGGCTGAAGTCCCCAGTGCGCTCGGCGTCGCTGGGCACCACCGCAAACTGTTGTCCGCCTCCATCCCGCTCCGGAAAGTATTCGTAGTTGACAAAGAAAAAGGCTTTGTCTTTGAGATTCAGAAGCTTGGGTATATAGATCGGACCTCCGAGGTTTCCACCGAACTGGTTACGCCTCAGATAAGGCTTAATTGGCTCTAGGCCAGAGGACAACGCCTGCTCTTTGGTGTAAGGATTTTGCGCATTCAGCGCGTCATTCTCGAGATAATCGTAAAGTGAACCGTGGAAAGTATTGGTTCCACTTTTTGTGTAAACATTGAAGGTCGTGAGGTCTCGTCCCGATGCCGCAGAGAAATCGGTAACCCCGACGTTGACTTCACCAATCGAATCTGCCGAAGGCTGGTAGCTAATGCTGCCCTGGTAGTTCTCGTTAGCGTTGGCACCGTTGATGTAAAACCCATTGTCACGCGATCCTTGGACGACTCCGCCAGCAATGTATTGTGTTCCCCCCATCGAGAAAGTGGCGCCGACGTCATATGTACCGCCCGGGTTGGTATTCGGTCTCGGACTTGTGCTAACTGCGGGGAGGACTGCCGCAAGTGAGGTGAAATTACGTCCATTCAGCGGCAAGTTCTCAACCTGGAGCTCGCTGATGTTTTGAGTCAGCGAAGCGTTTTCCGTTTCTAGTACAGATTGTGCGCTAGTCACCGTGATCTTCTCCGTTGCCTCCCCCACGTTTAAGACAACGTCGTAGCGCACGCCGCTTTGCGAGTTCACAACCAAAGATCCTGAAATCGCTGTCGAAAAGCCGGGATGCTGAACTTGTACCTTATATATACCGAAGTTAAGTTCCGTGAATTCGTAAATCCCTTCACCGTTGGTTTGCGTGGTCATCATTTGATTGCGGTCCGTGTCGATTAGATCCACCTTCGCGTCGGCCACCACTGCGCCAGTGACATCCGACACTGTTCCGCGAACACTGCTGCGTTGGGCAAACTGGGCGAAGCAGAGCGGAGCCAAAACGAGTATGTAAAGGAACGAGCTTAGAGACCCACGAATGAATTGGTTTCTCACAAGACCACCCCTTTCAGTTGTTTTTTCGCCCAGAATGAAACGTTTCAAATAAGCAAAACTTAATCTCTTTTTAAAATCGTGTCAAGCAATATTATTCATGATTGCTAAGGAAGAATTCGGAGTGCTTCTTCCTGAGGCTCTGAGGGCCCACAAAAGTTTGGGTCGGAAGATTTTAGCGCTTGGAATTGCCAGTTTCTTGCGAGAAGTGGATTTAACCTGCGGTCACGAGCTTCTTGTTTGCCCTCGCTTGTATGCTCGCTTTTCTCGATGTGCTTAACGCACGAACATTACCGAGCGGAAGGACAGAACTGCGAATTTTCAGCTCCGTCTCCAAGAGAATTCGCTTCGCCCGGTCGTGCATGCCGTTGACCCTGTCTAGCAGTAGGTTCGCTGCTGCCGCCCCCAATTGGTAACCGGGCTGGTACACAGACGTGAGCGGAGGGTTTGTATATTCGCAGAACTCCAGATTATCGAACCCAATGAGCGATATGTCTTCCGGGCAACGAAGGTTCATTTCGTGAATGGCATGGAGAGCCCCCAAAGCCATCAAGTCGTTGCAGGCAAAAATAGCGGTCGGTAGTGGCAACATTTTTAGGAGTCGCTTGGCCGCCTGAAAGCCACTGCGTGTGTCAAATGCCGCTTCCTGAACAAATTCTGCTGGAAGCGTAAGATTCTTGTCTTTGAGGGCTTTTCTGAATCCTTTCAAGCGTTCCACGGAATTTTCGAGCTTCGTTGGTCCCGTAATTACAGCGAGATTACGGTGGCCGGCCTCGATTAGATATTGAGTGGCACCATAGGCTCCCAGTTCGTTCGCCACGACGACAGAATCTCCTGTCCATCCCTCTGGGCGGCGATCAAGACATACGACTGGGGGTATTCCGGGGGTCCCAGGTTTCAGGGCTGAGGCGATGTCACTACCCGCCGCCGGAATAATCAGCAGTCCCGCTGTACGATAGGACCGAAGCTCCGTAAAGTAGAGCGATTCTTTGGCTGGATCGTTGTCTGTATTGCAGAGAACAACCCGATAGGAGTGCTTGAAAGCCACATCTTCGGCGCCGCGCACAACGCTTGGAAAGAATGGGTTCGAAATGTCTGGGATGATCATACCGAGCATCCGCGTTCGATTTGTACGCAAGCCCTGGGCAAGTGCGCTCGGCTGGAAGCCAAGACTGCGAATCGCCTCCAGCACGCGCTCTCGGAGCTTGGGGCGCACGCGAGAGGTACCGTTCACAACGTGCGACACCGTTCCTATCGAAACGTCAGCTCGTTCGGCGATTTGCCTCATCGTTACGGGAACTGTCATCTTGTTTCGACTTCCGATTATATGCCAGTACTAATTGGTACGGCCAACTAAAACCCCCTCCATTAATCGTTTTAAGGGGCATCTTGTGCCAGGCGGAATCCAAGCGCCCCAGAGCGATCCATGCTGGGAGACATCATTAACAGTTTGCCGTGTTCAGTGAGCTTGTACGCCTGGGGAAAATACCAGATGGAACCCTGCGGCTGGTAGTAGCTGCCGCCTCGCAAAATGCCTCCTCGCGTGTGTTCGTCGGTGAATTCCTCGGTCCATTGCCAGACGTTGCCGACCATGTCCATGACGCCAAAAGGACTGGCGCCCTTGGGGTGTGCATCGACGGCATCGGGACCGCGCATCGTGCGGCTCTTGTCCGGCTCCGGCACCGCGGTCGGGTCCCAATGGTTTCCCCAGGGATAGAGGCGACCGTCGGTTCCCTGTGCCGCGTATTGCCACTCCCACTCGTGCGGCAAACGCTTTCCTGCCCAGGCGGCGTAGGCTCGCGCGTCTTCGAGTGAAACCCACGTCACGGGGCGATTGTCCCAGCCCGCGGGAAACGTACCGTCCTTCCAATCGCGCAGGAAATTGAGATCGTCGTTTGGATGGTAGCGTGTGGCGTCGAGGAATTTCTTGAAGTCGGCATTCGTGACTGGGAATTTGTCGATGTAGAAAGATTTAACGTGAATCGTATGTTCGTGGAATCGGCGTGGTGAATTTTCCCACGGATACTGAACATCGATGCCATCGTCGTTGAAGCCTTCAATTTCGATTCCCTGCACTTTGAACAGAAAATCGGCGTCGGCTAGCTGGATCATCCCGAGAGGTGCGCTCGAAGCAGGTTTGGTAGCGGCGATGGGCACGATCTCCTGGCTTACAACCTTCCATTCGTTCGAATAACTGGAGAGCGGTTTGGCGGTAAGCTGCCTCATCTCGCCCATGAGTTTCTGTAGTTTCAAGTCCGGTTCAGCATTGCTGGCGAAAATGGCGCCATAGCCTCGTGCTTCGATCGGAAAACTAAGCACAGTCTTGCCGGTAGGATCTTTTTGAGGATGCAGCTCCACTCCATGATACAGATCGAAATAACGCATGCCGGAAGTTACAGGAACCGCCATCTGCGGGCCGTCGGTGTCGTATTCATTGCGGTTCACGATGGTCCACACCGTGCGGCCGTTGAGCGGCCAGCGGCTGGCGAACACGCCGTAACGCAACATGGGAGACATCGGCTCCCAGTCGGGAGTAACTAGAAACTCGGCAACGGCACGTTCAATTGTGGCGACGCGGCGGGTCGCTTCGCCATCCCGCGGGGTGATCCCATTCCAGATGCCCCAAATGCTTTCCCAGCTTTCCCAGCCGATTCCATTGAAGAAAGCGAACTGAAGATTATTGGTCTTGCTTCGATTCCAACGGTCGGAGATGTTGACCATGTGACGGGGTTCAAGCCATTTATAGCGATCCACGAGTGGAGTGAAGGGATATTGATACTGCCCCCAGGTCATCACGTTCCACGCGAGCGCTTCATCGGAAGGCCCTCCTTCGGGCTCAAAGGCCAGCGGATGCCCGATCTTATCTGCCGCGAGGGAGTAGGCTAGGGGAACTCCATCTTGAGTGTCACCATTGATCCCGTCTGCACCTACTTCCTTCATAAGTTCGGCGATCTCCTCGGTCCAGGGCCGCGCAGGCTCGCGAGTTCCCTGGTCCCACATCATCATGGGAAACAGAACACGGACCCCGTGCTTGTGGAAGTCGGAGATCATCTGCCGCACTCCGGCAACGCCACCAGGCATACAGCGAATCATGTCGTGCTGATTGCGGTTGTCTATGCCCATGTTGGGATATGTCGGCCAGATAAGCACGGCGTCGATACCACCGTAGCGCTTCTGCAAATCATCAAGGTAGCGATCGACGGTGTATTTCCCCGCGACGGGGTCGTAGAAGTAGCGGTCCTGAACCATCATCTGTGGTTGCATGAAGCTGGACTGCGTCCACAGCAACTCCGGCATCGCGTAGCGCGTTCCGTTGAAGCCGATACGAATGCGGCGTTCCATCCGCCAGTGCGTTATGTCCTTAAGCCAGGCTTCATGATCCTCGGCAGTGCAGGGGGTGTAGCCGCCCTCCCATTGCCCGCGCATGTTCAGGCAGTCGGGGACTGGAATTTGTTGACCTTTGGGGCTGAATCGCGAATCCTGGGGTGCAGCAGCAACCGCAGCCATTGAGGCAACCAGGGATGCTAGTACGAGGCGAGATTTCACAAGAACTCCTTCAAAGATCAAAACCGAACAAAACCGCGCGGATTATAAAACGTTTCAAATTGTTTGTCCAGTTCTGCTCTATTTGCGCTATATTGGGGCCGTCATTTGACTTAAAGCGTTCTCCCGACAGGCGATCCTTTCCGATGGAGCACTGAAATGAGGAAAAGACGGAGCGCATTTCTGTTCAGCATCTTTCTTTTGGCGTGCCTGACATTCCCGCCGTTCTTCTCGCAAGCATCAACCGATTCCCCGCCGAAGATTCTGGTGTTATCTCGCGCGGAGTATCTTGATCGCATTCAGGCAATCTGGACCGCACAGATGATCGCTCAGATGACCGGAGTTCGTTTCGAACATCAGCAGGCTTCGAGCCTGCCGGTTACACCCCTTTCACACCTCCCTGGTTACGCGCCTGTCGATGACGACTATTATTACGAGATGGTCGCGATCCGCGCATTTGAGAAATACGGAATCGACCTCACAGTCGAACAACTCGGACAGCAGTGGCTTGAGAATAATGCCGGGTCGTGGGGATCGAGCGAACAAGCACTCATGCTTCTGAAGCGAGGAATCAAGCCTCCCAACACGGGCCACCCCAGATACAACAAGCTCTGGTGGACCATCGGCCCACAGTTCAGCAGCGATCTCTATGGTGCACTGGCGCCGGGCATGCCCAACGTGGCCGGGGCCATGGCGCGAAACCTTGGCCACATCAATGGCTTTGCCGAAGGAACGGATGGGGCAGTATTCGTCTCCGGCATGATAAGCCTGGCTTTTACTGAAATCGACACCCGTTCCATCGTCCGTAAAGCTGCGAGTCTAATCCATCCGGATTCGCCCTATCGCAAGTGCCTGGACATGATTATCGAGATGGCGGATTCCGGTAGCACGCCCGACCAGATCTTTCGAGCCATCGATGAGCGCTGGGGGATAGAGTATCCGGCCACGAATAACGCCGTGGTCAATGGAGGGATCGTAGCGATCAGCGTCTGGTTTGGTGACGGTGACTTCGGCAAAACTCTGCAGCTAGCCGTTCACGCTGCCGACTTCGCCGACACGGACTGCAATGCAGCGAACTCATCATCCGTGGTCGCCGCACTTCATGGCATGACGGCATTGCCTGTCGAGCAAGTCACTGAGCTGCATGACCGGATCCAAGGCAAGGAAATGGGACCTCTCCAACTTACGCCGCCCGTCGACGAGAGCATTGCGGAGTTGGCACGACGGACCCAATCAATCGGGGAGGCCATCCTCATCGCCCATGGAGCGAGTGAGGACGGAAATTACCTACGGATTCCAGTTCAGGACCCTCTGACACAACCAGCTGAACTCTTTAGACTGGCGGACCTCACGAAGTTCTGGAACCCAGACTGGGCTTTGGAGCGTAGTGGGTTCGGGGGTGCGGGAGGAGGCATGGCAGGAATCCGTGGCATCACCTACCTTGACGGTCATGTGCTGGCCACCTATCCTCGCGATGAAGTGCGCGGAACTGTCCTGAAACGAACAATACACCTTGGGCCAACCCCGTGGTTGAATTTCAAAGCTGGGGTTGATGTAGGGCGTGCGTGGCAATTACAGGTCTATGTGAATGACAAAAAGATCTTCGACAAGCTGATTGAAGGCGTCTTTGAGTCCCACCAGCCCGATTCGCGCCACTGGGAGGAAGTCCATCTTGATCTATCCGAGGACAAGAACCAGACCGTTGTATTACGGCTCTACCAACGAGTTCTGGTTCCGCATCACGAAGCGGGTAACGCCTACTGGCGAGAACTGACGGTAGAGTGATTGATTGTTCCAAACGAATGAAATCCTCGCCGAATTGTGTTGTTGCCGGTGACCAAGCGATAGAACCCTAGAATTGCGAATTTCACGAGCAGCACAAAGATGACGTAAAGCTGCCGCAGGCAGATTCAGCTTGCCTGGCTTCTGGCCATCAGCCCGCGATACTGGCTGAGGCCATGTCAGTGCCCGTTCTAGACCACCAACTTTCATTCTCAATTCCAGGAGGGCCGCAAATCCGAAGTGCGTCGCAGCAGTTCAAGAACCTTCTTAAACTAACGAAGAGACTTGACGGATACTGCGCTCGGGATTATGGTCAGGATGCTTCCAGGTTTGAAACGTTTTATTCTTAGCTTTTGGAGCTTCGGTGGACTTGTTTAAAGGCAGGAAAGCACATCCGTTTGAGCTCCGCTGAAGGGAACGAGGGATATGAACACAATTAAACTATCGCTAATCTGCACTTTCTTGGCTCTTTTGTTCATCGGCGACTCTTCCGTTGCTCCGACCGCTCCCAGTCCGGCCACTTCTCATTGGCAAACGACGTTCCAGCAACGCCTGCCAGTCTACGGTCATCGGAATTGGATCATCGTCAGTGATGCAGCCTTCCCGGCTTACTCGCAAAGCGGCATTGAGACGATCGTTGCGAACCAGGATCTTCCCTCAGTCTTAGATTATGTGGCCAAGGCCATCTCCTCGTCCCCTCATGTGCGAGCTACTGCCTTCTTGGACCAGGAGCTTAAATTTTTGGAGGAAAAGGACTACCCGGGCGTAACGCATTTGCGCGAGGAAATCACCAGCGCATTCGGCAAGACCAAGCCGATAAGTATCCCCCATTCCGAAATCCTGTCCAAGATTGATGACGCGGGGAAGACCTTCCGCGTGCTGTTCATCAAGACAAACGCAACGATCCCTTACACGTCCGTCTACATGCGCCTGGATTGCGGTTACATGACCGATGAAGTTGAAAAGAAAATCAGAAAGGGAGTCGCGACGACAAATGATTAGAGTTGCTGAATACACTGACAGCTATGCCGCAGCAGGGCGACTTCCGACACTGGTATCCCGGCCGGGTTGTTTAATTCGCGATATCTTCAAGGAGTCGCACGCATGCCCCGCAGGGAATATCTAGTGCCTCTCTGCACGTTCATCGTTCTGTTCTGCTCGTTTCTCTTCACCTCAGTTTCCCTTTCTGCCGAGGCAGAGCAGGCTAGCGGTTCTTCATGTAAGGTCTTGAAAAACCCGGACGGTCTGCGTCAATTGATTCCGGACTGTTGGTACCAAAAGGCGGCCGGGTTGAAGGTCGTTACCTTTAAGAAGAACCTGCGCTACGGCCACGAGCTTTCACTGGATCCAACGATTCTCTCGGGGCAATTGGATGAGATCAAAGCGCAGGGTTTTTCCGCGATTGAGATTTTCGCCCCGGCCGACGGCGTGAAGGCCTACAACGGCCTCGACCAGAAGAATTACTACCGCATCGATCCCGACCTGGGGACCATGGACGACTTTCGCCAGGCTATCCGTTTGACTCATAGCAAGGGTCTGACACAAGGGTCTGGCCGCCATTATCTTTATCAACTTGGGTTACTACAGCGTCGAGGCTCCCGACTGGATTCAGGCCACGAAGGACAAGAAGAACGGTGTCGTGAGCGAGAAGACCAAGTGGTTTCTTTGGGCAGACAAGCCCGACGGGCCCCCGCCGGTAACCCAGGAAGATAACTACGTGACTCCTCAAGAACGGGAAAGAGACAAAACCTTCTGGGGATGGCACTACAGCGAGGCGGCTGGCGCCTATTACTGGTCGCGATGGCAGGCGGAAGGAACTAACAAGTCGGTGATTCCTTTGCCGCAGATGAATTGGGGCGATCCGGGCTGGAGAGAGGAAGCCGAGCGGGTTGTCCGCTTCTGGATGGACACGGGCATCGACGGCATGTTGATCGACGCCCCACTGTGCTATCCCAACCAAACCTGGGAGCACAACCGCCAGTACATTACCAGCGTCATCGCCAGTTATGGCAATACGCTGATGGATCCGGAAGGCGGCCGCGAAACGTCGGCCTGGATCACCGAGGCGGGCTACAACACGATGCATGACTACTACGCTGACTATGTGACCGCGATCGAGTCCGGCAATCCAAGTAAGTTGGAGAGTAATCTGCGTGGGTGGCACGATGCGACCGTGGAAAGCGGAGGGACTTTGTATTCCGCGCATTGGTCAAACAGGTTCGCCTCCGACCCGGCCAGGCGCCACCTACAGCAAGCCTTGATCGTTGGAGTCGGCGGGATCGTTGTCTATACCAAAGCTCAGGGAAATCCCGACGCGGAAGAGGCGAGAAACCTTCACTGGAAACAACAGCATCCTGCGCTGTACCCTTCAGCCAGGCGCATCCAACTGCTCACCAACGCGGACGACAGGTATTACGCCATCTTGAAGATTGGGAAGGATGGTTCCGATCGCATGGTGGTCGTGTACAACTTCCAGTCCACTCCACAAACAGTCCAGGTAAATTTGGGCGTCCTCGACACACCCGGCATCGTGGATGTGCAAACAGCGGCCGTCATACCTCAGCCGGACCAGTTTCATCCGGTGCCGGTGGACGTTCCGGCGTACGGCTATCGCTTTTTTACCGTGCTTCCGAATAGATGAATGCGGGTTGGAGTCAATCGGTTCCAAACGCAACTACGGAGGGCTTTGCGATGCGACATCTGATTTGCGTAGTTAGTGTGATCTGTCTACTCAGTCTTCCGATCTCACTCGCGCAATCGCCGCAGGTCCCGCTGGCGGCTACCCCACCGATGGGATGGAACAGCTGGGATTCTTACGGCCTAACCATCACCGAGCCGCAGTTGAAGGACAATGTCAACTGGCTCGACAAGCACCTGAAGCATTTTGGATGGCAGTATGTCGTGATCGACGAGATTGTATCCTAGTGTTGGACTTTCCGCCCACGGCCCCTTCTAAATCGGCTTGACGGGAGTTGGTGGTAGATCCGCGGAAGTTAACCTGGAGGCCACGGTCCAGAAAACGGCGATGTGGGAAGTATCAAAGGCATGGGTCCGAACAAGGAAATCCAGAGATTACGCTGTCGGAGCCAAATGGACCTCCCTCACTCTCATACGTGCCTTCAAGAGCGTTCTATCCAAGTACTCATGTTGACGCTTGGTGTTCCCCTTGTGGCTCAAATCGCGGGAGGCGAGCTGTTGCCGCAAGGTGGATTCAGGGATTCCGTGGGCCAAGGCGTAGACCGCATAGGCTAAGTCGGATCGAGTACGGTCCCCACCATAGACACTGCGGTGCCGAAAATCCTCCATTGTTTTGATTGAGGGACTTGAGTTGCCAAAGTGCAGTGGATGGTCTTCAGACCTCATTCTTCTCTTTGCGTCCTTAAACATTTCCTTAATCTCGGGCAAGAACTCGGGAGCCCGTCTGTACGGCCGCCCGCATGCTTCGTGAAGCAGAACGAAGGGAAAGAGTCCATTCTCTCGGCGGTATTTTTCCTTTCGATTCGTGAATCCAGCCAGGCGGCCATAGTGGCGCCAGTCCGCGGAAGCGGGATCTCCAAGAAAGCGGCGCGCTAGCCGGGTCGCTTTCCTGCTTATCGTTCTTTTCATGACGTTTTGCCTCTACCAGATGTCGAAACCTCTTGGTCAACATCGACCTCGACCTGCAGTTGTCACGCAAAGCCATTGACGCTCTACCCGAGCCCCACCCACAATTCAAAGCTTGCACCGTAACAGTGACGCGGGTCAGCTGGGTTTGGCGTGCGATTAGCTCGAGATTGTTCGCAAACAATCGTACGTAAGGCAATCTGGGTCATCTCCCAGAACGTGACTTTTGGCTCGTCTGGAAAAATTCACATCGACGAGTAGCGCTAAACAGATTTAATCACTATCATTCTCAGACGATCTACGCGTTTACATTGTTGCTGACGGTGGGTGCTCGCTTCGCCAGGCACGAATGAGAAGGAACGACAGAACTGCATGAACGGCAACGGCTGGCCAGAGCAGAATCCCCACACCACCAGTGATGCCGAGGTAAGCGAGGTAGAGCGCTGCAAGCGTGCTATAGGTCAACATCCCGAAGAGCGAGCCGTGCGCGGTATTGCGTGGCCAACAGGCGACTCCCAAAGCGATCAGACTGATCCCCGCGATACGGCTCAGGAGAATTCCGGCACCTGCGATGTCAGCACCGAACAGAAGGTGGACCACAATTGGAGGATAGACGAGCAGAACCAGTCCAGTTACTGCTTCGCTGACCGCGGCCAAGGCGAGGAGTTTCTTCATTGCACCTTCTTCTTATCACAACCAGGGAAAGTAGAGTGAATTTGCTCGTCAGGATCTCGGGCCGCGGCGACACGGCTTGCACGACTTGCAGTCATTGTCTCGGTTTGGGGATTGTGTTATATCAAACATGAGTTGAGGGTGCCCGTTTTCGTAAATTCCCGCCCGCTCCGACCTCAACTAAATATCGAGTCAGACTGGCAGTTCAGCCTGTCTGGCCTGGCCCTCCATCATCAGGTTATTGTCATACGCTGTGAACTGTGTCTTTGAATCTGGCTGGCGCTCACGCAATCAGGAGAACGGAGGCATTTATGAAGACGAGAGTGGCGACGACGGCGACTTTGGCGTTGGTCTTTTTCTTCATCGGCGCGGTGATTTCCTGCAATAAATCGGAAAGTCCGAAATCGGCTCAACCGTCCGGCCAGATTGCGCAGACGTCGACTGAGCCAGCGCAGGGGCGTAACCCAGATCGCAACGCGTACTTCGGTGAGGAGCACATTCACACAAGCTGGTCCGTGGACGCGTGGGTTATGGGCAACCGCCTCACCGGACCTGATGACGCCCTGAAGTATGCGCAGGGGCAAACCATCAAGCATCCCATGGGCTACGACATCAAAATCGACACGCCAATGGACTTCATGGGTGTGACTGACCACTCCGAGTACGTTGGTGTCACCAAGCAAGCAAACACCCCAGGTTCCGCGATCAGCAAACTTCCTGAGGCGCAACCCCTGATTCTCAAAGACCCCAATAACTCGGCGGAGTTACAGAAGGTGTTCTTGTATCTCCTCTCTCTCACCAGCAAGCCGCCAATCAAGGCTTTTATGAGCCCCGAAGTGGCGGGCACGATCTGGCAGGAGAACGTAAAGATCGCCGACGAAAACAACCATCCCGGCAAGTTCACCGCATTCTGCTCGTATGAGTACACCTCCCAATTTGACAATCGCAATCTGCACCGCAACATCTTCTTCCGCGATTGCGCTAAGGTGCCAGCGATGCCATTCAGTATGCTGGACTCCTGGCATCCCGAAGACCTTTGGAAATGGATGGACACGCAGCGCAAGGCGGGCAACGAGTTGCTGGCGATTTCGCATAACGCCAACTTGAGCGACGGCTGGATGTATCCGGTGGACCTCGACAGTTTCGGAAGACCGATCGATGCGGCGTGGGCGTCTTCACGCGACCGCAACGAGCGGCTGGTGGAAATCAAGCAAATCAAGGGACAATCTGAAACCCATCCTTTGTTGTCTCCCACTGACGAATATGCGAACTACGAGATTTTCAGTGGACTGCTCGGCCTTCCGCCAGACAATGGCCGCATTGATCATATTCACGGGAGCTTCGCGCGGCAGGCCCTGAAAGATGGCATCGCCATGCAGGACACTCGGGGTTACAACCCCTACAAGTTCGGCATGGCCGGTGGCTCCGACTCGCACAACACCGGCAGCCCGTACCGCCAGGACAATTTTTTTGGAGGACACGGCCAGGCGGACGGAACGGTTGAAAGGCGCTTAGCTGGGGTCATGCTGGGAAGCACGATCGATGTGCGTCTGGAGAACCCGGGAGGACTGACCGGCGTGTGGGCAGAGGAAAACACACGGGCTTCCATCTGGGACGCGATGTATCGGAAGGAGACGTTCGGCGTCAGTGGTCCGCATATCAAAGTGCGCTTGTTCGGCGGTTGGGGCTACAACAACGACCTCTTCAACGCGAAGGACTGGGTCCATCAGTCGTATGCGAACGGCGTTCCGATGGGCGCGGACCTGCCTCCAATGAAGGGCACGGCCCCGACGTTCGTGGTGTGGGCGGTGAAAGACCCGACCTCCGGCAATCTTGATCGCATCCAGATTATTAAAGGTTGGACTAAGGATGGGCAGAGCTTCGAGAAGATCTTCGACGTAGTCTGGTCCGGCGACCGCAAGGCCAATAAGTGGACGGGCAGAGTACCGGCGATCCAGAGCACCGTGGATTTAGAAAAAGCCACCTACACCAACACTGTGGGCTCGACGGAACTCAAAACCGTTTGGACCGATCCCGAGTTCGATGCCAGCCTGCATGCGTTCTATTACGCCCGCGTGCTGGAAATCCCCACGCCGCGCTGGACACTTATTCAGGCGGTGAAGGCCGGGGTTCCGCCACCCGACATGGTGCCTCTCACGGGTCAGGAGCGCGCCTGGACTTCGCCGATCTGGTATACACCGGGCGCTGATGCGCGCAAGAATGCGCCCGCAGGCATGACGGTGGCGGACCTGAAGAAGAAAGGCGCAACCGCGCTGGGTGACGCCCAACTGAAGGCGCTCATCGTGGGCAAAGCCTTCTGGGTACGCAATAACGTGACGGGTGATCAGTTCAGCGTAAGCTACACTGCCGAAGGTCAGAGCAATGTCTGGCACGTCGGCAACACGGCCACAAGCCCGAGCAGCGTTGGTAACCCGGTGCGCGACGGTTACCAAGGAACGACCACGCCGTACAAGATTGAGAACGGCAAAGTGGTGACAGCGATTTCCCAGGATCCTTTTTCGGTCACGATCTACAAACTGGGCGACACCTATTACGGCGCACGCAGCAACGAGTTCGGGTATGCCAACTACGAGATCATTCCGACGCCGCAGATCGTATCTAATCCACTGACGGCGATGATGAACCAATTCTCAATTGAGCTGGGGCTCACGGAACAACAAAGGCAGCAGATCATCCCCTTCCTGAAGCAGGAGGTACCGCAACTGGAAGCGCTAAAGAAGAACACCTCTCTCACTGCATTGCATAAGGTAGAGCAGTTGAAGGAAATCAGCAGCGCAGTGGATGCCAAGATCACGCCTCTTCTGGATCCGGCACAGCAGCAAAAGTTCCAAGCCATACGCGAAGAGAACCGACGGCGATTGATAGAGGAATTGGGGGGCAAGGCGCTTCAGAAGGTGGAAGGCGAGATCAAGCAAAAGATGTAGACGCAGATTTGGGACATTCACCAGTCTGATCAAATGCCAGTATCCAACCGATGCGCTGCCGGTGAAACGCGCCGAAGCCCGAGGAGTTGTTTTGAATGGATGAGGTTCCTGTTGAAGTCGCCTCGGTGCGGGAAAAAACTGTGTCGCGCCCCGAATTGGGGAATTCCTTCCTTCTCGTGCTGAAGCGCTGGTTGCGCGAACCACTATTGCACTTCCTGTTAATCGGTCTGGCCGTGTTCGCGGTCTATTCCTTCATGCATCGAGGCCGCGGTGGAGTCGAGTCCTCGCGGCAGATTGTTCTGAGCCTGGATGAACTTCGCCAGATGGACGTGTATTTCCAATCGCAGTGGCATCGCCAGCCGACTCCCGCTGAGTTTCAGGCCATGGTCGAAGATAGGGTCCGCGAGGAAGTCCTTTACCGCGAGGGCCTGGCAATGGGCCTCGATAAAGACGACACCATCGTGAAGCGCCGCCTGGCGCAGAAAATGCAGTTCCTCGCTGAGGACGTCGCGGCTGCACACGAACCAACCACTGCGGAGCTAAAGGCTTGGTTCGAGAAGAACAGCAGCAAGTTTGCTTTGCCCAGCCGCTACAGCTTCCGACATCTCTACTTTTCCCCGGACAAGAGAGGAACGAACGCACAGTTCGACGCTCTCAGGACACTAACCAAGATTGCAGGGCAGCCTGAAGACTCGAAGCTCGCCGTTTCGTTGGCCGATCGGTTCATGTTCCAGGACTATTATGGCGACCGCACTCCCGAAGCATTGGCCAAGGAATTCGGACCGCAATTTGCGGTTGCGCTTGAGAGAGTGAGGCCTGGCTCGTGGCAGGGTCCGATCGAGTCCGGGTACGGATGGCACCTGGTGTTTATTGATACGGTGATCCCGGGGCGCATCCCGGCATTGGAAGAGATTGAATCCGATGTGAAAACTGCGTGGCTGGGCGAGCAAAAAGCGACTGCGTGGAAAAGGTCCTACGCGGAAATGCGTGCCAAATATACGGTGCTCTTGCCTGGTCCAGTTGACAAGGAAGCCGCACAGGCGCCAGTTCCACCACCGAAAAAACAGGTTCCTTCTCCCTCCGGTGAGGCGCCGCTGTGAAATGGTTCTTCGCCAGCTTCGCCCGGCTTGGAATTTGTTTGCTGCTTGCCGCGTCTACTGTGTCGGCTCACGAGGCACGCCCCGCCTTTCTGGAGATCAAAGAGACTGCGCCCGGACAGTTCAGAGTGTTGTGGCGCACGCCGGTGCTTGCGGGCATGCGGTTGCCGGTCGTGCTGAAACTGCCTGACGATGTGAAGAATTTGCGAGAACCCGACATACAGGAACTAGCGGACTCCTTTGTGGAACGGCGGTGGGTTGATGCGGGGCCAGACGGTCTGGCGGGCAAGCGCATCGAGTTTCCCGGGCTGCAGTTGACCATCACCGACATTCTCGTTCGCGTCGAACTTCTCGACGGCCGCTCGTGGTCCATGATCATTCATCCGTCGAAGCCGTATGTCGAAATTGCCGCCCCGCAAAGCCACCTGGCTGTCCTCGGTGGCTACATCGTTCATGGAATTCGCCACATCTCGCTCGGCGCAGATCATCTACTCTTTCTTCTCGGGCTACTTCTGATTGTCAAAGACCGCTGGATGCTCATTAAGACAATCAGCGCCTTCACCGCCGCCCACAGCATCACGCTAGCTCTCGCCACTCTGGGTTATGCCAATGCCCCGGTCGTACCGCTCAACGCTGCAATAGCCCTGAGTATTCTCTTCCTGGGACCAGAGATTGTTCGCGTCTGGCGCGGCGAAACCAGCTTTACGATTCGGCATCCGTGGGTTGTCGCTTTTGCCTTCGGACTGCTTCATGGTTTTGGCTTCGCCAGTGCCTTGACCAGCGCCGGCCTGCCGCGAGCGGAGTTGCCCCTCGCGCTTCTAGGCTTCAACGTCGGCGTGGAAATTGGTCAGCTCGGATTTGTGCTTCTGGTGTTATTGCTCGAACGCTCGTTTCGCATACTGGAAATCCGCTGGCCACGCTGGGTACAAGCGCTGCCCGGCTATACCGTCGGGTCACTCGGCGCGTTCTGGACGATCCAGAGGCTTTTCATCCTCCTCGGCGGCGCGCAATGAGGTCAGTTGTGGCACTGCCGAACCATGGACCCAACCAAGTCATAGCGCGAAATCGGAAACTGTCCAGATACGGCGTTCGGGGAAGTGAGGGTCCGCCAAGAGCCTTCAGGGATTAGACCGTCGAGCCCGAATGAACTTCCTTGACTCGAATGCGAGCTTTCAGAAGCGTTCTCTCCAAATACTCCTGTTGACGTTTGGTATTCCCCTTATGACTGAGGTCCCGGCCCGCTAGTTGTTGCCGCAAATCGGATTCAGGAATTCCGTGCGCCAAGGCGTAGACCGCATAGGCCAAGTCAGATCGAGTATGGTCCCCGCCATAGACACTGCGCAGCCGAAAATCCTCAATTGTCTTAAGGGAGGAACTTGAGTTGCCGGCTTGGCTGGGATGGTTTTCGGAGACCATTCTTGTCTTTGCTTCCTGAAATATTTCCTCGATCTCGGACAAGAACTCGGGAGCCCTCCGGTACGGCCGCCCGGATGCTTCGTGTAGCAGAACGAAGGGAAAGAGTCCGTTCTCTCGGCGGTATTTTTCCTTTCGATTCGTGAATCCAGCAAGCCGGCCATAGTGTCGCCAGTCTGCAGAGGCGGGATCGCCGAGAAAGCGGCGCGCAAGCAGGCGGGCGGCAAAAGTGGAGAGCTCCTTCGGAAGAACCTCACCGTGATTGAGCCACGCCTGAAAATTGCCAGGTGATGTCTCTACGATCACTGCCGGTTCGAATCCCTCCTCTTTCAAGCGGCCAACGGTGCGCCATCCAATGTCGTCGAGAAGTGTGAGCCGGTGCTCGCCGCTCGGACGAATGTAGATGTTTCTGCCGCGGCCATTCTTTAGTCGAAGCCAGGGAATTGATCGAAGAAGAGTCTCTCGGTCCCACACGCGCGGCAGCATTTGCCTCTGACTATTAGGGTCGAAGAGACCAATCTCGAACACTTCGGCGCGCATCGCCGCCGCCTGTAATTGGACGGCCTCGTCGGTGTTTTTCGTGGCCATAATTTCCCCCTTGACAAGTTCTGAAATGGAGCGTACAAAAGTGGCTCTATCGTAGATGCTGTATACATATAGCACCAACGATATAAATAATCCACATGTAAAAGCGGGTCCCACTCCTCGCTGCAAAGGTAGTAATCAATGGATGGGTCGGAGCAAGTCGTCGTTCGGCGGAACGAAAAGCTCGTTCGGGAACTCGGGCCCATTGTGGCCTCCTGCCTGAACGATTTTCGCACTGAGGACATTCTTCTAAATGCCGACAGCTCCCTGTGGGTGAAGCGAACCCACGGCGATTTTGAGGTTGTCGGGAAGATGACGAGCGCTCAGGCATTAAGCGCCTTCGGCACTATTGCGGCTATCCGCGACACGGTTATAAACCACGAAAACCCCATCCTTGAAACGGAGTTGCCCACCGATGGAAGCCGGTTCGAAGGTTTGATTCCACCCGTTGTTCGACAGCCTGTCTTCGCGATCCGTCAGCGTCCACGCAGCGTATTCACCCTTACGGACTACGAAACAACGGGGATTTTAACGGACAAAGAGGATGAGCTAAACCGGCAACGCCACAGCGACCAATTCATAGAGTTGGTGCGAGGGAGACGCCACGCCGATGTGATCCGCACCGCAATTGCCCACAGGAAAAATATTCTCGTGGCCGGCTCAACCGGCTCTGGCAAAACGACCTTTATCAATGCCGTATTGGACGAGTTGGCTGCTATCTCCCCTGCGGACCGGGTCCTGATCATCGAGGACACTCCGGAATTACAGTGCAACGTGAAGAATTCTGTCGCGCTGCTGGCGGTCGGTCGCGTGTCGATGCTCGATTGCCTGCGGGCCTGCATGCGGCTCAAGCCAACTCGAATCGTGGTTGGGGAAGTGCGAGGTGCGGAAGCACTGAGCATGTTGAAGGCCTGGAATACGGGACATCCTGGAGGCGCGGCGAGTGTGCATGCGAACGATGCGCGAAGTGCCCTGATCCGGCTCGAAAGCTTGGTCGCAGAGGCCACACAAGCGCCTCAACAACAACTGATTGCCGAAGCCGTCAATGTAGTCGTGTTCGTGGACAACGAACCAACGATCAAGGCAGGCAGAAAGGTTCGTGAAATCGCTGTTGTCATGGGCCACAAGAATGGAGCCTACGAATTGGAGTACGTGTGAGGAAAGCAGAAATGAAAGCCATTGCAGGTGCGTTCTGGAGTGCGCTCATGAGTTTGAAGGGGCTCGACCTTCTCTTGGTGTTTGGGGGGATCGCATCGGTCGGCCTTCTTTGTGGTGCAGGTGAAACGGTTGCGTTCACGTTCTTGCATTCGCAGTCTGCCGTCACGACCGATGTCCAATCTGAAGTGTGGGCTTTTCGATTGGCGGGAATAGGAGCACTGTTCGCGGCCGGAGGTGTAGCTGCCTGCCAGTTTCTTGAAGATGGTTCGTCGGTGCGCCGCTCGCTCTTTTTCCTGTATGCGGGGGCTTTTCTGATTTCGGCTTTCGTTCTGCTACTGCATTTATTCGGGGTCAGCGGAGCAAGTGGTTCGCGGTCGTAAATCGTTCATGAAAGGAATACTTCAGTGAAGACAAATAAGAAAGTAGATTGGCGGAAACTCGGCGCGCGTTTTTTACTCCTAACTCTGGCCGCTCTGACTCTGAGTAGTGCGGTGCTGGGAGCGCAAGGCGGCCAGGCCTTACCTTGGGAAGCTCCTCTAACGAAGTTGCAACAATCGCTAAGCGGGCCAGTCGCTGGGGCGATCGCAGTGATCGCACTCGTGGCAATCGGGGTCGTCCTAGTCTTCGGTGGCGAGTGGAACGAATTTGCTCGCCGTTCTGTTTACGCGGTGTGTGCAATCGCGTTCATCGTTTCGGCGGGGACGTTGTTGGCTGGCCTTTTCCAAGTTGGGGCGGCGGTTGTGTAGCCATGGATGCTCCACGAGAAGTTCCGTTTCACGAGTCGGCAAACCGCCCGAACCTTTTGCTGGGTGGGGATCGGGAGATGGTACTTGTCTTTGCCATTTTGGCGGCCATGCTTGTTTTTGCGGTTATGAAGTGGTGGAGCGTTGTCGCTGGGGTTGTGCTGTGGCTCACGGCGGTGGGGGTTCTAGCCCGAATGGGCAAAGTGGACCCCCTTCTCCGTCAGGTTTATATCCGTCACATCCGGTATCGCAATTTCTATCCGGCAAAGAGTCGTCTCGATGGTCCTGAAACCACAACACCTATGAGTTGGAGCTAACGCTGTGCCATTCATCGAACATCGTCGCCATGCCGTCGGATTAGCCGATCTTCTCCTATACGATTCGCTGATTGAGGACGGGATTCTCCTCCTTCACGATGGCGGCTTGCTGGCGGGCTGGAAGTTCCGCGGTCCAGATCTCGGCTCAGCCACTCACGCGGAAATGGCTAGTTTGACCGCGAGGCTTGGTGCGATTTTGAGGCTAGGAAGCGGATGGATGGTGAAGTGCGACAGCATCCGTTCCCAGGCTCCCGGCTACCCAGAGGTGCACCGGTTTCCGGATTCCATAACGCGAATCATTGATGACGAGCGCCGAGAACAGTTCATGGCGGAGGGCGCGCACTTCGAGAGCGAATACTTCCTCACCCTCACGTACCTTCCTCCAGTGGCGCGCGAAGAGAAGGTTAAGGGATGGATGTTCGAGGGCATGAAAGGGAAGCACGGGAATGCTGAGCAAATCCTCGAAAAATTCAGGGCTCGAATCACGGCTTTTGAAGATGTGTTCAAGTCGTTGTTTTCCGTAACTCGATTGCGGACTGTTTTGGAAAAGGACGGGGCAGGGAACTGCGCGATTTATGACGAGCTCCTTCGCTACGTCCATCGTTGCGTCACTTGGAAAGACCACCCGATCCGCCGCCCGGACTTCCCGGTCTATCTGAGCGATTTGCTCGCTACGGAAGATTTTGTCGGCGGTCTGACCCCACGGATTGGAAAAAAGCATTTGCGCGTTATCGCCATCGATGGTTTTCCCAGGGCAAGCGTCCCTGGAATTCTTGCGGCGCTAGACTCGCTTCCGATCGCATACCGGTGGCACACGCGCGCCATTTTGCTCGACCCAGAAGAAGCTCGGTCACTCCTTGATAAGGTGCGAAAAAAGTGGCGGTCCAAAATACGCGGGCTCAAGGATCAAATCATGCAAACGCAAAACGGTCCGGTCAATCT
>Ga0074045_10001248_pt1 | contig 24809 bp, 18 predicted proteins | sample BogForMeECP23OM2_FD_94442 | JGI IMG/M metagenome (GOLD analysis project Ga0074045, IMG submission 94442) | Bog forest soil microbial communities from Calvert Island, British Columbia, Canada - Bog Forest MetaG ECP23OM2 | ecosystem: Environmental > Terrestrial > Soil > Wetlands ... | reverse complement strand
TTATGTAGCGCGGAAATCAGGTTGTAATGCTCTTCGCCGCCCTTGTCATAACGCAACATCTTCCGCTGCAACACATCCGCCAACAGCGCCGGCGTAACGTGCTTCACGCCCTGGTCGTCGGCCTCGGCACTCCGTACACACAATTCCAAAGTGTTATAAGCCGTCCGCGCATCCCCATTGGCGAACGCCGCAATCCGCCACAGCACTTCCTCTTCCTTTAGCGCACTCTCTGCCCCCCTCTCCGTGCCCGCGCTATTGGCAATCCCTGGTTCCCGTTCCCCTCCGAGCTCAATCCTCTCGTTCCCCAACCCATGCTCTTTGTCAGCGAGCGCGCGCTGTAGCAATTCGACTAATTGCGGAGTAGTGTGCGACTCCAATACATACACTTTCGTCCGTGAAAGTAGCGGCGAAATCACCTCGAACGACGGATTCTCCGTGGTTGCTCCAATAAACAAAATGTGTCCTGCTTCCACATGCGGGAGGAACGCGTCTTGCTGCGACTTGTTGAACCGGTGCACTTCATCGACGAACACGATCGTCCGCAAACCGCGGCGAGACTTCTCCTCGGCCACTGCCATCACTTCCTTGATCTCCTTGATTCCACTCAAGACGGCGCTAAAGGACACGAACTCCGCCTTGGTAAGACGCGCAATGAGTCGCGCCAAAGTCGTTTTCCCACACCCCGGAGGCCCCCAGAAGATCATAGAACTCAAATTGTCGGTCTCAATTTGCACCCGAAGAGGCTTTCCCGGACCCAATAACTTCTCTTGCCCAACAAATTCGTCTACAGTGCGTGGCCGCATTCGCTCGGCCAATGGCTGGAGCCCCACGGCAGTTTGCGGTTCCGGCAATGATCGAAACAATCCCATCAGCCTTTTAGTTTAGAGCCTTTCCCCTCTTACTTCGAATCCATTGATCTTGGGTGCCGCACCGCTTGTCTCTAAGGGTACGGATTTCTACCGTACAGAACCTTCTTCACTGCGAGCTCAGTGTTAGATTTTGTCTTTACCCCGAAGCAATTCGGACCGTTGCCTGTAGGCCTCATAAAACAGCACCGCCGCAGCGGCAGCCGCGTTCAGCGACTCCGCTTGCTTGACCATCGGTATGTGGATGCGCTCGTCCGCACTGTGCACCACCTCTTCGGGTAGCCCCGCGCCCTCATTCCCAATCAGCAGTGCTGTCGGCTGGCGCCAATCCACTTCCCAGGGACACAGTGGCGCTTTCTCCCCAGGCGATTGATCGTGGACACAAGTCGCCACCGTCATCACTTTCCGCAATTTTAATTGCATTATCAAAATTGCCAGCGACATACCTTCTAGCACCGGCAGGTGCAAAGCCGCTCCTGCAGAGGCACGCAACGCTTTCGGTGAGAATGGGCTTGCCGTCCCGCCTTGCCCAGTCGAGACAGCTACCGCTCCAGTCGCTCCAAATGCAGCCACCGTCCTAAGGATCGTCCCGACATTTCCCGGGTCCTGTACCCCGGCCAGAACGACCAGCAGCGGTGACGACTTTCCCTCCGGGGTCGCTAGCATGTCTTCAAACGTCAGCTGTCGCGGCCGCACGAGGGCAGCTACACCCTGAGGATGCTCGGTATCAGCGATTCCTTCAAACAATCGATCTGTCGTTTGAAAAACAGGGAACGCCATCTCGGGGCGGGCAATCAACGGAGCCAGTCGATCGCGATGCCGCTCTCCCGATTCGCTGAACAACACCGCTTCTACCGCTGCCGTCGAGCGCAGCGCTTCTTCGACCAGGCGTACGCCTTCAACACCCACGGCTCCGTTTTCTGTGGCCAATCCTCCGCGCAAGGTCATGCGAAAGGCCTTTAGCCAGCGATTGTCGCGGCTGTTGAGCACACCGAGTGTAGCGGCTGCTCCTACGGCCTCATGTCCGCCGGCCCTACCTGTCTTTTCTCTTCCAGCCATCTACGCGAGAGTAACAAACATCGCGGTCGCGAGGCTATCCCAGTTCATCCAGGATCGAGCTTCGGGTCCACTGGGCATTCCTTTTTTTGCTTCTCCCTTCTATTCCATCACCCGCGTAGCAAAACGTTTGGTGTCAAATCATTGCGAAACAACCGAATCGTATGGTAGCGTCTCGTTCAGCGGCCATAAATGAAAGCCGCGCAATATGAATAGGTTAGGTACGAGTCTTGTCGGCTGAAGTGCTGCGACTGAATCCGGAAAACCCTGATACCCGTTTTATCCGCTATGCCGCGGAATGGCTCAATCGTGGCTCTATAGTCGCCATCCCCACAGACACTCTCTATGCTCTGGCTGCTGATCCGGTAAATCTCTCTGCCGTAGACGAAATCTTTCGCGTCAAAGGCCGTTCGGAATCGAAGGCACTCCCCATCCTGATCAATTCGCTCGAACAAGCTGCGATTCTTGCCCGCGATCCGCCCGATAATTTCTTTCGCCTTGCGGAAAAGTTCTGGCCCGGGCCGCTCACGATTGTCGTCGATGCCTCGACGCGCCTGCCCCTCAAGGTTACTGGCAATACCCGGCGCATTGCTCTTCGCTGGCCGTCCAATTCGATCGTCAGCAGATTGATTGGGGAAATTGGTGTCCCGCTTACCGGCACGAGCGCAAACGTTTCTGGTTCGCCCACATGCGCAAGCGGCGAGGAGGTCTTTCGCCAACTGGGAGATCGAATTCCCCTGATCCTCGACGCCGGCGAAACCAACGGCCTCATGCCTTCGACGATTGTCGAATTGCGTGGAGAGCATTGGTGCATAGGCCGGGAGGGCGCCATTCCGAGCGACGACATCCGGGATGCACTTGAAGGTGATAACGGAGTTCTATCCTAAATTTTCTTCACCGCGCCAAAAAATCGAAATCCCCGGTGGGAGTCAGCTCCACATCCATTCCGCGCTGATGCACACTCACCACATCCATGTACCACAGGGGGATGTAGGGCAGATCCTCCGCCACAATCTTCTGCAGCTCGCTACAGAGCTGTCTGCGTTTCTCACGATTCATCTCCCCGCGGATTTCAGTAATCAACCCATCCACACGGGCATTGCGATAATGTCCCCGGTTTGCACCGTTCGGTGGGATACGCTTCGATGAAAACACCAGATCAAATACGTCAGGATCGTTGTTCGCCCCTACCCAGATCGAGTAACTCAATTGAAAATTCCCTTTGGTTAGATCTGCAAATAATGTTGCGAGCTCGAGCGGGTGCACTTCTAGCTCCACGCCAATTCTCTTCCACTCATCCTGCAGCGCAGCGCCCAGCAAACGGGCCTGCTCCTGCGTCGATACTTTCATTGTCAGATGCATCCGCATTCCGTTTGCTCCGCGCGGGTAGCCCGCTAGATCGAGTAGTTGCTCAGCCTGGTGCGGGTCGTATCTGTATTTCTGTACTTCACCCTCATAGGCCCAATGATTCGGTGGCAGTATCCCGCTGGCCAGGCGGGCCTCTCCGTGAAGCAAATACTTCACCAGCGATTCGCGGTCGGTTGCGTACGCCAGCGCTTGCCGCACCTCTTTTTTCTTCAAAATGGAATCTTCGAGGTTTACCCCGAGATAGGCAAAATTTGTGCCCGGTATCTCGGTAACCGTGAGTTCGCCGCGTTTGGCCAGCACCGCGACCATATCCGGCGAAAGGGAACTCATCTCCACATCCGCCGAGCCTTTGCGCAATTCCAACGCCCGTACAATCGCATCCGGGACGATGCGAAAGGTCACCTTCTGAGTCGCCTCCCGATTGATTTTTCCTTGTGAACTCGGCCCAGGGACCTCAGCGACCGCTGTGTTTAAGGCCCGATCGGCTGCCGCTGCAAAATAATTCGCATTCCTCTCGAGCACTACCTCCTCATCCTGTTTCTGACTCACAAAGCGGAATGGCCCCGTTCCGACGGGATGCTGCCCGAAATCGGTTCCGGCAGTCGCTGGCGCGATCCCCACCGCCGACTTCTCGAGATTCCACAAAAACGATGCGTAGGGTTCCTTGAGATGAAAGACGACCGTGCCCTCGTCAGGCGTTTCGATGGATTCGATCATCGTGAAGGCCCCGCGTTTCGGGGACTTGTTCGCAGGGTCCATCATGAACTCAATCGTGGCCTTGACATCGGACGACGTGAGAGCGCGCGAATCATGAAACGTGACGCCTGGTCTCAAGTGAAAGACGTAGGTCAATGGGTCCGGATTTTCCCAGCTCTCTGCCAGATCCCCACGCAAATTCATCTGCCCGTCGCGTTCGACCAATCCATTGAAAATGAGGCGGTCAATCCGTTGAGAACCACCGTCGGTCCCATAACGCGGATCCAAATTCGTTGGGCTGGATTCAACGAGAAACGTAACCGCGGCGGGGTCGTGCTCGGCTCTGGACGAGCAGCCCCAGAACAGCACCAGCGAGAGCAGTAGCAAATGCGCGTGACCGGGACCCGCCTGCCTGTGCGCTTCGGTCCGTCCTCCTGGGTGTCCCGTGGGTCCTATCTGCGTGACCGCACCTCTCTGAGCCTTACCGCGCCGGGGCATAGGAGATCTTCCCTAGGACAGCCCCGCGCCTTGCTCCCGTTGCCGAAGGCAAATTTCCGTTCCTTCGATGCCAGGTCTCATAGGCCAGCAGGGCAAACGCGTACGCCTCTTTGGCGTCCACATCCACGCCCAATGCCGACGAGGGCATCACTTCGATCGGTGCCAAGGCCGCCGCAAGTTGCGCCATAATCAGGGGATTGTGCGCTCCTCCGCCTGAAACGATCAGCTGATCGATCTTTGTCCTTGGCAGTACAAATCTCTCAAGGGCATCCACAACCGATAGGGCAGTAAAAATTGTTGCCGCTCGGATTAGATCATCCGGCGAAGCTCCGAGTTGACGCATGCGTTTCAGTAATTTCCGGAGATAGGCTTGCCCATAATATTCGCGGCCCGTACTTTTTGGAGGCTCGAGTTTCAGGTATGGATCCTTCATCATCTCCGTCAGCAATTTCTCGTTGCGCTTGCCTTGCCGCGCAATCCGCCCATCCTCATCAAATCTCTTGCGACCGCGCGTAAAATGCGCAACCAACGCGTCAATCAAGATATTGCCCGGCCCGGTATCGAACGCATACACGTCGGAAGATTTTCCTCGGGCCCGCAACACGGTTAAGTTCCCGATTCCCCCCAAATTCAGTGAAACTCTGCCGCGCGACTTGTCCGAGTAGAGAAGAAAATCGGCATAAGGCACTAGCGGGGCGCCTTGTCCTCCCACAGCCATATCCGCCGTACGAAAATCGGAGATGGTAGGAACACCGGTTATGGCGGCGATGACGGCGCCCTCCCCGATCTGCAGCGTGGACGCGATCGGCCTGCCGAGAAAGGGGACTGGCCTACCTTGATGAAAGATGGTCTGCCCGTGCGAACCAATTAGCTCGACAGCACGCAGCCTAATTCTGAACTTCTTACAAGCCGCTTTCACCGCTCCGGCAAACGTTTCTCCCAGCCGAAAGTTCAATTGGCTGATCGCTTCCGCTCGGATGGCAGCGTTTTCCGCCACACGGAAAATTTCTTTTCGCACCGCGGTTTCTAGCGGCAAAGTGGTATGAGCCAACAGCTCCCCACAGAGTTTCGTTGATCCGCCTCCGGAAATCCGCGTGAGGGCCACATCCACACCGTCGGCAGAAGTCCCGGACATCACACCGACCACCAACATTCCGTTTTTCTCCATGCGCTGGTTGTAACACACCTCTTCCCGCTGCTCCATTTTCCATTCCTAACATGTTCCTGAAGTGCAGCTTGCTTGCCTGCCAACGACCGACCGCTGACTTCTTATTCAACCTGCTTTTTCAGCTCCGCCAACAAATTCAGCGCGTCAATCGGCTTCATCTCATCTAAATCCGCCTCGCGCAATTTATCGATCACCGCGCGATCAATCGCCGTAAACAAGACGCTTTGCTTTCCATCGCCAAGCCCAGATTCCGCTGTCCCGGACGAGAGTGTTCCGCTCAATTCATGTTCGCTCTGTTCATGCTTTTTCAGAACTTCACGCGCGCGTTCAATCACGCTGCGCGGCAGACCTGCCAACCGGGCTACGTCAATGCCATAACTCTTGTCCGCGCTGCCCGGCTCAACCTTGCGCAGGAAAATGATCTCGTTTGGTGTTTCTTTGACTGACACATGGACATTGGTTACACCCGGCAGCAAATCCCCTAACTCCGTCAGTTCATGGTAATGCGTGGCAAACAACGTTCGCGACTTGGTGTGCTTTTGCAAATGTTCGACGACGGCCCAGGCGATCGACAGTCCATCAAAGGTCGAGGTTCCACGCCCCACTTCATCCAAGAGAACCAGGCTTGAAGGCGTCGCGTGGTGCAATATCGCTGCCACCTCGCTCATTTCCACCAAAAATGTGGAACGGCCTCGCGCCAGATTATCGCTGGCACCAATACGCGTGAAAATGCGATCGGTCAGCGGCAATCGCGCTTGTCGAGCAGGAACGAATGACCCCGCTTGGGCCATCAGGACAATCAAAGCAGTTTGTCGAAGATAGGTCGACTTGCCGCCCATATTCGGTCCAGTTATCAGCAGCAACTGCTGTGACTCGGGTTCAAGGCACAAATCATTCGGTACAAACCGTTCGCCCTTTTGCCGCAAAAGCTCTTCAATCACCGGATGCCGTCCGCCGACGATCAACAACTCTCCCGTTACCGTAAATTCGGGGCGAACGTAGTTCCGATCGCCGGCGATTTTTGCGAAACATGCCAAGACATCCAGTTGCGCGATTGCCGCTGCAGTCTGCCGCAGTCGGCCCGCCTTTCTGGCAACGCTGCTGCGTAATTCTACGAACAATTCCCGTTCGATCTCCGCAATTCGCTCATCGGCAGCCAGGATCTTCCGTTCGTATTCCTTCAGCTCCGGAGAAGTAAACCGCTCCGCATTCACCAGCGTCTGTTTCCGTTCATAGTCCGGCGGCGCCAAATGCAAGTTTGCTTTCGAAATTTCAATATAGTAACCAAAAATCTGGTTGAACCGAATTTTCAGCGAATTGATGGTTGTTCGCCGACGCTCCCGCTCTTCCATTGCGGCAATAATCTGTTTGCTGTGCTGGCTCAAATTCCGCAGTTCGTCCAGTTCCGCGTTAAATCCGCTTCGAATGACTCCAGGATCATTTGCGCTCGCCGGTGGTTCATCGGCAATCGCCTTTTCCAGGTGCTCCCGGACGTCGGCTAATTCGTCGATTTCGCCATGTAATTCCCGAAGTAAATCGCTGCCACCGGTAGCGGGAGGAGTGACGAAGTTTTTCAGAATCGGAAGTTGCGCCAGCGACTTTCGTAACGCCAGCAGTTCCCGCGGCGTGGCCAGTCCCAAGGTAATGCGGCCGGTTAAGCGCTCCAGATCCTGGATGCCGCGCAACTCTTTGCGAATTTCCCCGCGCACGACCGTCTGCTGCAGCAAATGCGCAACGGCGCCCAGTCGTTGTTCAATCGCCTGGCGATCAATCAACGGCCGCAATATCCACGCGCGCAGCAGGCGCGCTCCCATTCCGGTGACGGTCGAATCCAGGGCTGCCACGAGCGTCGTAGGTCCGGTAAGTTTCGTGTCTTCGCTGAAAATCGCCGAAAGCAACTCTAAATTTCTTACCGAAACCGGATCAAGCAGCAGGGAATCGTGCTGTTCGTAATAGCGGATATGATCCAGATGGCGCAGAGCATCGACGCTGTGCCCATTTTCTCCGCGAGCGGAATTTTCCCGCAGGTAATGCACCACCGCCCCCGCAGCAGATAGCGCGTGATGGTGCCCATCCAATCCAAATCCAGTCAACTCCGCCACTCCAAACTGCTCTCGCAATATCCGTTCCGAATAGTCCAGGTGGAAAATCCATTCTTCCAGGCTACTCTCCACGCCGCCGGTTCCTTCGAGTAATGAACTTTTTGCCGTTTCAAACAATTGCCGCGGCCGCGGGAGCAAAGTTTCTCGTGGCCGGATCAGTTGCAACTCATCACGCAATGCCTCTTCTGCAGCCGCTCCCGCAAACTCGGTTGCCTGGAATTCCCCGGTCGACAAATCCACAATCGCCAAACCGATCTTGGTTTTAGCGCTGTCTTGCCACACTGCCGCCAGAAAATTGTTTTCCCGAGCATCCAGTACGGATACCTCCGTCGCTGTCCCCGGGGTGATCACCCGGGCCACCTCCCGGCGGACCAGTTTTTTTCCGGGGCCCGGCAGTTCCATTTGTTCGCAGATCGCTACCTTGAACCCTGCGCGAATCAATCGGGCAATGTATCCATCGGCCGCGTGATACGGCACGCCGCACATCGGAATCGGCTGCCCTTTTTCGCGATTCCGTGAAGTTAGGGTGATCTGCAACTCGCGAGACGCGATAATCGCATCTTCGTAGAACAATTCGTAGAAATCGCCCAAGCGAAACAACAGTAGTGCGTGCGGGTAGCGCGATTTCACCCCGTTGTACTGTTGCATTAATGGTGTGGAAGCTTCACTCATCTAGTGCGTGTTTTGCGTTCTCCTGCTTACTGAGGCGCGAAAAGGTTGTGTTGCTGAGTGCCTTGACAGAGTCTCTTCAACTTTCGATGCCCATTTCTGTCAACAAAAACGCATAATCCAGCGCAACCTCCCGCAAATAGTCATATCGTCCGCTGGCTCCGCCGTGCCCGGCGCCCATATTCACTTTGAATAAAAGGGGATTCCTGCCAGTCTTGAGCGTCCGTAATTTTGCAACATACTTTGCCGGCTCCCAATACATCACCTGGCTGTCATTTAAACCCGTCTTCACCAGCATTGCCGGATACTCTTTTTTCTCCAGATTCGTATACGGGCAATACCGCTTCATATAAAAATAGTCTTGCTCTACCTGAGGATTGCCCCACTCCTCGTACTCTCCCACGGTGAGCGGCAAGGAAGGGTCTAGCATGGTATTGAGCACATCTACAAACGGAACGTGCGAGACAATGAGCCGAAACAAATCCGGTCGAAAATTTGCAACCGCGCCCATCAACAAGCCGCCAGCACTGCCGCCTTCAATGGCAAGCGTTTCTTTCGATGTATAGCGGTGCTCGATCAAGTGCTCGGCAGAGGCAATGAAATCGGTGAACGTATTCATTTTCTGATGCATTCTCCCCATGTCGTGCCACGGTTTGCCCAGTTCCCCCCCGCCTCGTATGTGTGCAATTACAAAAATTACGCCGCGGTCAAGCAAGCTGAGCCGGTTCGAATTGAATGTCACTGGCATCGAAATTCCATAGCTCCCGTAGGCGTATAAGAGCAAGGCGGCGGTTCCGTCGCGCGGGGTTGCGTGCCGGTAGACCACCGACAAGGGAATCCTGGTTCCATCCTGCGCGACGGCGTGCAATCGTTCGCTTCCATACAATGTCGGGTCGTATCCGCCCAAGACCGGTTGCTGTTTGCGCAAAATGCGGTTGCCGCTCTTTACCTCGTAGTCGTACACCGATCGCGGTGTGATGAATGATTCGTAGCTGAATCGCAAATACTCGGTATCAAATTCAGGATTCGCGCCAAACGCCGCGTGGTACGCCGGTTCGGCAAAATCAATCCTGTGAGAAGCCGCGAGGGCCGATCTGGCCTCCCTGGTCAAATCCACTATTCGGAAATAGGGCAGCCCATCTTCCCGCTCACATAAAACCAAATGGGTTCGAAAGCAGGCAATCGCAGAAAGCATCACCCCGGGTCGGTTGGGCACCACTTCATGCCATCGCGCGCGTGCCGGGTCAGCCGTTGGAGCGGTCATTAGCCGGAATGTTCTTCCATTTGAGTTAGTGCGCACAAAAAAAACCCCGCCTGCCGGGTCCGCTGAACTTCCGGGGTGATGATCGACGGAATACTCGTGCTCATCCTCGCGCACCGCGACAACGTGAAAGTCCCCATAAGGCTGGTCCGCGCGCAAAAAACGCACTTCGCTCGTGGTATGGCTGTTGGCTACCAACAACAAATACGCACCGCTTCGCGTTCGCTCAATATCGATTCGGAAACGCTCATCCTTCTCTTCGTAAATCAGTCGGTCTGCGGCTTGTTCGGTTCCCAATACGTGCCGGAAGAGGCGGTGCGATCTCTTGGTCGTTTCCTCCTCCACCACATAAAACAAAACGCGATCGTCCGCGGACCACGCCACGCTGGTCACCCGCGCTACACGGAAGGGGAGGGCTTCGCGTGTGCCGAGATCCAGCACTTCCAAAGTGTATTGCCGAAATCCGGTCGTGTCGGTCGCATAGGCCAGGTGCTGGTTATCGTCACTTACTTCGAAACATCCAAGCCCCAAAAAAGAATGGCCCTCGGCCAGCACATTCAAATCCAGGAGAATTTCTTCCGGGGTATCGTTTGCAAATGGAGCCGATCCGTCTATTGCCCCCAGAGCGCTCTCCGCTCGCCGGCAATAGATCGCATACTGTTGGCCTTCCTCAGTCCGCGAATAATAGGAATATCCGCGTAGGCGTGAAGGTACGCTCAAGTCGGTTTGCAGGATTCGTCCGAGCATCTCCTGATAAAGCGTTTCTTGAAGCTTTTCCGTGGGCTTAAGAAACTGATCGGCGTAGGCATTCTCTTGATTCAGGTATTCGAGGACCCGCGGATCGGATTTGTGACGCAGCCAGGCATACTCATCCATTCGACGGTCACCATGCAGCACATGCTCAACGGTTTCCCGCTGTGCCACCGGGGGCTGCCAGGCCAGGTGGTCTGCCTCTTCCGGGGAATAGGACATCTTTGCCGAATTGGAGTCGGTGGTCATGGTTGCTTGTGTTCAGCCCCGAGGTAGGTTTCGGTCGTCGTGCAATTGCCCTGACGTTCGATATACTAGCCGAAGTTGGCGGCTACTTAAAGACGTACCGCCGACCTCTCGATCGACAATTCTCCGCATTGGAGCTCTCGAGCGCCCCAACAGCTCGTTCATCAAACCACTATGCCCAACGAAATCGAAATCAAACTTCAAGTCGAAGACCTCAAATCGCTGCAGGGCATCCTCAAACGCCTGGCTGTCGTCCCCGCTTTCCCCAAAACGCCGCGGATTCATGAAGCGAATCTTCTTTTCGACACGCCCGATGGCGGCCTGGCCAAGCACGGGCAGCTCCTGCGTATCCGCAGCGAATCTCGCGTGGCTCCCGGCCAGAAACCAGGCGCGCCCCCCCCAGAACGCCATCTTTTGACCTTTAAGAGCCCTCCCGAGGCCCTAGCCATAGGCGCACCTACCCGTCAGGCGAGTGCCGGTGGCCGCTATAAGGTGCGCGAAGAGACCGAACTGGTCATTACCGATGCCGCAGCACTGCAAAAGATCTTCGAAGGCTTAGGCCTCCGGGGATGGTTCCGCTATGAAAAATATCGTTCCACCTACAAATTTCCCGCGCGTGCCAAATGGGCGCAGGGGCTGCTTCTTGAGGTGGATGAAACTCCCATTGGGACCTATGTCGAGCTCGAAGGACCTGGTGAAGCGATCGACCGGGCGGCGCATGAGCTGGGCTTCTCTCGTTCTGATTATATCGTGAAGAACTACCTGGTATTGTATCTGGAAGAGTGCAAAAAACGGGGTGAACAGGCGTCTCACATGCTCTTTAAATCCCGCAAAGGAAAACGCCTCCCGTAAAAGTCACTGCCGAACGAAAAATTTTCACAAAAATCTCAAAAACGTCATTCTTTTCTTGACTTTAATTCCTTACGGGCTTATCTCTACCTTCGGAGTGAATTTGTACCGATGAGCGCGTCCAGCGATTTCGACCCGCGCCCGAGTCGTCCCCCGGGCAGGTGCCGCCACTTGACCGCTTTGCAGCCGCTTATTGCGGTGCCCGCCACAACTGTTGGCGTAGGGACCTCCACATCTGGCTAAGGGTTCAGTCCAGGATTTTGCAGTTCTTGCCCGCGGCCGCCAACAAAGCTACGCGGGTTTTTTATTTTGCAAGAGCCCGGACGCAGCTACCCGCTGCAGCCGCGCTCAACAGAAAGTGTGCCGTTTATGCTCTACGCCACTGAACTTATGGGCTCGGCTGCTTACGACGGGCAGGACAATTTTGTCGGCCGCGTTCGTGAATTTTTTATCGAACCGGCTGAACAGCCAAATCGTGTCTCTCACTTTTTGATCTCCCGCGGCCGCTTCCAACCCCTGGTTGCCCGTTACGATCAGGTTTCCAAAGTTGCCCCCGGCCGCATCGATCTGAACGTTTCTGAACGCGCCCTCGATGCCTACCAACCGAATGAATCCTGGTTAGCTGTGCGCAAAGACCTCCTCGATCAGCAAATCATCGACACCGAAGGGCGCAAAGTGGTTCGCGTGAATGACGTCGATCTCGCCGAGCATCGCACCAATGGAAATATCGAACTGCGCATCGCTCAGGTGGACGTTGGCCTTCCCGGTGCGATGCGACGACTCTTTCAGGGTCTGGCTCCCTCAAAATTAATGCGCAGCCTGCAAACCAAGCTGCCGCAACGCGCCATTCTGTGGGAATTTGTGAATTTGATCGAGCCCGACCCGCTGCGTCGAGTGAAACTCCGTATCACCCATGAAAAACTCGAAGATCTGCATCCGGCCGATCTCGCAGAAATGATGGAACAGCTTTCCGCCGCAGAACGGCAGGGAATTATTGCCTCTCTCGACGAAGAAACCGCCGCCGCTGTGCTTGCCGAATTGGATGAACGTCTTACCACCCAAATCGTCGAAAAACTTGATCCGGAGAAGGCCGCGGACATTATCGAGGAAATGGCTCCGGATGCGGCGGCCGACCTTCTTGCCGATCTTCCCAAGGAAACTTCCGAAGAAGTGCTCGATGAGATGCCGAACCAGGAAGCCAAGGAAGTGCGCGAATTGCTTGCCTACGACCCATCGACTGCCGGCGGCATGATGAACACGGAGTTTGTCTATGTTAGCGAGCAATCGACTCGCGAAGAAGTCTTGGAATGGATGCGCAACCAGGAGCTGAACCTGGAGCAACTCGACACCATCGTTGTCCTCGACAAAGATGCCCGCTACTGCGGCACCGTTCCGGTGGCGCGCATGCTCCTTGCTGCCCCCGAGCAGCGGATGTCTGAAATGAAGACCGAACCACTCGTCAGCGTTACCCCCGACGCCAGCGAAAAAGATGTGTTCGAGCTTTTTGACAAATACAATCTGCGCATGCTCACGGTCATCGACGACCTCCATCATCCGATCGGTACCGTAACGGTCGACGACGTGGTCTCCAGGCTGGTCAATGCCTAATCGTTATTCCACCGCCCCAAGATCAATTGTAGACCGCCGCCAGACAACCGGTCGCTGCCCCCCGGGTGCCTCATGCCCCTGAACTTTTCCTCCATCAACAACGTTATCGACGGCTTGCGTGCCCGCACCTTCGAGTTCTTTTCCCGCGGCAAGGCCTGGCGTCGCCGCATCGCACTCTTTCTAGCCGTCGTTGGCCCTGGCATCATTACTTCCAACGTCGACAACGACGCTGGCGGGATCGCCACCTACACACAAGCAGGCAGCGCCTACGGCTACACCCTGCTTTGGTCTCTCGTTCCCATGACCATCGCACTCTATGTCACCGAAGAGATGTGCGCTCGGATGGGGGTCATCACCGGCAAAGGCCTCTCCGACCTCATCCGCGAGGAATTCGGTTTCCGCCCCACTTTCTTCGTTATGATCACCGGTTTCCTCGTGGATTTGTTCAATGTCGTCGCCGAATTTGCTGGGGTCGCCGCGTCCATGGAACTGTTTGGAATCAGCCGGTATTTTGCCGTTCCTGTTGCCGCTGTCCTTGTCTGGTTCTTGGTTTTGAAAGGGACCTATCGTCAAGTCGAAATCATTTTCCTGATCTTGTGCGTCTTCTATTCGAGCTATCTCTTTTCGGCGCTGCTCTCTAAGCCCGATTGGATTCTCGCCGCGCGCATGACCGTGGTCCCGACGATTCATCTGGATGTCAGTTATCTGCTGATTCTTACAGCACTGGTTGGCACTACAATCGCCCCATGGCAATTTTTCTATCTCCAGGCCAGCTTTGTCGAAAAAAAGGTTGGCCAGCGCCAATATCCGCAGGCACGGCTGGACGTGCTGGTTGGCAGCATCAGTTGCATGATCATCGTTTTCTTCATCATCGTTTGCACTGCCGCCACACTCCATCGGGCCGGCATGACCAACATCACCGACGCGGTCGACGCCGCTAAAGCGCTTATCCCGCTGGCTGGAAAATGGGCCGGTTTCACGTTTGCGTTTGGCCTGCTGAACGCTTCGCTGTTTGCCGCAACCATCCTGCCACTCTCCACCGCCCATGTGATTTGCGAGGGAATGGGATTTGAAGCGGGCATCGACCACAAATTTCGCGAAGCGCCGGCCTTCTATTGGCTCTACACGATCCTTATCCTTGTCGGCGCAGGCATCGTTCTCATCCCCCATGTTCCTCTCTGGAAAATTTTCATCTATTCTCAGGTGGGCAACGGGGTTTGGCTTCCGATCGTTGTGATTTTCATTTTGCTGCTGGTGAACCGCAAGGACCTGATGGGCGAGCACACCAATACCTTCACCTTCAACGTACTCGCCTGGACGATTGCGATTGCGATGATCATTCTAGCGCTAGCTTTGTCGGTACAGGGTATCATTCAGGCGATTCACCCACCCGTTTCCTAGGGTCACCGTGCACAGTAGAAAACAGACGATTGCCCTCGAGCCAACCCCTGTGTTAACTTTGCGGCATAAAGAGGATTGACCGGATCTAACGTGCCCCACTCGCGACTCCACCTCCCGACTCTCCCTTCCTTGGCAGATGGCTTCGGCCCCATCACCGCCGAAGAGTCGGATTTGTTGGAAAAACTTGATCTATCGCGCCTTCCGCGCCATATCGCCGTCATCATGGATGGCAACGGCCGCTGGGCCAAGAGGCGCCACCTCCCGCGCATCGCGGGCCACAGCGCTGGTACGCAATCAGCCCGCATCACGATCGAAACTTGCGCGCGCCTTAAAATCGAAGCGCTCACTCTGTATGCCTTCTCCGTTGAGAATTGGCGCCGCCCCAAAGCGGAAATTGAGTTCCTCATGCAACTCCTTCGGGAATACGTTCGGAAGGAATTGCCACTTCTACAACGCAATAATGTTCGCATGCGTTTCATTGGCCGCCCGGAAGAGCTACCGGAAGCCGTGCAACGGGAAACTCGGGAAGCTACCGCAGCCACGGCAGACAATTCCGGGATGATTTTGAATATCGCCGTAAACTACGGTGGCCGCGCAGAAATAGTGGACGCTTTGAACGCCGTCGTCGCTGAACGCAATGGCCACTCCGCGCACGCTCCAATCAGCGAAGAGCAGATCTCCCGGCACCTCTACACTTCCGACATTCCCGATCCCGATCTGCTTATCCGCACGAGCGGCGAGATGCGCGTCAGTAATTTCCTGCTCTGGCAGATCGCCTATGCCGAGATTTTTGTCACGGAAACTCTTTGGCCTGATTTCAACCGCGCCCGCCTTCTGGAATCCCTCATCGATTTCCAGAAACGCGAACGCCGCTACGGTGGCATCGACGCCCCACCAGCCTCCGCCGCGCGCTAATTCTTTCTGCCCGAGGCGCGCCCAATTGAACGTGAAAGAATTGGTCATCCGCGGTTCCTTTTCCCACCGCCGTTCTCTCTGTATAATTCCAACAACACAATGCGATCCATCCACATACAACAGTTCGCTCGGACTCTCACTCGATGACCTGGAAACGTGTCGCCACCGCCGCAGTGCTTATCCCAGTAATCGTCGCCATTGTCCTGTTCGGTTCGACCTCGGTCGTCGCCGTCGCCACCGCCGCGATCACTCTCCTGGCTCTTTGGGAATATTTCGCCTTGGGAGAGGCCATCGGCCACCGTGCCTATCGCCTCTGGACGCTCACCTGTTCCATGCTAGTGATCCTCTTGCAGTGGCGAATTCTGAGACCGTTCGCGGTTCTCAGCCTCGCTTCCGGAAATATCCCTACGATAGCGAATAATCCTGCACTCGACCGCATCAACGCGATCTATTCGCCTCTGGCGTTATTCTTTTTTTTCGTGCTTGGCGTCAGTTCGCTCACGCTCTGGGCGCGGCGCTCGTTGGTTGAAGCTCTCCCCGCAGCCGGAATCTCTTCGAGCGGGCTGCTCTTGGTCGCCTTTCCTCTCTCCTTCGCCGTTCGTCTCCACGGTTTCCCGAGCAATGGACCGGCACTTCTCCTGTTCGCTTTGGTCATTACCTGGGCCGCCGACACTACTGCCTACTTCGTTGGCCGCGCGATAGGCAAACACCCATTGGCCCCGCACATCAGCCCGAAGAAAACTTGGGAGGGCTCAATTGGCGGGATGATCGGCTCCCTGCTCGTCGCCTACGCCTTCAGTTTTTGGATTCATCTGCCACTCGTGCATCTGTTTGCGATGGCCATCCTTGGGAATATTGCAGGCCAAATGGGAGACCTCTCGGAATCCGCCTACAAGCGCAGCGCCGGCGTAAAAGACTCCGGGGGCCTGCTCCCCGGCCATGGCGGCGTCCTTGACCGTATCGACGCCCTCGTCCTCTGCATCCCCGTCATCTGGTATTATTTAGTTCTGATGAATCCTTCAATCCGCTAAGCACCGGCTTGAAATTCAATGCGTGGTTGTAGCGTTTATGCCAGCGCTATTGGGTTTATTCCAAGACTGAGTACGGAAAACTCGCGGCTCCAAACTTTCGAATGAAACACCTTGCCATCCTCGGTTCGACGGGCTCCATTGGACGCCAAACGATTTCCGTCGTGGACTCGTTCCCCGGTAAATTCAAAATTCTGTCCCTCGCAGCCGGCAACAACATCGACGAGCTGGTCTCTCAAATCGAACATCACCATCCCGAACTTGTCTCGGTGGCCCACGCCAAAAGCGCCGACGAACTTGCCACACGCCTGCGGGGTAAGGGAATCGCCCCGCTGCCGGCAATCGACCACGGACCCCAGGGCATGCTCGCCGTAGCCACCCACCCGCAAGCGGAGATTGTCGTCTCCGCGGCTGTTGGCGTTGTCGGCCTTGCCGCCACCTACGAAGCCGTCAAACTCGGCCGCCTCATCGCGCTATCGAACAAAGAAGTCCTGGTCGCCGCCGGCGAATTGGTTATGGCCGCAGTAAAGAAATCCGGCGTCGCTCTGCTGCCCGTAGACAGCGAGCACAACGCGGTCCATCAGTGCCTCCGCGGCGGCGTCCACAAAGAAGTCCGCCGCCTGGTGCTCACCGCCTCCGGTGGCCCATTCCGCAAAACGCCAATCGCGAAACTCGCCCACGTCACACCGGAACAAGCCCTTGCGCATCCCAATTGGCGCATGGGCAATCGCATCACCATCGATTCCGCAACCATGATGAACAAGGGCTTCGAAGTCATCGAGGCCAGCTGGCTGTTTGACGTCGGTTCGGAACAGATCGACGTCGTCATCCATCCGCAGTCCACAATTCATTCCATGGTCGAATTCATCGACGGTTCCGTTTTAGCACAACTCGGTCCAACCGACATGCGCATGCCCATTCAATATGCGCTAACCTATCCAGAGAGGCTTGCATCTAACCAAGTTGCGCTGGATTGGTCCAAACTCCGTCGCTTGGACTTCGAGAAAGCCTCTACGCGTCGGTTCCCCTGTTTACGTTTGGCGCGCGAAGCAATGAAAAAGGGCGGGGCCTTGCCCTGCGCCTTAAACGCAGCAGACGAAGTCGCCGTCGCCGCGTTTCTGGAGCAGCGCTTGCCGTTCCTGGGCATCCCAGAAGTGATTGAGGGAGTATTGAGTCGTACGCCTGGCACAAAATTCGGCAGCATCGAAGATGTGCTGGCTGCCGATTCCGAAGCCCGCCAGACGGCCCAGGAAGAAGTTGAGAAATTTGCAGTGGCAAAAGGTGTAGCGCACTAAGGTCCTAGCCGACTGTGAGGATGGCAGCGGTTGAAGCAGCAAACGAAGTAGTGTATTAATTTCGAAAACCGGAGTCGATCGCAGGAATGAATACTTTAATTGGAATGATCTTAGCCCTGGGCGTCATCATCCTAGTTCACGAGTGGGGCCACTTTATTGCGGCACGGTTCTTTGGTGTTCGCGTCGATGTCTTTTCGATTGGCTTCGGCCCTCGCCTGTTCGGGTTTAAGCGCGGCGCAACAGACTGGCGCATCAGCGCCGTTCCGCTCGGCGGGTATGTTCGCATGGCGGGTCAGGACATGACCGAGATTGATTCCGGCGAGGAGAAACCTACCGGAGCTCCCGATGAACTGATGAGCAAGAAGCGCTGGCAGCGTGCGATCATTTCGTTTGCTGGCCCGGCCGTGAATCTTGTTTTTCCGATCCTCCTGCTTGCCGGCTACTACATCATTTCCGGCCAGCCGCATGCCGCCTATCTTGATAAGCCTGCCCTGATCACCAGCATGGCTGCGAATTCCACCGCGTCCAATGCCGGTTTCGAGGCTGGCGATAGGATTGTGTCCGTGAACGGAACGAAGGTTTCTACCTGGGAAGAAACGCAGAAAGCACTCTACACCGGCCCGACCGACAAACCTGTACCCATCGTAGTCGAGAACAACGGTTCGACTCGCGCCCTGACGCTTGCGGTGAAATCCGATCCCTACGACCATCCCCTTGGCTATTTGCCGATTCCCCCAGTGATCGGGCAGGTCGTCGCCGGCAAACCTGCCGCTCACGCCGGACTGCAAACCGGCGACATAGTAAAGTCCGTCGATGGCCAGCAGATCGCGTATTGGGATCAATTCGTCGATGTAGTGCGTGGCTCGGGCGGCAAAACGCTAGAGCTTAAAGTTGAACGCAAAGGCCAGCCCGTGGAGCTTTCCGTTACTCCCAAACAGGGTGCGGCTGATCCGTCAGAGAAGAATTATCAGATTGGTATTGCGCCAGAAGTGAGTTTTGCCTACAGCAAGGTGGGTCCGGTGGAGGCCGTCAAATCCGCCACGCGACAGACTGGTGGCATCATTGTAGAAACGTTTGGCGTCCTCGGCAAGCTTTTCAGCGGACGGGTTTCTGTGAAGGAATTGCAAAGCGTCGTGGGCATTTCTCGCGCAGCAGGGGAAGCCGTGGCCATGGGCGCATTCGCCATTATCTCATTCATGGCGCTCATTAGTGTGAATCTCGGCATCCTGAATCTTTTGCCGATTCCGATTCTCGATGGCGGGCACATCCTTTTGCTTTCAATGGAAGGCTTGCGCCGCCGGGATTTCAGCTTGGCATTCAAGGAACGGTTCATCCAGGTCGGCCTGGTCTTTCTTTTAGTCGTGTTTGCCTACGTCATGTACAATGACATCGTGAGGCAACTACCCATCCACTCGTAGCTGGCTAAGAGGGCCGCACCTGGCGTTGCTCAAGAAGGTCTTCCGCACCATGCCTGCATCACCATCACATCGAGTCTCCAGCGGCGAACGCATCAACCCCGCGGACAGGACCGGCCACCTGCAGCAGGCGTTACGGCAACGGGGCATCCGCCTGACACGCCAGCGCCGCGTCATTCTCGAGGTCATGGACAATGCCGAGCAGCACCTCGACGTCGACCAGATTCTCGAGCGCGCCCAAAAAATCAGCCCCGAAGTGCACCTGGTCACCGTATATCGCACGATCGATCTGCTAAAGAAGCACGGTTTGATTGACGAACTGGACTTGCTGCATCTCCGCGGCGATCGCCACTATTACGAGACCCACGGTCCCCGCGATCATATTCATGTTGCTTGCTTGCGCTGCGGCAAGGTTCGCGAGTTTGAGAGCCATCTGTACGACCAGCTAAAGGATCAGATCGCCCGCGACTGCAAGCTACTAGTCACCGTTTCCCGCACCGAAGTCGGCGGCATCTGCACCGATTGCCTTGCCGCCGAAAAAAAGCCCGTTCCGCAGTAAACTCGACTAATACGCCTCGATCGGCACTCCCTTGGACCGCAGTCTGCGCAATCTCGCAAAAAACCGGTTGGCCCTTGAAATATCCCGCGCAATTTGACCGCGCAGCTCTTCCACACCGCTGAACTTCTTCTCGTCTCGCAATCTCTTCCAAAAGCGGATCTCAATCCGCCCCGGCGTAAAATTTCCGGAATAATCGAGCAAGTGCGTTTCGACAGCCAGTCCGTTTCCATTCATTGTTGGTCGTATCCCAATATTCGTCACGCTTCGATGGCTGCTAGGCTCGCCTTCCAATACCGTCCGGGTTATGTAAACCCCGCGTCCGGGTAACAACTCCTGCTCCGGCTTTAAATTCATTGTGGGGAACAAGAACTTTCTCCCCGCCCCGGTGCCTTTCACCACTTCGCCCGTCAGTACGAACGGTCGCCCCAGCAACCGCCCGGCATGGGACACATGACCTTCTGAAATCAGCTTCCTGATTAATGTGCTCGAAACAATTTCTCCGTCCAGGGCTACCGGTTCGCGGACAACTACTTCAAATCCGCAGCGCATGCCCAAATCTCGCAAAAACTTTACGTCGCCCGCTTGCTTGTGTCCGAATCGGAAATTGTCTCCCACCACAACTGCCCGCACGTTTAACTGTTCTACCAAAATGTTCCGGACAAATTCCTCTGGCGTCAGTTGCGATAATTCCACAGTGAAGGGGAGGACCACGGCCGCTTCTATGCCCACTGCCCCGAACCATTCCATCCGTTGCTGGTTGGTCGATATCCGCAAGGGCGCTGCTTCAGGCCGCAGTATTTTCAAGGGAGACGGTTCAAACGTCAACGCCGTTGCCACCGCACCACTTTCTTTCGCACGGTTCAGCGTGTAATCGAGAACCCGCTGGTGCCCTAGGTGAATCCCATCGAAATTTCCGATGGCGATCACGCTGCCACGATCTGTTTTGCCGTACCGTGCCAGCCAGTCCGCCGCTGAATAAAATGCCGTCAATTTTCCGTGCGGCACATGTAACACCTGCACCGCCAGTGCGCGCGCGGCCTTCTCGACGGCCGGAGATTCGGTGGCCACCTCCAACTCCAGTCCGTCATAAGCCAGCTGCACATGAGGATAGCCGGCCTTCCGCAATCGCTCATTGCTTGCGGCATGCGGGAGATCATGAGCAATATGCGTAAACCAGGCGTGCCGCGGCTTCAATTTATCAATCAGTGCCAGTGCTTGCTCGACGGTCTGGTGCATGGGATGCGGAACGTCTCGCAGCGCGTCTAAAATCAAATCATCCAGATCTTCTAGCAGTGGTACGGACGATTCTGGCAATCGGCTGAAATCCGTTAAATACGCGGCGCGCCCAAACCTATAGCCCAAGACGTCCATCTCGCCATGCAAGAGCGGCACCGGAATAAATGGAACACCCATTAGCTCAAAGGGGCCCTTCAACTCGTGCAGATGCACGCTCGGAACACTGCTCAGTGTCGGCTTATTCTCGAACACATAGGAAAACACGCGTCGGATGGTGCGAAACGTATCCTCGGTTCCATACACCGGTATCGCCGCGCCTTGTCGTATGTTGTACGGTCGCAAATCATCAAATCCCAATATATGATCCGCATGGCCGTGCGTCAGCAGTACCGCATCCAGGCGATCCAAGCCTGCGCGTAAAGCCTGTGTTCGAAAATCCGGAGTAGTGTCGATGATGACGTTTTGCTCTCTGTGTCTGAGCAGTATGGACGGTCGCAATCGTTTGTCGCGTGGGTCCCGGGACGTGCATACAGCACAATGGCATCCGAGCGTCGGAACTCCCATCGATGTACCCGACCCCAGTACCTCTAACCGCATCGCCATCCTCGTGTAGGTGCCAGCTTTGCCCTGACACTTGTAGGGGCGGCCTTCCTCGCCGCCTTCTGTCGTGGCCAATCTTTAGATCGATCCAAGGGAGTTAGAATTCCTCAAAGCCCTACGCCTTGACCTTCCCGCTCTTTGCCTGCGCGGCGACCTGGGCCATCTGCTCTGCCATCGCCTTGTTGATCTCGAGGTAGGTCATCTTTAACTTCCCGAGCAAATCGAGCAGCATGGTGTCTTCTTCGGGCGCCAGATTGCCCTTGGTCTTCTCGTGCAGGGCATCTAGCATATCAATCAACTCACGCGCCGCATCCGGGTCGAGCACGGGCTGGCCTGTCCGTGGGTCTGCATAGGCCCCCAGCACCATCGCCGCATTACTTCCGATCATCCTCACCAGATTCTCAAACGCCTCACTCTTCTTCGGTGTTTCTGGCGCGGGCACCGCGGCAATTCCTGTCTTTTCGGCAGGGACTCCAGCCGCAGCGGCATTATTCGCGGCTTGTTGAACTTCTTTTGCGGCCTGCGCTTTCGCGTCGCGTTCAGCTTCGCGTTCCTGTTCTGCAACAACTTCCTTGCGCAGTTCGCCCTCGGCCGTAAAGGGGCGTCGATCAATGACCTTGAATTGTTCTTCTCGGTTTTCGTCAGCCACGTTGTTCTTCCTTCTCTCGGAATCTCGCTACTTCGTCCACCGTTAGTTTAACACGCCAGTGAACCCTTCCGCCCTAACCTGCTTCTTTGCCCCTTGCCCGGTCCTGGCAACCTCTGCCTAGCTCCTGCTCACTCGGTAGTCTTCCTCTCTTGTCAAAACTGCTCTCTCGCCTTACAGTAGACCTCGTCTGTTGACACCACGTACTAGGTTGAACCTGGTTATCCGAGCCCTTTTGCTTGGGGGCACGTCCGACAGCCAGCCAGTTCACCCCAAGTTCGCCTCCGGGCGCACAGAAAGTTTCTGAGGATGAATATGAAAAAAGCACTGCTAGGTTTAGGTTTGGCTTTGACACTGATGCTTCCACTTTTCGCGCAGGACAAGGAAAAGGATCGCGTGGAAAATGCTGGGAAAGTGATGCAAGAAATTATCGCGGCGCCGGACGGTATTCCGCAGGACGTACTCGACAAGGCCGATTGCGTAGTGATTTTGCCTTCCGTGCTGAAGTTCGCCGTTGGCATCGGCGGCAGCTACGGTCGCGGCGTGATGACCTGTCGCGGCGGCAAGGAGTTTAAGGGTCCTTGGAGCGCTCCTGCCATGATGGCCCTTGAGGGCGGCAGCGCTGGCTTGCAACTGGGCGGCAATGCCACAGATTTTATCCTTTTACTCATGAGCCCACGCTCGGCTTCCAGTATTCTGACGAGCAAGGTCAAGATTGGCGCGGATGCATCAGCGGCAGCCGGTCCGGTCGGACGTACGGCTTCGGCGGAGACCGATGTAACGATGCGCGCCGAGATTCTTTCCTACTCCCGCGCTCGCGGACTTTTCGCAGGAATCTCGCTCGCGGGATCCACACTGCGTCCGGATAACGGCGCCAACAAGAACCTATACGGCAAGGACGAGTCCGCCAAGGCCATCGTTTTCGACAAAGCCGTGCCCGTCCCAGCGTGCGCCAAGACCTTGCTCGCGACCCTAACCAAAGCTTCGCCTGTCAACAAGTCCAAGTAAGACGTTCACTCCTTTGCGTATCGAAAACGGCCAGTCGTAAGGAACTGGCCGTTTTTTTGCATTCGTCTGGAGGTTTGTTTGCTCCTCGCTTGTCAAACGGAACCTCTACCCGTAAAGTGATAGGCGATACGCAGTCCGGGCCAGAGAATGACTCGCCGAAAAATTACGAAGAGCGCTCCCGAGCGCACAAAAAAGAGCTCCCGCAAGAAAATTTCAACCTTTCCCGCTGATTCTGGTGAGAGGTTTAAAAAGCTCGTCGAGGTAATGGCTCGTCTGCGTGCTCCGGGTGGTTGTCCTTGGGACCGCGAGCAAACGCATGCCACCCTGCGCACGTATCTTATCGAAGAAGCCTATGAGGTTTTAGAAGCACTGGACACGCGCGATGATTCCAAATTCGCCGAGGAACTGGGCGATCTGCTTCTCCAGATCCTTTTCCATTCGCAAATTGCCAGCGAAGAAAATCGCTTCAGCATCATCGAGGTTATTGGCCAGGTTTACGAGAAAATGATTCGCCGACATCCCCATGTCTTTGGCGAAATACATGCGAAAGACTCCGCCGAAGTCCTTCGCAATTGGGAGATGATCAAAGCCGAAGAACGGCGCAAAAAAGGGAGTGCGGTTTCCAGCAAATCTCGACCCGCGTCAATTCTGGATGGCGTTCCACGGGGTCTTCCCGCGCTTCTAGCGGGCTTCCAGCTCACGCGCAAGGCTGCCCGCGTCGGTTTTGACTGGCACAATATCGACGGTATTTTTGATAAGTTGCACGAAGAAACCAAGGAGCTTCGCCGTGCGCTGAAAAATGGCAAGTCGGCTGAAATCGAAGGCGAACTTGGTGATATCCTCTTCGTTGCCGTTAACCTCGCTCGCTTTCTTGAGATCGATCCGGAAATCGCCATGACCAAGGCCAATGCAAAATTTGCCGGCCGCTTCCAGGAAATGGAGCGCATCGCACGCGACAACGGCACCACGTTTGACAATATTCCTCGGCCAGAGATGGAAGATCTCTGGAAAGATGCCAAGCGCAATCTCCGCTTTCGCGCGAAAGCAAATTGAATCATGGCTCCCGACATCATCGTTCGCAAATGCTCCACTCTCGAGGAGTTTCACCGCTGCGTCGATATCGAGCGCGAGATCTGGAATGAAAGCGACTTGGAAACAGAACCCTACGTCACCTTTGTCGTAGCGGCCCAGACCGGCGGCCAGGTTCTTGGCGCGTTCGATGGTGACACCATGGTCGGCTTTACTTTAGGTCTTGTCGGACTCCGCGAAAATGTTCCCTACATCCACTCTCATATGACCGGTGTTCTGCCTTCCCATCGAGATCGCCGGGTCGGTCGCCTCTTGAAACTCTTTCAGCGCGATGAAGCTCTACATCGTGGGATTCGCCATGTGGAATGGACCTTCGATCCGCTCGAGACCCGTAACGCGCATTTCAATTTCAACCGCCTCGGTGCCATCTGCCGCAAATTCATCCCGAATTGCTATGGCGTCACAAGCAGTCCGCTCCATCGTGGCTTGCCCACCGATCGTCTGCTTGTCGACTGGCAACTGGATACCAAGCGCGTCGTT
>Ga0074045_10001247_pt1 | contig 24813 bp, 21 predicted proteins | sample BogForMeECP23OM2_FD_94442 | JGI IMG/M metagenome (GOLD analysis project Ga0074045, IMG submission 94442) | Bog forest soil microbial communities from Calvert Island, British Columbia, Canada - Bog Forest MetaG ECP23OM2 | ecosystem: Environmental > Terrestrial > Soil > Wetlands ... | reverse complement strand
GCCATTGCCGCGAAGATTAATAAAAAGCACGGCCTGAAACTCGGCGTCGATCATGTCATTATGTCCTGCGGGGCCGGCGGCGCCCTCAATGTCATTTTTAAAACTCTGCTTGATCCGAAAGACGAGGTCATTGTGCCTGTTCCTTATTTCATGGAATATAATGCCTATATTGACAATTATGGAGGTATTCTTAGAAAAGTTAAAACTGAGAATGATTTTTCGCTCGACATCAAGGCGATTGCTTCGGCTGTAAATAAGAAGACAAAGGCCATATTAATAAACTCTCCCAATAATCCCACGGGAAAAGTTTACAGTAAACAAAACATTGCCGATCTGGCGCGGATGCTGACGAAAAAAAGCAGGGAATTGAAAAAAGCGATATACCTTGTTTCCGACGAGCCTTACAGTGAAATAGTTTATGATAAGGTTAAAGTGCCCAATATATTTTCGGCTTACAAAAACAGTATCATTGCTTACTCTTACTCAAAAACGTTATCACTGCCCGGTGAAAGGATCGGGTATATTGCAATCAACCCGGATATTGAAGACGCGGAAGATTTGATCAATGCCCTGATATTATGCACGCGGATTTTAGGTTTTGTGAACGCTCCGGCTATCATGCAGAGAGTTGTGACCAGGCTTCAGAACACAAAAGTCGAAGTTGACGTTTATAAAAGAAAACGCGATATGCTTTGCGCCGGTCTGAAAAAAGCGGGCTATAAATTCGAAAAACCGCAGGGCGCGTTTTATCTTTTTGTCCAGAGCCCGGTTTCCGATGACATAAAATTCGTCAAAATGCTTTTAAAGAAAAACATTCTGGTTGTTTCCGGCAGCGCTTTCGGCAGCTCCGGATATTTCCGGATAGCATATTGCGTCGATGACGCGACAATAATCAATTCAATGCAAGGCTTTACGGAAGCGATCAGAGAATGCCGATAGCATAGCGTTGGTCTTTACAACAGACAGGAAGGATTGCTCTTAAAATATCCTTTTTTTTAATGTTGTCTTGCTTATTCCCCAGATACACACAATATTTCAATCGAAAACAAACACTGTTTACGCCGGACTTATTATCGACACCGCTCATTATATTTTGTGGTCAAGAGTCTTTCAGTTCAAACTGGAAATATATGTCATCATCACCTGATGAAAGGCTCCTGATGCGTTTCGGGACAGATTTCTTCCCGAAAATTTTGAGGGCCTGCTGAAAGTAACCCATAATAAGGTACTCGAAATAAATATTCTTTATCTGGAGTCCTGTGATTTTGAGATGAGCAACATTGTTCTCGAAACGTGTAGTAGCTATACCTTCGTCAAAATAGGTCGACCAGAGTTTAGGCAGGACCGACTCGACAAACGGCTTTATATCCTTTGTGAGCAGATAAGACTGGTATGGACCTCCGGGCGACAGGGCAACTTTAGCGCCTACCTTCCCAAACATCGTGTACTGCATTTTGTCGTTATTGAAGAATTCTTTGCACATCTCGTCAAAAAGGATGATTAATTTTTCTATCGGAATAAGGGTAATGGACATAATCATCGTGCTGAAATATTTGTCCTTCTCTACCAGCCTGGCCATAAAAGAATTCCAGCGTTCCTCGCCAAAACCTGCAATCATAGCAGTTTTTGTTATAACATAAAAAGTACCTTTTACGTTCATATCTAAACCTCCCAAGAATGCATATGTGAATTTATTATATTTTTTGGTGTATGAATATGCAAGCATAATATTTTTTTACGAGAAAGGAGAAAAGCTGCCCTCCTTCCTGAGGGAGTACTTTTTTATTTCTTTATTCCTGATAAGTCTTATTTTTCATTTTTTATAATTCTGTGCTACATTGCGAAATAGTAATTGTTAAAAATAAATGACTCGAATCTTAGCTTTATGAGTGAATTGGCTGATCCTGTCATACTATAGAGATGAGAATGCCATTTGACTTCGATACCCCTATAAACCGCAAAGGCACCGAATGCCTTAAATGGGACATCTATCAAGGCCGTGATGTGCTGCCCCTGTGGGTAGCTGACATGGATTTTGCCTCGCCGCCGGCGGTACTCGCGGCCCTGCATGAGCGCGTGGACCACGGCATCTTCGGATATAGTCTCACGTCTCGGGCACTCCAGGAGACGATCATTGAAAGGCTCCGCGTCAGGCATGGCTGGGAGGTGCATCCCGATTGGATTGTCTGGCTACCGGGTCTGGTTACGGGCCTCAACATCGTCTGCCGTGCTGTGGGCTCTCCGGGTGAGGTCATGACCACCAAACCGGCTTATCCACCCATACTTGCAGCCCCTGGACTGTCGGAATGCGAACTTATCACAGTTGAGCATCCCAATCGGGGCCATGCCTATCAGATCGATTTTGAAGCAATCAAAGCCGCCATCACCGGGCGAACCAAGCTATTCATCCTCTGCAATCCGCACAACCCCACGGGTCGCGTTTTTACCGAAGTAGAGCTGCGCGCCCTGGCCGGAATATGCCTGAACCATAACCTCATCATTTGCTCGGACGAGATACACTGCGATCTGGTTCTGGATGTTCGGAAACACCATGTCTCGATTGCCGCGCTTGATCAAAACATTGCCGCGCATACTATCACACTGCTTGCCCCAAGCAAGACTTTTAACATCCCCGGTCTGGGCTGCTCCCTGGCCGTTATACCTGATGAAGGGATACGCAAGCGCTTTGCCAAGGTCATGCAGGGTATCGTGCCGCATGTGAACACTCTGGGCTTAACAGCAGCACTTGCCGCTTACCATGACAGCGAAGACTGGCGCCTGGAATTAATCGACTATCTGCGAATAAATCGTGACCTGGTGGAGGCCTTTATCGACGCAACGCCTAGGCTTTCAATGAATCATGTCGAGGCCACTTACCTGGCCTGGATCGATGCGCGTGAACTTGGTGTGTCAAATATATACGCCTTCTTCGAACAGGCAGGCGTCGGACTCTCGAACGGCGCAGATTTCGGCGCCCCGGGCTTCGTGCGCCTCAACTTCGGTTGCCCCCGCGCCACCCTTGAACTGGCCCTCAATCGCATGGCTGCGGCAATTAACAAACTCAGGCAAGGCTAGAGCTTATATGCAATATTTGAAAGACATCGATAGACAACTTCTTAGATGGGCGTACCTGCGGCCTTATAAAAATTCTTTTTCCGTAAAGGCATTGATATTTGCCGGAGAGGCCATGACCTGGATGATGGTTTTGTTCATTGCAGCGGTCGCGGGACAATTGCTTGACAGTGAACCGTTAAACGAACTTGTAATTTCGCTTATCCTGGGATCGACGATGGGCATTGTCGTATTTCTTCTCTGTAAAGCTTATGTGAAGCGGAGACGCCCTTACGCGAACGATGACCTTCAGAAGGATCTGAACACGAAGATTCAGAATCGTGATCCACTTTACGCGTCAAAGGCGATGGAAAGCTTTCCATCGGGTCATGTTCTATGGACGACCATATGCGTCAGCCTTATTTGTTTCCAGTTCGGGTTTATATACGTGCTTCTCATCGGCTGGTTGATTCCGGCCATGATGTACCTGCGTCCTCATCTGGGCGTTCATTATCCGAGCGATGTGATTGCAAGTCTTTTTACAGGCCTCATTATTGCCACAATTACATTATTCATTGCTCCCGCTGTCGTGCAATACACAAACAGCCTGAGAAAGTATCCCGTTTATACTTACGGCTACTGGGTATTTATAATCGGTTACCTGATCATAGCTGTCAAAATATGGCTAAAGAGAATATAACTTACGTGTTCAGAATTTAATAGTGAAGTTATTGAATTCGCCGGTGTAAGGTTCTTCCGCTATGATTACGTTTTCAACTCGAGCTGCCGGTGGGCCTTTGCGGCACCATTCCAGCATTTCATCCACGCTTTTACCTTCACCTTCGAGAAGGGCTTCCACACGGCCATCGGCCAAATTGCGCACCCAGCCGGTAAGATTATAGCCCGTTGCCGCTTTTTGTGTCTGGGCGCGGAAAAACACTCCCTGGACTCGGCCGCTTACATAAACACGCACTCTTTTCACTGTTTTACCTGCCGATAAGCTTAAAAAAATCTTCCTCGCTGATAATTTTAATTCCTGAAGATTTCGCTTTATTAATTTTGGAACCGGGATCATTCCCGGCGACAACATAAGTCGTGCTTTTAGTTACATTGGAATGGATTGTGCCGCCTAAATTTTCGACAATGGTTTTTGCTTCATTCCTTCCCATCCTATTCATTGTGCCGGTAAAGACAAATGATTTTCCCTGAAGAAGGGCGTTATCCGCTATTTCTTTTTTCTGCGGAGTGACTCCCGCTTTACTGAATTTTTTCATGACGTTAATATTTTTGTGCTCGTGGAAAAATTCCATAATGCTTGCGGCAATTTCCGGGCCGATTTCATTAATCGCGGTTAAATCCTCAACCTTCGCGGTTATAAGATTTTCCATATTGCCGAAACGCGAGGCCAGAAGTTTGGCTGTGCGCTCTCCCACGTGCCTGATTCCCAGAGCGTAGATAAATTTGTCCAGGGGCGGGTTTTTGGACTTCTGAACAGCGTCTATTAAATTTTGCGCGGATTTTTCAGCCTGGCGATCCAGCGCGACAAGTTGTTCCTTGTTTAAATAATAAAGATCAGCCGGATCGGCAATTAATCCGGCATCAAAAAGCTGCGCGGAAACTTTTTCGCCAAGTCCTTCGATGTCCATAGCGCCGCGCGAAGCAAAATGACGGATGTGTTCTTTTAGCTGCGCTGGACAGGAAATATTAACGCAGCGGTGCGCAACTTCTCCTTCCAGACGCACAACATCAGAATTGCATTCCGGACATTTCGCCGGCATCTTAAATTCTTTTTCTCTGCCGGTTCTTTTTTCCTTAATTGCTTTGACGATTTCGGGGATAACATCACCGGCGCGTTGAATGAGAACTGTGTCACCGATACGAATATCCTTTTTAATAATTTCATCTTCATTATGCAGAGTTGCACGGCTGACCATCACGCCGCCCACATTGACCGGTTCCATAATGGCTACCGGTGTCAGAGTGCCCATGCGTCCCACACCGACAATGATTTCTTTTACTACCGTAGTCGCCTGCGCCGCCGGAAATTTACAGGCGAGCGCCCAGCGCGGGCTGCGGGAAACATTGCCCAGAGTAGCCTGCAACGAAAGATCATTGACTTTCAGGACAACACCGTCAATTTCATACGGCAGGCTTTCTCGTTGTGTGCCAATGGTTTTGAAATAGTCAATACAATCCTGAATATTGTTTGCCGGTTTGATAAGAGGGTTCACCGGAAAACCCCAATCACAAAGCGTTTGCAGGACTTCCTGGTGCGTTAAAAAATTAATGCCGCGTACAAGGCCTACGCCGTAAAGAAAAATATTGAGCGGACGCCGGGAGGTTATTTTTGAATCCAGCTGGCGCAGGGAGCCGGCCGCGGCATTGCGGGGATTGGCAAAAGGCTCTTCGCCCTCTTCAATACGACGTAGATTTAATTTTTTGAAAGGCTCTTTCCTGATATAAACTTCACCTCGTATTTCCATAAAAGAAGGACTCGGTTTACCTGTCGTATGTTGCATTTTTAAGGGAAGCGTAGAGATAGTTTTCAGGTTTTGCGTGACATCTTCGCCGGTAGCTCCATCGCCACGTGTCGCACCCTGTGTAAAGATACCGTTTTTATAGATGAGGTTTACAGCCAGGCCATCAAGTTTCGGTTCGGCAATATATGAAATATTCTCCGCTTCGGCCAGACGTTTGACACGGCCATCAAATTCAATTATTTCCTCGTTGGAAAAAGCGTTGGCTAAACTAAACATTTGTGAAGGATGGTTGAAAGAAGCAAATTTAGCCAGAGGCGCGGCGCCCACTCGCTGGGTTGGAGATTCCGCTGAGAATTCTTCCGGATAACGGTCTTCCAATTTCTGCAATTCCTGCATTAAACGGTCGTATTCGGCATCGGAAATTTCAGGAGCGTCCTGCTGGTAATATCTTTTATTATGGTATTCAATCTCTTTTCTTAAATTAGCGATTAGTTTTAATTCGGCTTGTTTATCCATTACTTAACCAGTTTTAAATAAGGTTTTTCTTTAGATATTTCTGGCCGTTTTGTTTTACGGGAGGGATTATTTTTTAAAATTTTTTCGTTTAAAATGGCATTTTTAGTTCGTACGGCGTTTATTATCGAAAAGATAATTACTGCTCTTTCCCACTCGGCAGAGCCGGAAAATTGCTCCACCTTTCTTTTGTATTTGTCCCACAAAGCGGTGAGGGAAGCTTCATCAATAGGTAATATGATTTCGGCAATTTTATTAAGCGAATTTTCTAAACTATTCATAAGCAATTAATAACTTTACTTGGCAATAAAGTCAAATTAAAAGCTTTTCCCCCTTTAAGAATATTCGATTCTAATGGAAAAATATCATTCGTCATAGCCTGCTTACCTCATAACCGGGTAATGGTATTTAAATGCCTGCGAATTCATGGAAATAAAACTTGTCTTTTTGTCTTTTATCGCTAATAATTAAAAACGGTCATCGGTTATGGAAGACAAAAAGATAAAAATTGGCGTCATTTCAGACACTCATCTTGACGATTATGATGATAATATGAAAAAATGCGTTGCTGAGCATTTCAGCGATGTTGATATGATTCTTCATGCCGGAGATTTGGTTGACGTTAGTGTTTTAGAGATTTTCGGGGAAAAGGATGTTAAGGTGATATGCGGTAACATGGACAATTCATCCGTTAAAGAACAGTTCCCCGAACATTTACTTTTTGATATAAAGGGGTTTAAATTCCTCCTGATTCATGGATGGGGATCTCCTCAGGGTATTGAAGAAAGAATATCAGAGATGTTTAAGGATGTGGATTGTGTTGTTTATGGACATACGCATAAACCGGCAAATCATACAAAAGATAACGTACTATTCTTTAATCCCGGTTCTGCGGTGGACAGATGTTTTGCCTCGTCTAAAACCATAGGCATATTAGAAATTGACAAAAACATAACAGGTAGGATAATAAAAATATAATTAATAAAACGGCTGGTTTTAAATATGGAAACGATTTTTGCGCCTTGGCGCATGGAGTATATTAAAGGGGAAAAACCTGACGAATGTGTTTTCTGCAAATGTTCCGTCAGATGTGATGATTATATTATGTACGAAGGTAAAACCGCCTACGTCATGATGAACAGATACCCATATGTCAATGGTCATTTAATGATAATACCTCAGAGACACGTAGGAAACATCGAAGACTTGACTCAGGAGGAAAGAAAAGAAATATTTGATCTTCTGGAAATATCAGTCAAGGTTATGAAAGAAGCGATGAATCCTAATGGATTCAATATAGGCGTCAATATTGGCAAAGCCGCGGGCGCCGGTATTGAAGAACATTTTCATGTCCATGTAATTCCGCGCTGGGACGGTGATACGAACTTCATGAGTGTTGTGACGAATGTCCGGGTTATTCCGGAAGCTGTGGCGACGACCGCAGCTAATCTTGCGCCTCTTTTTAAAAAATATCATAAGGGGGAATAAGGTAATGAGAATAATTTATTTAATTCTTGTTATAATTTTTTCTTTATTTATCGTTACTTTTTCTCAGCAAAATTTAACGACAATACAGTTGCATTATAATATTCTGGATCATAATCTTTTGGGGAATTTAAAGTCCGTACCAACTTATTTGCTGATTTTTATATCCATTCTGATTGGAGTGATCATTACAGGTTTTTGGGGTATCGTAGAACGTTTTCGTTTGAATCGCACAATCAGACGTTTGAACAAACTCGTTCGTGATTTGCGCAAGGAACTTCACGCCAATGAAGCGCCGCCAATAATCGATGAACAAAAAATATCCAAATAACATCGGCCCTTCCTTATTTGAAGATTTCAAATTTATTACCGACGCATCTTTAGGAAGGTTGGCTAAGTGGCTTCGCCTTTTAGGTTACGATACGATTGTGTTTCCTGAAGAAGCCGGCAGGGCTTTGTTGCGACTTGCTGCCGCGGAAAACAGAATCGTTCTTACCAGAAGAAAAGATATGAACCAGCGCCAATTTTCAGGCGCTCTGTTTATAATTACAGATATTGATGTCGGTAATCAGCTCAATAAAGTTATTGAAAAGTTTTCTTTGAAGATAGACAGGCAAAAGATGTTCGGAATTTGTCTTGAGTGCAACCGGAAGCTAAATCCTGTGAACGGGGAAGATGTTTGTGATTTAGTGCCGTTGTTTGTTTTTGAAAATTGCACTGAATATAATCGATGCCCCCGTTGTCTTAAAATTTACTGGACGGGAACGCATCAGCGCAACGCTTTAAGGTTTATGGAGAAGCACATTCCGAATCATCTCCCTTGATTTTTTCAATGGCGTGTTTCAGCGCCGGTAAAATTACAGCAAGATTTTCTTTTGCGCTCCAGGGCTTCCGGGAAGGTTAATGATCAGACATTTCCCGCGTATTCCCGCTATAGCGCGGGAGATCATGGCATGAGGCGTGATTTTACCACTTTCATACCGCATTGCTTCGGCCATGCCGGGGATTTGTTTATCAATGATTTTCAGTGTGGCATCAGGTGTTACGTCACGAGGGCTGACGCCAGTGCCGCCGGTGGTTAAAATCAAATCAACTTTTTCAATATCCGCGAAATTTATAATGGCTTTTTGAATCCGATCAATTTCATCGGGAACAATGAGAGCGTTTTTTATTTCAATATCGGCGCCCGCAAGCATTTCTGCTATTGCGGGGCCGCTTAAGTCTTGTCTTTTTTCCTGAGAACCTTTATCACTTACCGTTATAATCGCGGCGAGGATCATTTTATTCTTCTTCTTTTTTCGATTCGGCGATAATCTTCTCAGCGATATAGGCGGGAACTTCCTCATAATGAGATTCGGTATAGGTAAAGTTGCCGCGACCACTCGTCATCGAACGTAAATCAGGCGCGTATTTGAGGATTTCCGCAAGAGGAACCTGTCCTTTAATAACCTGATTGGTGCCATTGGTATCCATTCCCTGAACCCGTCCGCGACGGCTGTTGAGATCGCCGATCACATCTCCCATGTATTCGTCGGGAACTTCGATATCAATATTGACAATCGGTTCCAGTAGAATCGGTTGACAGTCCATCACGCCTTTTTGAAAGGCCATCGATCCGGCAATTTTAAAAGCCATTTCTGACGAATCCACCGTGTGGTAAGACCCAAACGTAAGATTTATTCTGAAATCCACCACAGGGTAACCGGCGATCACGCCTTTGGCTGCTGCTTCGACAATGCCTTTTTCGACAGCCGGACGGTATTGGCCGGGAATAACGCCGCCGACTATTTTATCCTTAAACTCAAAACCGCCGCCGCGCGGCAACGGCTCGATATCTATCCAGCAATCACCAAACTGACCGCGTCCGCCGGATTGCTTTTTGTATTTGCCCTGGACGTTGGTTTTCCCTTTGATGGTTTCCAGATAGGGAACTTTCGGCGTATTCAGATTGACTTCCACGCCGAATTTCCTTTTCATCTTTTCGATATTAACTTCAATATGCACCTGGCCCATACCGGAAAGAATCATTTCTTTTGTTTGCGTATTGCGGGAAAAGACAATAGTGGGATCCTCTTCCGTCAGGCGGTGAATTGAAGATGCAATCTTGTCTTCATCACCGCGGGTTTTCGGTTCGATGGCAAAAGACATGATAGGATGAGGTATTTCCACCTTGTCGAAAATGACCGGCGCTTTTTCAAAGCAAAGCGTATCGCCTGTCACAGTATCCTTGAGCTTGGCCACACCCGCAATATCTCCGGGGATAAGACCTTCCGCCTGTTTCTGTGTTTTTCCTTCGAGAAAAAAGATATGACCGAATTTTTCAGTGATTTTTTTGGTCGAATTATACACGGATGAATCGGGGTTGAGTTTGCCGGAATAAACGCGGAATAAAGTCAGCCTTCCGGCGTATGGATCGGCGATAGTTTTGAAGACAATGGCTGAAAAAGGAGCGTCTTCGGACGGCTGCCGTTCTTCAATTTCTTCTGTTCCCGGTTTTTTGCCTGTTTTTGCTCCGCGATCGACAGGCGACGCGAAGGCATTGACAATTAAATCCATCAGCATCGATATTCCAATGCCTTTAACCGCAGAACCGCACATGACGGGAATAAGGCTTCCCGAGGAAACGCCTTTTTTCAAACCAGCTTTTAGCTCATCTGCCGAGAGTTCACCTGCTTCGAGGTATTTATTCATCAGCTCGTCGTCAGCTTCAGCAATATCCTCCACCATCGATCCACGCAAATTATTTACTTCTTCCTTCATATCCGCAGGTATATCTATAACTTTTCCCGCGCCTTTATTATCGGCAAATAAGTAAGCTTTCATTTCGATTAAATCAACAATGCCGTTGAATTTATCTTCAGAGCCGATAGGCAGGCAAACCGGAGTTGCTTTTTTCTTTAATTTGGTATTGATGCTTTCCATCGCTGATTTAAAAATCGCGCGTTCTTTATCCATTCTGTTGATAAAAATGATACGGGGCAGTTTGAATTCGTCGGCTAATTCCCAGACTTTTTGGGTTTGAAATTCAACGCCGCCGACAGCGTCAACTACGATAACAACGTTTTCAACAACGCTCATTGAGCATTTTGTATCGAAGGTAAAATTAGAATCTCCCGGCGTGTCAATAAAGTTAATTTTATGTTTTTCCCACTCGACAAAATTTGCCGCCGAGCTAATGGATATCCGTTTTTTTTGCTCTTCGGGTTCAAAATCCATACAGGATGTCGCATCATCAACTCTTCCTAATCGTTCGCTTTTTCCTGAAACAAATAAAAAAGATTCACAAAGGGATGTTTTACCAGTTCCGCCGTGTCCGGCTACCGCTAAATTTCTTAGAGATTTTGATTCGTATTTTGCCATGAAAACTCCTTTCAATGCCTCCGTGCCATTCTATAAAGCAGATGGATTTAAATGAAGGGTTCTAACTTATCCGGCAAGTAAAATCAAGACAAATTTAAACATGATATTTCCAGATCATTGCCGGCAAGTGCAGAGAATTTGATGAATATAACAATGAAAATGACAATTTTTATGACAGGAAATATTTTATCAAATTTGAACATTTTGCCGTCCTGTTTCTGAAAATAGAATTATTCACTGATTCAGGCTTGTATATATAAGCATTTTACTTTATAAACGCTCATCGTTTGCCTGTATAAAAAAATAGAAAATATTATTTTGGTATAATTTATAGATGATTAATTATGAAAAAGAACTTAATTCCGAACAATATCGTGTTGTCATGGAAGAGGGCGGTCCGCTCCTGGTACTTGCCGGAGCGGGAAGCGGCAAAACCCGCACATTGACATACAGGGTTGCCCGTCTTCTGGAGAGTGGTGTTTCCCCCGAAAACATATTGCTGGCGACATTTACCAACAAAGCAGCAAATTCCATGCTCAATCGCGTGGAGAGCCTGATCAATTCCCACACCGGAAGGATTATGGGCGGCACATTTCATCATATCGCTCACCGGCTGTTGAGAAGCAATGCGTATCTTCTCGGTTATAAAAGCAACTTTTCCATTGTTGACAGTGAAGATTCCCGCCAGCTTATTTCCACATGCCTGGCCGAACTTAAAATTGATACCAAAAAAAGTAAATTTCCCAAGAGCAATATTCTTGCCGAAATCATCGGACTGGCAATAAATACCCAAAACACACTGCAAGATATTGTTGAATCAAAATATCCCTATTTCCTTCATCTGATTGAGGAAATTACCCAGGTAGCAATTCTGTATGTTCAAAAGAAGAAATATCTCTCCATCATGGACTTTGATGACCTGTTGTTCAACTGCCGCGCACTTCTTCTTGATCATCCTGATGTCTTAAAAAATGTCGCGGGAAGATTTAAGTATGTGCTGGTGGATGAATATCAGGATACGAACATTATTCAGGCGGATATTGTCGATCTGCTGGCTTCATGCCACCGGAATCTGATGGTTGTCGGAGATGATTCGCAAAGCATATATTCATTTCGCGGCGCCAATTTCAGCAATATAATAAATTTCCCCGAGCGTTATCCCGATTGCAAAATATTCAAACTCGAAACTAATTATCGCAGCACGCCGGAAATACTGCATCTGGCGAATTTGAGCATAAATAATAATGAAAAGCAATTTCCTAAAGAACTAAGAGCTGTGCGCGACAAGGGCATGCGGCCGGTTATGGTTTCAGCGCAAAACGTTGTGAAGCAGGCAAACTTTGTGGCGCAGAGAATCACGGAATTGGTTCGTTCCGGCATTCCGCTGAAAGAAATAGCTGTCCTTTACCGGGCGCATTACCATTCTATGGAAATGCAGATGGAATTTGTCAGGCGCGATATTCCGTTTGATATTCGTTCCGGTATTCGTTTCTTTGAGCAGGCGCATATTAAAGATGTGACATCTTATATGCGCATTATAGTCAATCCCGGCGATGAACTGGCCTGGCAGCGATTGCTTTTAATGTATCCGAAAGTGGGAAAGGTAACATTCAATAAAATCTGGAAATATTTATCAAAGCAGGAAAATCCGCTGGAGGCGATATTTACGGAGGATTTTATTAAATTTACGCCAAAGCCCACGATTGCGGGATTGATGGAATTCCGTAAAACAATGCAGTTGCTTCTTGACCTGCAGCCGCAGGATCGCCTGCCGGGAAAAATAATAGATGTCCTGCTCAATAAAAGCGGCTACCGCACATATTTGCAGGATAATTATTCCGACACTTCTTCACGTGAAGAAGATTTGATTCAGTTGGGAAACTTTTCCGCCCAGTTTTTACAAATGGAAGATTTCTTAAATGAACTGGCGCTGCTTACCAACATGTCAAAGGAAGAAAGCGCCGGGGAAGAAAATGATGAAGATAAGGTGGCTTTAAGCACCATTCATCAGGCCAAAGGGCTGGAATGGTCGTATGTATTCATAATCTGGTGCGCGGATGGTATGATTCCTTTGCAGCGGGCGTTGAAAGAACCGGATGGCGAAGAAGAAGAACGAAGACTCTTTTATGTGGCCGTAACCAGAGCCAGAGATCAGCTATACCTGTGTTATCCCGCCCTGGATTACAACCGGTCTTCAGGTGTCTTAAATATGGCTCCTTCCCGGTTTATCAGAGAAATAGCCCCGCTTTCCGAATATGATGAGGATAGGCCTTTTGAGCAATGGGCTATTTATGATGATTATTGATACCTGGTCGCATTCTTCGGCTAACTTTGTTGGCATCGTCGTCGGCTTCCGTGGGCGTATGTTCATATACGCCTCGTCGCCTGCTCCTTGCCGCCTCGTTATCCTTTGAATGCAACCAGATATAAATGAATCATTCCATATCTATATTATTAATTTGCCAAGATTAATCAAGGAATAAGCAGCAACCATGTTTTATAAAATGCGTTCCAGTTTGCCGCAAATAAGAGTAATAATTATATACTATTGCATGCGCATTTCATAAATATCATTAAATCTTGTTACTAAAAAGATAACTGTTCGGAAGCTGAATATTTTTGCACAAGCAGCATGATTACTCAAGCGCAAAGAAAAAAAGTCCTGTTAAAGAATCAACGGCAGTATCCGTTGTCTTTAGTCGCTTCTAAAAGTTTGCAATTTCCCAATGCGCACGCTTTTTGCGCATCATGACAGCCGGGCTCTTTTTGTCCCTGATTTAAATAAATAATCGCTCTGTTGTTGTAGGCATCGGCAGAATCCGCTTTCAACCGAATGGCTTCACTAAAGTCTTCAAATGCACTTTGATTCCGGCCAAGTTTAACGTATGCAACCCCTCTGTTGTAGTAAGCATCGGCGAATTTAGGGTTTAGTGTGACTGCTTTATTATAATCCTCGACAGCGCTTTGAGGTTGGCCAAGTGCAAAGTAACAAATTCCTCTGTTGTTGTAGAAATCGGTCGCATTGGGATTTAGCCGGATTGCCTCATTATAATGATACATAGCCTCTTCGAGTTTTCCGTTTTTAAACAGGTCGGCACCTAAACTGTTATGCGCAAAATAATTATCCTTTGTTACCTGCAAAGCATGACCAAAGAGAGAGGCATTGTCCCTCCAGTAACCGCATTGCTGCCAGGTTAAAACTGCCATGATGGATAGAGCGGCAATGGATACAGGTAATAAAATCTTTTTGCGCGTGTCTTCACGTTTAATCAAAAACGGAATGCCCCATGCCAGCATAACGGCAATTCCGATAGAAGGCAGGTAATGGTAGCGGTCGGCCATTGAGTAGGGCATTATTAACGACACCTGAATGATTCCGATAACCGGCAGAAGGGTTATCGCATACCACATCCATCCAACGAACAGATAGGGCAAACGTTTTGCCATTACAATAACAGTAACGCTGATAACTATAATCAGAAAGGTGGCCCCAAAAACCTGCCATACCGGAAGTTGGTCGGAAAAAGGATAATAATAAGCCATGTCATTCGGTATAAATGTTTTTGCCAGGTAAGTTACAAAAGCGACCGGCGCGTTGGCAAGCCGGGAAATAAGAGAAAAAGCTTTTAACGATGTATCCAGTTGGCTCGGATTATAAAGTGTGATGAAAACAAGAACTGCTGACAGGATAAAAAAAGGTATTTTTTCCCATATTTGCCATAAAGGAATTATTCCGGCAATCTTGGTTTCTGATAATTGCCGGCAATTGGCTTGAGATGTATTTTTCTTCAGTGATTTTTTTTGGGATTTGGTTTTCTTTTCTTCTTTATTTATGGAGACGGGCATATCGTTTGCCGGTATGATTGCAATTTTACGCAACTCAAGACGGTTAAGCGGCCAGTAATCCAGAAGTATCAAAATAACAGGCAAAGTGACAACCATAGGCTTGCTCATAAGAGCCAAAACAAAGCAAAACACAACCAGCAGATACCTTTTTATAACTGGTTTCTCTGTGTAATAGACATACATGCACAGCGTCAGCATCCAGAAAAAGGCGCTGAGGACATCTTTGCGTTCAGCAATCCATGCAACCGATTCCACATGCAGGGGATGCAAGGCGAAAAAAGCGGCAACAAAGGCGCTGCGCCAGATAGCCCCGGTCATGCGGTTAAAAAGCCAGAACAGCAATAATGTGCTGAGAATATGTAAAATAAGATTGGTGACATGATAACCGCCGGCATTCAGGCCGTAAAGCTGATAATCGAACATGAAGGAAAGCCAAACAAGGGGATTCCATAAACCAAAAAAATGTGTGCCCAAAGCCCAGCGACATCCATCAAGAGTGATTCCTGACTGAATGTGTATGTTCTGGGTGACATAAACATGATCATCGAAATTTACGAAACCATATTGATTTACCTGCCAGTAAACAGCCAGTGTAACCACTGTCAGAACGATACAAAAGATAAGTTTCTTTTTTCCGGGATTGATATTTATCTTATTTAACATAGCCGGTTTTTAATTTCCTTTAATCACGCAAATCAAACTTTTTGACAAAACAGACGCCCAAAAATATTTATATCATGATGTTAAAAGAAATAAAAGCACATCAAGAGGAAAAACTAAACAGACGTCTTACACTATTGAATAATCATATTTCAATAGTGCAAGCAATTCAATACCTGCATTTTTGCCGCAAGGTGCATTCGGGGGGACATAATGAACCTACCTCAATATCTCCCGCGTCCCCAATATCTCACAATATCCCTACTCATCGTCGATTCAGCGAGGCGGTATAAGCACTTCAGAAAGGCAATCCGGACAATCCGCGAAAAGGAAACAAAGCCGGGGTCTGAGATTGGGGATGTAGAGAGGGGCTGTAAATAATACTTCCTGAAAATCTTAGTTTTCAAAACTGAAATTTTATGCTACGAATCTGTAATCGTTAAATAAGCATTTCCCGTTAAAGAGTTATTAAATAAATTTTTGATTTTTGCAGTATTAGCGCAGTATTAACATAGATACATATAAACACGTTAGTGTTCAATCCCGCTTGCGCAAGCAGGATGGGCCCGAAGGGCATTGAAATAATTAAAAAGGAGAAATACGATGATGACACAATGGATAGGAATGATAGGATGGACTACTCTGGGTTTTATTGCTTTATTTATTGTTGCGCTGTTTATTCTTCGCGGCTTTTGTTTGATAGGGGCCAATGAAGTCGGCATCCTTACCAAGAACATGTTCGGCAGGAAAATGCCGGAAGGACAAATCATCGCGCGTAACGGAGAAATAGGCGTTCAGGCGAAGACTTTGATGCCGGGTCTCTACTGGAGGATGCCTGTAATCTGGTCATTTGCCAAAATTCCGGTAGTGACGGTAGATATTAATAGTATCGGTATCGTCGAATCTATTGACGGCGAACCATTGCCTAAAGGCAGAGTGCTGGCCGACGAAGTCGAATGCAATCAATTTCAGGACGCGGAGATGTTCTTAGCCAATCATGGAAAGAAGGGACCGCAGATTGGAATTCTACGTCCGGGCACTTACCGGATAAATTCCAGCCTGTTTCATCTTACAAAATCTCCCGCGGTGAAAATAGATGAGAATACCATTGGTATCGCTGTTGCAAAAGATGGTATTCCCTTACCGACCGGCTATGTCATTGCACCGAAGGCTAAAAGCGATGACGGCGCCGAAGCAGATCACAAAGCTTATCAAAACGGGCAGCTCTTTATAGATAGCAAAGGATACCGGGGACCGCAGTTGGATACCCTGCAGCCGGGACGATATTACATTAATCCGAATTTGTTTGATGTCAAAATTGAAGATGTCGCCGAGGTTCTTCCTGGATATGTGGCCGTAATCAGATCCAACGTCGGGCTGCAGTTGGAAAGGACTCCCGAAGGGCCTACCAACGCTACAGGTGAAGGAAAACTCTGCGGCCCGATCCATGAAGATGTTGAGAAAATACTGATAACCGATAAATACACCCGCGGTATTTGGAGGGAACCGATAGCGCCCGGGAAATACAATCTGAATGCGGTTGCTTTCACAGCCTATCAGGTGCCTACGTCCGCCGTTACTATCGACTGGGCAAGCGAAGGACGAATCGGTACGGAAGTAAAGGGAGTTAAATCACCGGAGACAAAGGCTGCGGCAGTCCTCTACAGTTTTGATCCCTTGAAAGTAACTTCTAAAGACGGCTTTCAACTGGAAGTCAATGTCCGCATGGTGATCCGGATTCAACCGGGCAACGCGGCTTACATCATAGCCAGGTTCGGGTCGGTAGCCAATCTGATTGATCAAATTGTGCATCCGCTGATTGATTCATCTTTCAGAAATAAAGCTGGCGAAAAGAAAGCGATTGACTTTTTCCAAAGCCGGACGGACTTGCAGACCGAAGCGCTGGCACACGCCAAAGACAGATTTGCCGAGTATAATGTGGAAGCGCAAAACCTGCTCATTGCCTATATCGATATACCCAAAGACTTGCTGGACACCCAAACCAAGAAGGAAATTGCCAACCAGCAGCAGGCCCAGTACGATCAGGAAGCGCTGTCGCAGGAAAAACGCATTGCGGTCATGGAAAAATCGTCCCGCGCGGATAAACAGAAAGATGTTATTGATGCCAAATTATCTATAGACATCAATAATGACAGGGCTGAAGCCAAAGTTAAGGAAGCCGACGGTAACAGGCGCTCTGTGATTCTTCAAGCTCAGGGTACTAAAGAATCCACCATACTGGTTGCTGATGGCAATGCTTATAAAAGTAAGATTGAGGGTGACGGTGTTGCCGCCGCCTATAATGCCCAGAAGGAGGCCATTGGTCAGCAGAATGTAGCGATCATCAAACTCATTCAGGAGATAGCGGCAGGCAAGATTCAAATTGTGCCTCAGGTTCTGGTTGGGGGCGGAGAAGGCTCTTCAAGCGGTAACTTATTAAATGCATGGTTATCTCAAATGATTTATCAAAATGCAGCGAATGCACCGAAAAATGAAGAAAAATAAATAAAAACATTTGAATTCGCAGGCAAGCATTCCCGTACGCTTGCTGCTTACGCAAGCGACGGGAATTTCGGGGAATTTCGCCCCCGCCGAATTCCCCGAATTCACATGGTTGCTGTTTTTATAATAGTTTTGCAAAAGTCTTCTTTAATAACAATAACCTTATCTTGAGGTATATGGAAATGTTAAAACGAATTATATTTTTATGTGTGGCTTTTTCCTTTGTTCTTGTAAGCGTCGTATCTTTTGCCGGAGAGCAAAATTCCGGTAGAGATATTACTGAAAAACTTATTGCTCAAATTGATTTATCTACGTTGACGCATTGGTCTTTCTTTATAAGTCCGGACGGCAAACATTTGGCGTATGTGGCTAAATCAGGCAATAAACAGCTTGTAGTCATTGATGGGAAAGAGGGAAAGCAATACGATGGCATTAACGATGGTAGTGGTGATATTATTAAATCTGAGGCTATTATTTTCAGTCCGGACAGTCAGCATGTTGCCTATAGGGCAAAATTAGGTAATAAATGGTTTGTAGTCGTTGATGGAAAAGAAGAAAAGCAATACGATTATATTTTATTTCCTTTTTTCTTCAGTCCCGACAGCAAGTATTTGGCGTATGTAGTTCAAGTAGGAAATGAAAGGTTTGTAGTTGTTGATGGGAAAGAGGGAAAACAATATCATAGCGACCTGCCTATTTTTAGTCCAGACAGCAGGCGTGTAGCGTATATGGCTAAATCAGGAAAAAAGCAGTTTGTAGTTGTTGATGGGAAAGAAGGAAAGCAATACGATAGGATTGACCTCGGACCTATTTTTAGTCCAGACAGCAAGCATCTGGCGTATATGGTCAGCTCAAACGAAAAAGAGTTTGTAGTTATTGATGGAAAAAAGACAAAACAGTACGATAATTATGGTGGCCCTGGCCCTCTTATTTTCAGTCCAGACAGCAGACATGTGGTATATACGGCTAAATCAGGTAATAAATGGTTTGTAGTTATTGATGGGGAAAAAACAAAGCAATCCGATGATGTTGAGGAAAAACCAAGCAAAGGTTATAAAGATATTTTTATTTTCAGTCCGGACAGCAAGCATTGGGCATACAAGACTAAATCAGGCAATAAATTTTTTGTAATTGTTGATGGGATAGGGGGAAAGCAATACAATACTATTTATGGTAATTTTATTTTCAGTCCAGATAGCAAGCATTTTGCATATATGGCTGGGATAGGTAATAAGAAGCAATTTATAGTCATCAATGGAAAAGAGGAAAAGCAATATGATGATATTCATGGAATTATTTTCAGTCCGGATAGCGAGCATTGGGCATATAAGGCTAAATCAGGTAGTAAATATATTGTCGTTGTTGATGGGAAAGAGAAAAAGCAATACAATGGCATTGGTTTTCCTCTTTTCAGTCCTGACAGCAGGCATGTAGCGTATGCGGCTGAATCAGGTAAAAAACAGTTTGTCGTTGTTGATGGGAAAGAGGGAAATCAATATGATGAAGTATTAAGTGATGATGGAGGAAAGATAGTTTTTGATACATCTGATCGATTCCATTACCTTGCTTTAAAAGGCAGCAGTATTTATTTGGTAGAAGAAAAAATAAAATAAGGAAAACTTGGAATACGCAGGCAAGCATTCCCCGAATTCACATGATTGCTGTTTTTATATGGTTTTGCAAAAGTCTTCTTTGGGGAATTCAGGGGAATAACACTTAATTATCTTGAATTCTGATTTAACATAACCGTTTTTAATTTCATTTAATCACGCAAATCAAACTTTTTGACAAGACAGACGCCAAAACAGCGGCGAAAGAAAACATTTACCGGAACGTCGCGCGGAAACGCATCATGGCGCCAGTGAACAGCACGGTGCCGATGGCTGCCATGGCAACAAGCTGCTGCCAGACGTCACCGATTCCCGCGTTTCTGATTAGTACGCGGGAGCAGAATTCCATGTAGTGCGTGGTTGGGGCGAACTGCATAATGATCTGGAGGAATCGGGGCATGGACTCTATGGGGGTTGTACCGCCGTTGAGCATGGATATGGGCACGATGATGGGTATGCTCAAAAGGCCTGCCTGGGGCTGATTCTTGGCGACGGTGGCAAGGAACACGCCGAGCTCGGTTGTCGCGTAGAGAAAGACGATTGTGCCGAACATGAACAGTATCGTCGAGCCGTGGATGGGCGCTCCTATAACCCACTTCACCGCGAAATACAGCGAGAACATGGTGCCCATTAACACAATAAAGCTGTTGGCCCAGACCTTGGCGATGGTGATTTCCAGAGGAATCAGGGGCATGACAAGCAGGTGCTCCACGGTGCCGCGCTCCTTTTCTTTGATGAGGGCCGCGGCGGGCAGGACAATTGAAAGAAGCGTGATCATGTGGCCAAGCAGTACAATGCTCATAAACCAGGCATTCTCGTTGTTCGGGTTATACATGATACGGGTATTAAGCACAATGGGCGGAGGGGCAGGCCTCCGGGAGCCCTGCAGAAATGTGTTGATCTCCTGATTGATGATCTGGCTTAGGTAGGTCGTGCCGAGCCTGGCATGGCCGACGACCGTGGCATCGACGTCGATCCTGATATCGGGATTCTTTCCGGCCAGCAGGTCATTCTGAAAGCCCGATGGTATGTGGAGGACGAAGACATATTCGGCCCTGTCCATCACTCTGTTTATATCGTGGTAGGTGATGGGCCTGGGTTTCTGGAAAAAGGGCATCTGGATGGCGTCGATGATTCTCCGGGACAGGGGAGACTGGTCTTCGTCCACATAGGCAATCGTTGAGTTGCGCACCTGCACGCCTGTGCCTTTCGCGGGGACGATGACCATGACGGTGAAAGAATAGATGACCATTATCACCAGCACATAGTCATAACGGAAGCTGATGAGTTCTTTTAAGCCGAGCCGGTATATGTGCCAGAGTTTTCTGATCATGCTATTTCTCCTGTTTTTTCAGCAATAGGACGGTCATGGTCTGAATGGCCGTATAGATGATAATCAGGGAGACATAGTTCCACACAAGTTCCGCAAAACCGATTCCCTTGGTAAAGGTGCCCACGCTGATATTCAGTAAATAGCGGGCGGGAAAAATCCTTGACATGAATTTGGCCCCGCCGACAAGCGTTGAAGCAGGGGAGGTGAGTCCCGATAAATCGAAAGAGGGCACCAGGGTAATAACAAAGGCGGCAAGTAGGGCCGCGATCTGGGTCCGGGTGAAGGTCGAGATGAGCAGTCCAAGTCCCGTGCTGATAACAATATAGAGCATCGCCCCGGAAACGAGGGCGGGGAAACTGCCCTTGAAGGGGATTTCAAACAGGAATATGATGACCCCCAGAAGGATAATGAAGGTTATGGCCGTAATCACAATGTAGGGGATCTGCTTTCCCCAGAGGAATTCAAGCTTGGTCATGGGGCTTGAGTAGAAGTTGGCAATGGAGCCCAGTTCCTTTTCCCTCACTACACCGATAGCGGTGAGCATGGAGGGTACGAGCATGAGCACGACGGCCAGCAGGCCGGGCACGACGGAATACTTACTTTTTATCAGCGGGTTATACCAGTACCGGGGCTGAACGTGTGTGGATGAAGCGGGCATGGGCATGGGGGACCGGCCGGCAAGAGTCATGAGATAGGCAAGGTGCACGGCCTCCGCGTAGTTCTTGGTGGTCTCAGCCCGAAACGGCATGGTGCCGTCTATCCAGAGTCCTACTGACGGGCTCTGGCCTCGCTTCACGTCTTTTTCGAAACCGGGAGGAATCTGGACCACTACATTGAATTCGCCGCTCTGAAAGCCCCTGTCAATTCCGGCAGGCGATGTTATCGGCTTGTGTTCGCTAAAGTACCGCGAGCTGGAGAAGGACTCCAGATATTCGCGGCTAAGTGGTTTTCGATCATTGTCAAGGGTGCTGTATTTGATGTTTTCAATATCGGTTGATATGCCGAAGCCGAAGACGATGAGGAGAAATGGCGAGACAATGAATGAAGTAATGAGCCTAATCGGGTCGCGAAGCAGTTCGATGGATTCTCTGCGGGCCAGGGCTGCCAGCCGGGAAATATCAAAGAGGCGGCTGTGTTTTTTGACATTTTCAGATTTAAGCATGAACGGGACGGTTTGTTTTTCATCATCCGCACAGGCGGCGGTATTTTTGGCAATATCATCCTTCATATAACCGATAAAGGCCTCTTCGAGGGTGGCGCAGCCGCGCGCGCGGACAAGCTCTTTGGGCGCGTCGCAGGCAAGGACGCGGCCCATGCTCATGAGGGCGACCCTGTCGCAGCGGTCTGCCTCATTCATGTAATGGGTGGTCACAAAAATGGTTACGCCGTCCTCTCTGGAGAGATTTATGAGCAGCTCCCAGAAGTGGTCTCTGGCCACAGGATCGACGCCTGACGTAGGTTCGTCGAGGATCAGGATTTCGGGCTTATGAATGGCGGCAACAGCAAGCGACAGACGCTGGCGGATGCCCAGGGGAAGGCGTTCAGTCTGGTCGTTCATGACATCGGTAAGTCCGAACTTGACAGCCATTTCCTTTACTCTGGAAGGAACATCCTTGTTCGGCATATCGAAGAGATGCGCGTGCATATCCAGATTCTGCCTAACGGTTAGTTCGCCATACAGAGAAAAGCTCTGCGACATGTATCCGATGCGCTTTTTCAGGCTGATGCTCCCGGTTTCGACGGATCTGCCGAAGATAAAGGCCTGACCATGAGTGGGATGCAAAAGCCCGGTGAGCATCTTCATGGTAGTGGTCTTGCCGCAGCCGTTGGACCCTACAAAACCGAAGATCTCGCCCTTTGGTATGGTAAAGGAGACATCGTCTACGGCGGTAAAGTCACCGAATTTTTTGGTGAGATTGTTTGCCTCGATGGCGGAGCCGTCATTCGACGCGATCCGGGGCGGTGTCGTAAAGACCCTGTGGCCATACCGCATTTCTTCGGGAAGCATGGCGATGTAAGCGTCTTCTATGGTCGTCTTGCCGGTCTTTTGTTTTAACTCCGCGGGCGTTCCCGAGGCAAGGACGCGGCCGCCTTCCATCATGATGAGCCAGTCAAGATGTTCGGCCTCATCCATGTAGGCCGTCGCGATGATAATGCTCATTCCCGCGTGGTGGACACTCATATCTTTGACCAACTCCCAGAACTGGCGCCGTGAAAGGGGATCGACACCGGTCGTGGGTTCATCCATAATAAGCACATCAGGGTTGTGAATCAGCGCGCAGCATAAACCCAGTTTCTGCTTCATGCCCCCGGATAGCTGGCCCGCGGGACGATCGGCAAAGGGCGCGAGGTTTGTGGCTTTCAGGAGACGCTCGATGCGCTCCTTTCTTTCGGCGCGGGTGAATCCGAAGAGACGTCCGAAAAAATCCACATTCTCATAGACGGAAAGCGTGGCATAGAGATTCTGTCCGAGGCCCTGGGGAATATAGGCAATCTCCGAGCAGACATCATGGCGGTGCATGCGCAAACGCATGGAACTGCCAAGGACTTGTATATCGCCTTTCTGTATTTTTTTCTGTCCGGCGATAAGGCCGAGCAGGGTTGATTTGCCCACGCCGTCAGGCCCGATCAGGCCCACCTGGCATCCGGCAGGTATGTAAAGATCAATGGAATCGAGGGCGATTTTCTTACCGTAGCGATGCTTCAATCCTTCAATACGCGCGATGGAATCATGACCGTTCATGCGGGTATTCACTTAAAGAGTTCCGTCCATTTCACGGACGGATTCAACCGGATATACGCGACTCCCGGCATGCCCGGTTTCAGGCGGGGGTCATTAATTTCCTGAAAGCTGATTTTTACGCGGAAAACGAGCTTTTCGCGCTCTTCAGTCGCCTCAACCTCTTTGGGTGTGAACTGCGCCTTTTCAGAGACATAGGCTACAGTCGCGGGAAATTGCTTATCCGGTATGGCATCGAGCACAACCCTGGCATCACCGCCCAAGGGAATCATGCCGGCATATTGCTCGGACAGATAAACATTCATGTGAATATCCGAGAGGTCAAGAATGGTCAGGACCTTGCCGCCATTGGGCATGACCTCACCGGGTTCCGCCAGACGCGACAGCACAGGTCCCTTTATGGGGCTCTTCAGTGTACAGTCGTTGATCTCTGATTTTAATATCTCCGTCTGGGCAATCGCGGCCTCAATGGCGTTATCGGCCTCGGTGATGGATGATTTTGCCGCCGTGTATTCTGCTTCATAACTTTGCCTGACTGTCTGATCACGGTCGAGCTGCTGTTGCGTGAAGATTCCTTTCGCGAAAAGTTTATTGGACCGGTCAAGTTCCTTTACCGCGAGCACCAGCTTCAGGCGGATGCTTTCCACCCTGGACAGGGCGGTTTCCCGTACCTGCTTTGCCCGTTTCACCTCGGCCTCGGCCTGTTTCAATTGCGCCTGAAGCGTGCTTGTGTCTATTCTGGCCACGATCTGATTTTTGTTGCAGAGGTCTCCCTCCTTCGCGAGGACTTCCGTGAGACGCCCGGCAAGCTTTGCCGCGACATCCACCTCGGTTGCCTCAAGGCGGCCGTTGCCCATTACAAAACCTTTTGGAATGGCATTCTTGTCCTTGTTGGTATAGAGATAAAAAACAAGAGCTCCCGCCAGAAGAACCAGCACCAGAATCGCAGCTGATTTTTTAAGAACTTTCCCTTTCTCGCCCATATCATCCCCTTTATCAAACCGGATTTAGTATAGTCATCAAAGAACTTTTCAGACGATTGAATTCATCATATGGCTTTATAAGTTGTCTTCTCAAACCATCACGCAGAAGGTCAGCGGCTATCTTGAGGGGCTTTTTCAATTTCAGACCCCAAAAGGCATGATTGAAAATAGTAACAATTTATAACAACTGTTATTTTGTGATGGGAGTATAGGAAAAGCAATCGTATATGTCAAGAAAATCTCGATGGGT
>Ga0074045_10001244_pt1 | contig 24843 bp, 22 predicted proteins | sample BogForMeECP23OM2_FD_94442 | JGI IMG/M metagenome (GOLD analysis project Ga0074045, IMG submission 94442) | Bog forest soil microbial communities from Calvert Island, British Columbia, Canada - Bog Forest MetaG ECP23OM2 | ecosystem: Environmental > Terrestrial > Soil > Wetlands ... | reverse complement strand
AGTGCCGGGTACTTCCTCGAGGGGAACAATCCTGTAAAGTCCTTTATCATCGATGAAACCGGCTCCGTTCATCTTCAGCAGCACCCCTATAAGCGGAAGCACCTCGTCTCTCTTGACCGGGGTTATTGTTCTGAAATTGACCCTCCCTTTAATCCTGGGGTCGATCATATAGTTCACTTTAAGGATATCGCCGAAAACGGTTTGTATGACTTCAAATATATCAGCGTCATCGAAATTGAAATTGACTTCAGCTTTTTTTGCAGCTGCCGGCCTGACAGCAGAGGGCGCCGCAGAAGCAGCAGGAGCAATGTTTGCGGACGGTGGCTGAGAGAGCGGCTGTTCGGGCGGCGTCGGCGTTGGGGCCTGAATAGGATTAGCCGACTGGAAGGATGGCGTCGTAGTCGGAGCCGGAGACTGAGCCTGAACAGGGTTAGCCGGCCCGGTGATGGGAGCTGATCTGATTGCCGGCTGCTCATTTTTTGTCTCTTGTGCATACAGAGGTCCCGCTGAAATAACAGCAGTGGTTGCTAACAAGACGACAAAAGAGAGCTGAACCATATTGCTGATACGTCTATGCAAAGAAGTGGACCTCCCCATACTGCTGCTTACTTAAAACGCATGACAGCCGTTAAACACGCAACAGAAAGTATATCAAAAAAATAGAAAAAAAGGGTAGAGCGAATATAGTGCGTCCAACGCTTTTTTAACATTGCTCATTGCGGCCCCTTGCTATTTGTCATTTCGAGTGCCATATCCCGGAAGGGGCCAGAGGGATTCTTTCTAAAATAACACAGATATTGCAATAATATTCTAGCTGTCATTCCGGCTTGTCCGGAATCCTTCTGAAGCAGTGAAAGATTCCGGACAAGCCGGAATGACATCCTATGGTAACGCGGCCTAAATCCCTTGTCATTTCGAGCCCCACGCCTGTCATTTCGAGCGGAGCGAGAAATCTTATCTGCCTGCACTCCAAAAGATTTCTTCCGGAGCCTGTCCCGAGGGCAAGATTTCTCCCTTCGGTCGAAATGACAAAGAACGAGAGAGTCGAAATGACAAAGAGCGAGGCTTTTTCAGGGACAACCCCCTTTTTTGTTCTTTCAGCACATAATTCCATCAGATTTATGTATAATTAATTCTAAAGGTTACCTATGAAAAAATACTTCTTATTTTTGGCTGCCGTTATTTTTCTTTCAGGCCCGTTATCTGCCGGGTCGGACGATTCTTTTGGCCGGAGCATGTTAGGTCTTCCCGCAATGTGCTCGCCTGAAACATACGGTGAAATTTTTATGGGTGGCAGCTATGCGGCCAAAAGGCTGGGGCCCGTTAGATTTTCGCACTGGACGCATAGGGTTAAGTATACCTGCAGGGTATGCCATTATGAGCTTGAGTTCTCAATGAGGTCCAAAGAGACGCCTATCGTCTGCGATAATGGACGGATGGGCGGAAAGTACTGTGTCAGCTGTCATAACGGAAAGATCTCTTTTGCTCCCAGGGATGCTGATGGTGAAAATTGCGCCAGGTGCCACGGATTCACTGCAAGTTCAGTCTGGAACAAATTCAGGGAACTCCAGAAAAAGCTCCCCTCCGGCAGGTTCGGAAACGAGATAGACTGGACGAAGGCCTTGGAAGACGGCCTTATAAAGCCGGAAGACAGTCTTTCCGGCAAGAAAAAAGAGCTTGTCAACATCAAAACGCTTACGCTTCAGGCAGAGTTAAGCGGGATCTCTTCGGCCATATTTCCTCATAAGACGCACGAGTTGTGGCTCGATTGTTCCAATTGTCATCCCGAGCTGTTCAACATTAAGAAGAAAACGACCGAAAGCATGCTAATGAGCAATATGAGCAAGGGCGAATCGTGCGGACTCTGCCATCTACGGGTGGCTTTTCCTCTGGATGATTGCAGGAAGTGCCACCCCGCGATGAAGCAGTTCTAATCCTCATTTTGGAACGAATACTTTGTGCCTCTCTAAGATCTTTCTGAACTCCGGGTGCTTGCGGATATTGGCCAGGTCCGGATCAGCACGCAGAAAGTCGTAGTCATTGAAGCCCAGTTCAAGCGCCTTGTCAAGAGAAGCCAGGGCAGGGGCGGACTGCTTCTGAAGCGCATATAGCGCCGCAAGATTATAATACGTCACCGGGTAGCTCGGGTCAATCTGCAAGGCTTTATTGAGGTCATCTCTCGCTTTGTCGAACTTATTCTGTCGTACGTATCCCGCGGCCCTGTTATTATAAGCGACACTGGAATCCGGGTATTTCCCGATTATAGCCGAGAATTCTCTGATTGCCTGGTCATAATCACGCGCTTTCATGTGCTCTATGCCCTGTCGCAGTTGCTGCCTGACCTCCGGCGGAAGCGCTGTTAGGCCGGCCGGAGCATTGTGCCCTTTGACTGATTCACCCGGGGTTCCAGCCGACGTTATGGCCGATGGAGAAGAGGCCTGTTCTTGTGGCTGAGTTTTTTTGCATCCTGACAACAGAAAAGCCTGCACTGCAAGGCCTGCAACGACAAGCATAATGACTGCCGCACCAAACGATTTGATCATCTTTTTTCTCCCTTTGACGCATTGTTTTATCAGATGTTGTAGTATAATATATTCTTCGGGAGATGAGAAAGCAGAGAAGGTTAAGGGGTCATTTCGACCGGAGGGAGAAATCTCTTCCAATGCAGAAAGTTAAGATTTCTCGCTCCGCTCGAAATGACAAGGGACTTAGGCCGCGTTACCATAGGATGTCATTCCGGCTTGTCCGGAATCTTTCACTGCTTCAGAAGGATTCCGGACAAGCCGGAATGACAGCTAGAACATTATTGCAATATCTGTGTTATTTTAGAAAGAATCCCTGGCCCCTTCCGGGATATGGGGCTCGAAATGACAGGAAGTAAGACTTTAGCTTTAAGATACCCCGTGGTCTTGCCGCAGGGAGATTCATTGATAATACCTAACAAAATATAAGGAGGAAAATCATGAAAGGTGCAACTCTGGTAATTGCTCTGGCGCTGACTGTTGCGATGGGACTGGCAGGCGTCGCCGGCGCCGAAGAGAATGGTGCGAAGGCGGCGGAGCCGGCAGCGCCTGAAACGCAAAAGGCAGCTGCCCCGAAAAAGGAGACTAAGAAGGTCACGCTAAGCGAGGAAGAGGCGAAAAAGATAGTTGCAGCAAAGGTCAATGGAATTGACGTCATGCTCGACGAAGTGATGAAAATGGCGAGCTACATTACTGCTCAGGCAATAGCGACACACACACACGGCGCGGGACCTGACAATGAATCAATAAAGAAAGAGGCGCTGGAGAGGTTGATAGTGATGGAACTTGCCCGCCAGAAAGCAAAGTCGCTCGGAATAAAAGCAGAGCAGAAAGACATTGATGCTGCACTCAACGCTATCAAAACAAAACAGGGAGGCGAAGAAGCGTACAAGAAATCCCTTGAGCATGATCGCCTTACCGGGCAGATGCTCAGGGACCAGATAGAAAAAGGCATTATCCTCCAACACATCTATGCCAAAGAGGTGCTCGAAAAGATCAGTGTGCCTGAAGAGAAAATTAAAGAGGAATATGAAAAAGAGAAAGGCAGGTTTGTACAACCCGAAAAGATCTCGCTTGTCGATGTTGTAATCGCACCCGAGGCATCAACAGATGCTCAGGACAAGGGTATTGCCAAAGCCGAAAACATACTTAAGAAGATAAGGGAAAACGATAATGATCCATACAAGCTTCCCAGGGACGGCAGTTTTACCGTAAGGGATTACGAGCCGGACAAAGAGAAGGACAAAGAGCTGATCGAGGCTGCCCGAAAGCTGAAAGTCGGCGAACTGTCCGGTATTATAAAAACAGGCGACGGCCTGCACATAATAAAACTGAAAGAACACGTGCCCGAAAAACAGTTTACCTATGCTGAGGTAAAGGGCGCTCTCGAGGGCAAACTAAAAGCCAATGAGCAGAGCCGGCTGACAAAAGAGTGGACCGAAGGGCTCAGGAAGGATGCAAAGATAGAGGTACTGGTACACTAAAGAAAATAGGGGGTTGTCCCCACATCCTTGGATCAAAGGTAAATGGTAATGGCGGGTTATGGATTACGATCTTGCCGAAATCTGGATGCAAGGGGTTTAATATGATATTAAACCCCTCAGCCACAGTTACCGACGGCACCTTCAATACGGCCGTCCTCTTCTGCCCGGCCCATTGGCTGCCTAAACTCTTGGTGGAAGGCGGAGCAGGAACGACACTCCATTCGGGCGGCAGCTTGTCTTCCTCGATTGTCTCTATCACCACGCTATCCGGGATATCAACCTGGAAACGAACAAACTCAACATATCGCCCGTGCTCCCTGATACGTATAAAAAGTTCCAGCGCCGCCAAGGCCAGGGAGTCTGCGCAATAAATAAGAGGCGCTCCAGGCAAATTCCAACGCCCGCCGCCAACCCTTGCACCTTCTCCCGTAAAGGCTTCGGCGGACCTTTTTTTCTTCACTATCCGCCAGGCCCTCGTCATGCCATTACACCGTGCTCAATACGCTGAAGCAGATTTTCAACTTCTCTTGCTCCTGCCTCGGTCTCGATCACGACAAGAGGGATTCGATTGGCAAGATCGTATTGGGGTTCGTGCAGCCACTTCCGAGCCTCATCGTTATTTTCGAACACCTCTGTCGCCAGCGCCATGATATAAGCGACACGATACAGTCGGTCGCTGGTAATCATGTCGAACTTCCCACCCGTTTTCAACTTCCTCTGCATTGTGCGACTCGTGATCCCGATCAGGTTGGATATCTCATTATCGGTGATCTGCAAACTCTGTTTCACAAGACGTCCGGCTTTAACATCGAACCCCCGCCGAATAAATTGATCGACCGGCATACTCTCATTGTCCGCGCAGGTTCCTCTTCGTTTTTTCCCGGCCTCGTGCACTATTGCCTTGGTAGTTTGTTTCACGCCAAGTAAAAACAAGGCCATAGTCTCTATGCTTTCACAACCCGCACCTCCATAATGCAATGTACCCTTCCCCCGCATAACTCACACCACCTTTCTTAAATGCGACATTTGTTATAATTATATACGACAATTATCATATTTGCAAAGTGCCGAATTGCCCCCAATACACCATCAAACCACAGCCAACAGTAGCCAGAAGAAGGGGCTTTTAAGCCGGGCCTTAAGCCAGGACACAGAGAAACTCAGGGAATTAAGAAGACATAACATCAGAACGAGCAGGAATCCCCATGAGCTGGGGCTCACAAAGGGGCATAAAAATCACCCTCCCCTTAATCCCCTCCCGGCAAGGGAGGGGAACCGTAATTATATCCCTCGCCCCCTGGAGGGAAGAGGTAGGGTTGGGGTGAGGGGGTATCTAACAGGCAAGGCTACTTAATACTCGCCTCTTCAATAATTACTGCATACTTGTAGCCGCTGCCGAAGTCTTTGTCTTTGTAAAGCGTACCGCTTACGGTGACGACATCGCCCACTTTGGGCAGGTCCTTGGAGGTCACAACAAGCTTTTCATTCCGGGGCCCGCTGCCGTCCTTGATATGGATCCAGTTCTTTCCCATGATGGCCTCCGAAACCTTGATGACCTTTCCTTTGACTACCACTGTCTTTTTGTCCAGTTTGGCGATATTCCTGATGAGCTCATTGATAGTGTAAGCGTTTGGCCCCTGAGCTTTCTCTACTTTTATAACATCGGTTGTCCCGTCCTCACCGGACATAGCTGTCCCATGGGCCTTGGGCGCCTGACCGATAATCCCTGCGGAAAAGACGATGTTGTCGAATGTTCGCTTGAGCGACTTGCTCTCGAAGGCCCCCATATTAGCTCCCGGCATAAATGACAGCTCCTGTCCCACCGTTATCGTCGTTGCAGGGACAGCGACCCAGGTCTTTTGCCCGTTCTTCTCAATCTGTGCATAGGTGTACCCGCCGCTGGTCATGGTTTCGATCACCTTGCCCGAAATCCCTGCCGCCTTCTCCTGTTGGGCGGGCTGCGCTGCAGGCGTGCTCTCCTGTGCGGATACCAGGGCAACGTTTGGGGTCGCCCACATGCAGCATAATGCTGCAACTGCCGATACAATAATTTGTTTCATGAAACACTCTCCTTACCTGTTATTTTATCAGTATGACGAACCATTGTGCGTGTGCCCGTGGCAGAGCAGAGTGCAGCTGCCCGTACCATTGCCATTGTCACTGTATTTCGGATATGCCTGGCCCGATACAGGAAGTACCGATCTTGTATCGAAATTGATCAGATGTGTATGACTGCCGGTCAGTCCTCCGTCAGACGGGATCCCGTGAGGGTCGTGGCATATCGAGCATGGAGACTGATCGGTGACAATATGCGACTGGTGCTTCTTGAAGCTCTGATTCGCGAGAATACTGTCCCTGTTGTGGCAGCGGTAGCAGAGCGCGTAATTCTGATAACTTTCCGTAGTGTTGTCATACGTAATATACTGCTGCAGCAGAATCGGCGGATATATAGAGCCGTGAGGTCCTCTGGGCCCTGCCCCCCCCCCCGAAACGCTGTCGTCGCCGTCATGGCAATCAGTGCAGTATATAATATTTGATGCAGTTAGAGTCGGCATATAGGTACTTGGGATACTGGGGACACGCGTAACTTTGCCCATTCCCTCGACCGGATGGTATGACGGATTGATCGTATTGAACTTTGTTCGCAAGTTTGTCGTATTGATCTCCCTCGGGACAGGGAAACCTGGTGAAAACAGAAGGCTCGGGGTCGCATCAGCATGGCATTTGAAGCATATCTGATATTCGTAGGCAGCCGGCTTCACCGCAGAACCGTTCAGGTCGACTCCTCTCACCTGGGTCATCCGTCCGGACACATAAGGCGCGGTTGCCGTGGTGCTCGATACCGAGTGAGGATTATGGCAGTCATCGCACTCGACATGGTTGGTAATCATAAGCGGTGATTCAATAGGGCTATGGACGCCGGGCGCATACTCAACCGCGTGGTGAGAGATTTTCTGGAACTCTGCATAGATATTCTTCTGTGCCACATTTCCCTGGTGGCATGCATAACAGTTGTCATAATCCTTGGCATAATAAAGGAGCCATTGCTGGCTTCCGCCGCTATGCGACACATGACAGCCTTCACATCCCCACTCGCCCACGGTCATCCAGGTCGGCCAGTTCCTTGGGGTAACAGGCAGCACCCCGTTAATCTGGGCGCCTGATAATTTGTGCGAGCTGCTGCTCCACCCCTTTTTTATGTGGCACATCGAGCACATCGCAGAGTATCTGTTGTCCACGAGCAGGAACTTGCCGGTAAGAAATCCCAGCTTGTCCGGAGACTTGTACCTGTCTTCATGCGGGTCGTGACAGGTGGTGCAGTGAACGGCTCCGCCGGTGTAAAAGACGAGGGCCGGCGGCAGTGTTGGATTGATTTCCGGGCTGCTGAGGGAATTGTAATAGGAGAACGCGACCGGATGGTCTCCCCCCAGATAGGTCCCGATATTAGAGGCCCTGCCCTGGGGGATAGTTGCCGCAGTCATCGTTATTCCCTGCGACGGCGTCAGTACCGCGCCTAACGCCACAGTCCCGTCGTGGCAGCTCAGGCAGAGCCGCGTCGGGCCGAAGGGCTGGTTCAGCGTAGCACGGAGCGTTGTGCTTGTATACAAGACATAGGTCACCGGCTGTACGGCTTTGTTCCATAGCGGCGTCTGGGGGGCCGCATTATGCGGAGTATGGCAGAACACACAGATGCGCGTCTCGGTAAGCGCCTTGACGTCGCCAGGACCTGACACAGACAGGTTATGTTTGGTGCTGATAATGCTCGGGCCCGCGCCATGGGCCGCAACTGCCGGCATCAGGAAACAGAGACAAAGAATGAATAAAATAGGGACAACCCCCCATTTGGAAAAATAGGGGGTTGTCCCTATTTTATTCGTATTCGTGCTCATTGCATATCCTCTATGATTTCGAAGACCTGGACCCTCTGGTTAAAGGTGTCGCATACATACAGTGTTTCCTTTTCATCCAGGTACAGCCCCGAGGGGAGCCAGAACTCACCCTGTTCTATGCCCTGACGGCCCAGGGTCAAAAGGAAAACGCCTTTTTCATTAAACAGCTGGATAGCATCGAAGAGCGTGTCCACTACATAGATTACGCCCTTCTTGTCGACTGCAACCCCTTTGGGAGAGGCGAAATCTCCCGAACCATCACCGTGATGCCCGAAGGAAGTCACCGGCTTGCCTGTGGTAGTGAACACCTGTATCCTGAAGTTCATCGAATCGGTGACATACAGCAGGCCTGCAGGAGACCAGAACAGGTGAGTAGGGAAATTAAACTGTCCCTCCTTGTCCCCTCTCTGTCCGAACGAAAATACTGCCTCACCTTTTTTATCGAACGCATAAATTGTATGAGCAAGAGTGTCGGCGGCGTAAAGCAGCTTTTTATCGGAATCAAAGGTCAGGCCGGTAGGCCGCCTCAACGGCGTGCCGCGCGCAGCCGAAATTGAAGAAAGGTACTCACCGTTCTTGTCGACAACGAAGATCTTTCCCAGTGCGGAATCGGATATATACAATCTCAGCTCGTCGTCGAAAGCAACACTTACAGGAGAAACCAGGTCCGTGGCTGCCAGCGACGACAGCTTAATATAGCGCTGTTCAGCCGGGACATAGTAATGAATGCAGCGGGCGCCTGTATCGGCAATGGCAAACCTGCCGTCACTGCCCGAAGCAAAAGCCACCGGCCGCTCCAGCGTGCTTTTCCCCCTGCCGAAGAGAAAAGTCTGTATCGAGGAGTTCGTCTCCCCGAAGCCCTTTATGGACATAAAATGCTTGACCCTGGCACTCCCGGGCTCTTCCATCCAGTATAGCTGCTTCTCCGAAGCATCGCTCTCCAGCGCCCATTTGGAAGAGGCACACCCAGCCGCAGCCAAAAGAACCAGAAGACACAGCATTAACAGAACTTTATTTCCAGTTTTCATCATTTCCTATAGTGTCAAAGGGTCAGAGCAAAGGCTTTGACCCTTTGACACTTTGATTCCCTCTATTTCTCCGGCGCGGCTTTCTGTTGCCCCGCCGGCTGTCCGGCCGGCTGTATCAGCACCTCGATCTTCGCATCTTTCTTCAGTCCCTCGAACCATTCCTTTGCCCTCCGGTTTTGCTCATTGTTTTTGAGCTTCTGCTCTATAAGTGACTTCACTTCATTATACGTATATTGTTTTTCAGGCAAATACTCAGTCAGCTTTATTATATGCAGGCTGTCGCCTGTAGATATAATACCAGAAATCTCGCCCGGTTTCAGCTTTCTTGCCGCCTCAATCAGTTCCTTGTCCCGTCCTTCCCTCGGATCATAGTCTCTCACAGCAAAGGTGCCGTCCTGAATGAGCTCCTTCGGGTCATTGTTGTTCTCCCTGATCTTCTTTAGTACCTCTTCCGCCTTTGCAGCAGACCCCTTGTCGGCGACATCCAGGAAAAGGACTACGTCCACAAGGCTGATCTTTTCCTGCTGAATGAACTTGTCCTTATTTTTTTCGTATTCTTCCTTTATTTTGTCTTCCGGCACGATGATGTTCACCAGCACCTCCCTGGCATAAATGCGTTGGAGGGTGAGGTTCCTTGCCAGCTGGCCACGGAGCTCCTCCTCACTCAGCTTCTCATTCGCCAGGATCTGTTTATAGGCCTCTTCACCGCCTGCGTTCTCCCTGAAAGTCTTAAGAGCGTCATCAACGGCGCTCTGCTCCACCCTGACGCCCACTGCCCTGGCCCTTTGCAAGGCCAGTTCCTGGAATATGAGCCTGTCAAGCGCCTCTTTACGCACCGCTTCGGCGTCCGGCCCTTTTTGCGGTCCACGAGGCCCGCTCCCGCGCGGCATTTCTGCGCTGACCTGTGCCTCCATCCCGAGCACCGCGTCGAGCATAATATCTACGCCGTTGACTTTGGCCGCGACCACTTTATGGGCCTCCGCAGCTGCCGGAGTTTCTACCTTCACCTCTTTTCCTTCCGCAAACGTGCTTCCCGGCACTGCCATTACAGCCCACAGCATCAGCGCGACCGCCAAAGTTGTCCCTCTCATATTTTTCTTCCTCCCTTGTACATTAAGGCATTTTAATAAATTAACAGCATAGACAACTTAACCACAGAGAACACAGAGACAACTTAACCACAGCCAAAAGCACCAGAAGTAGGTGCTTTAAGCACCAACAGCAGGCGCCTTAGGCAGGCGCTCCTGCAGCCCCTAAAACAGCTTTCGCCGAATCCTGAGCAGGTATAAAGTAGAAGCAGTTGCCTGCCTCATATTGTTGGCCAACGTACTAACATTCTGTTCTGTAACCTGCAGATCAACAGATAGCCTGCCCACCTTCCAGCTAAGCGTCCCGTTTAGCGAATAGCTGTCTGATGAGGTAAGCCCGGTCATGTCCCCATAAGAGCCCGAGCCCGAGAGCTGGAGGTTCCAGGGGAAGATTTTATGGACGGAGACACTCACCCCTCGTGAAACTGCCGTATAAGGGCTTGTCACGCCTGCACTGCTTTGGCTCTGAAGGATGTTGCTTTTGTTATAGAAAACCCCTGCAGAAAGGGAGAGAGACTGCGCCACATTCTCCCAGAAATCGAGCCGAGATTTCCATACCCTGTTCGGGTTGATTATGGAATCATACTTTTGGTATTCCATCAAAAATCTGAAAGGGGCTTTTTGTATTGTGGTACCGACAGTATTTGTTGTGTAGCTCGATAACTCTCCGGGGAAAAAGCCCGACACCACTACCTGTCCGGACTGCTGATGGTTGTAATAAGGGATTAGAAGGTTGTTAAAGAGCGCCAGTCCCACGTTATAACCAGTTGTTGTCGTCTTGAGGCCGAACGTCCCCTGCGTGCCTGAATACGTTACATTGAAGGTGTATGCGAAATTAATATCAGAATTAGGGGTAAAGCCGGCAATGGGGTAAAGAAGGAACGGCTGGATTGTGATATTGAACGTATTGCCGATCTGTTTGACCAGGTAATTCACGTTATTGAACAACGGGAAAATGAATCCGGTACCCGGCGCGACAAGATTTACAACGATTGTGGCGGGGTCGATTAGTCCGGGATTCAGGTTAAAGGGGGTTATTCCGTCCGCCGGGGCCGTATGGCTCTCATTAAGCGTTATGACAGAGCCGACATTGTCCGTCGTCATAACCGTGTCGTTGACTCCGGCCGTCAATGTCCCCCCGGGGACCTTCTTTGTATAGAGAGCAGCCATCGAATTGCTTTTGCTGTCGGATTGTCCGCCCGAAGAATTGTTCGTTGTGTAATTGTATGCGTATGACGTTAACACACTCTCACCCAGCCGGTGAGAGAGCAGCTCGTTGAGCACATTGTTTGCATTGGACTGCGTCAGCGGGGCTGAGGCTGCAGGGGCAGCGAGGGCTTCTGATGTTGTCGAGCTCTCTGTCCGGTTGTATGTGAGGTCCGATTCAAAACGCAAGGGAAGCATCAGGTGCAGCTCTTCGAGCCATGAGAGGTCGCTGCCGTTAATAGTTTCGGAAGGGTCATCCTGCTTATAGTTGTCATATTTGAATTCACTGCTAAGGAGAAGCCAGTTTAACTGCACATAGTTTGACACGGAATAAATATCCTGCGTATAATCGGTTCCAGTATTGGACGACGTGTCGCTGCTGGAATATCCGACAGACGTAAAGTAATACGACAAGCCATGAGAAGCCGTTACGTTGAACACACTGGAGTCGGTTGTCGTATCCGACACCGTCTTCGTATCGGTGTAGCCGGCGGAAAAGCTTACCGGAATTTCATGGTAATAAAAATTCGCGCTGTTGAGATAGATGACCGGCCGGATATTGTTGAATGCGTTGGAAACCGCATAAGACTCCGTGCGCGAGGTGAGCAAATTGAGAGTATACGGTTTTTCGGGCAGCACATGGACCGTTAAGCTATATTCATTTGCATCGCTGTTGGTCCAGGGCGCTGCGACGCCGTTATTTATAAACTGGTCCTGCAGCAGGCCTGCCGAGCCGGTTGCAAGAAACGTGATGAACGTCGGGTGGTACACATAGCCGGACAGTGTGAGTTTCAGCTGTTCCAGGGCAGACGTATCGGTTGTAGATGCCCTTGTGCCCGCTGACGTATTGGTGTGCGACTGACCCGCCATGGTAACATCGAGCTCCCCATCATAATCAATGATCCTCGGTATGAACTGCTGCATATCGCACAAGGCAACGGAGGGCGCCGCAACCGCAGCCGCAGTCAGCAGCAGCAGCAGCCAACTGCAAAACAGGTACAACCTAGCCACAGAGAACACAGAGGAGTCCTTTTATATAAAAAGCTCCATAAAGTCTTTCGGAGTGCTCAGAGTATTCCTCTGTGTTCTCTGTGGTTAATTGTTGTGTTTTCATTTTATCCCCTCGGGTTTCAGCAAATATTCATTGTCTGCGGCATGGGCATTGTGGCAATAGGTACACCCCGCGTCTGTCCTCCTGTGCACCTCTCTTTTTTCGAGGTCCTTCCGGACGTGGCAATGAAGACAAAAATCCTTTGATTCAGACACAAGGAAAAAGCGATACGGCGAGCCGTGAGGATCATGGCAAATGATGCAGCCGCCCGCCACTACCGGTCCGTGGACCTTTCTCTTCTTGAGATTCAGGACGTGGCAATTCTGGCAGAGCTCTTCAACAGGCATAATAAGCTGGTTGGTGCCTGTCTCTAAATGGCACGCGCCGCAGAGACCCGCCGCATAGGGGCCATGTTCCCTGTAGGTAGACAGCTCTTTCTTAGACCCCGGAGATTCGGCGCCCGCTGAATCCACCGTTTCTTTCTCCTTTTCAGGCGGCGCCAACCCATCAATAAAGAAGCTCAGGACGCGATATTTCTGCTCGGGAGCACCGAGTATGTCTCCCTCTTTGTCCTGCAGCAAGTACTCTCTGGAGCATCCCGCCGCAGCAATAAGCGTCAGGACAAGCAGCACAGTTATTGTTCGCGTTGCCATCTTGGTTGAAGCAATCCCTTATTGGGCCTTCTTCGCGTCCCCGTTCGTCCCTTCTTCCGCCTTGTCTTTGTTTTTTCCCTCTGCCTCTTTCCTGAGCTTCTCGAACTTCTCTTTTACCTGCTTTGCGAGCTCCTCATTAGTGGGGTATTGTTTTCCCTTTTCTTTTCCGTACGCGTAGACATTCACCATGCGGTCACCCATCTGGTTTGTCACAATAATAATATGCTCGACATCAAATGTTGGGTCGGCATAGGGCAGGAAATATTTTACGCTGTCATAATCAACAGTGACCTTTGCCGGAAGATCGAGGTCGCCCGGACCGGTCCCGGGCTTGCCGAAGAAAACGAGGAGATGCGCATCTTTATCGAAGATCTGCACCGTATCATAGGCGGCATCCACTGCGTAGAGATCGCCGTCCCGGTCCACCGAGATTCCTTTGGGCCGGGCAAAATGGCCCGGTTCCGAGCCGGCTTCACCAAAAGTCCCCCTGACATGGCCGTCCCGGTCGAACTTTACGACCTGAAATCTCCCTATGTCCGATACATAAAGGTCCCCGTCAGGGCTGAATGCGATGTTGGCAGGCAAAGAGAGATGGTCTTTCGGATCACCTTTCTGTCCGAACTGATGGAGGGGCGCTCCTGTCTCTTTGTCAAACACTTTTATTTCGGCGTTTTTGATGTCCGCCACATAAAGCCTGTCTTCGTAGACCGCCGCATCCACAGGTCTCCATCCTCCGGGCGTCCCGATCGCTTTTACGTAGAAATCATTCCTGTCATAGACCAGCACCTGTCCCCGCGCAGCGTCGGCCACATATTTATTTCCCGCCTTGTCTATGCTGATATTGATCGGTTGTACCAGTTTGCCGGGTCCATGGTTGCCCAGCAGTGGACCGAAGGTCTTTTTCTTGAAATCGAAGATCATGACGCCCTGCATAGTATCACAGACATACATTTTCCCGTCGTACATAGCGATGCCATACGGCTTTTGCAGGAAATTCCCCGATTCCTTGCCGGTAAGAAAGACGTCAAAGGCCGATTTCCGGGGTTCGATGTCCTTTGATCCGGTAAACGACGCCAGAAACTGGATGCGCGGCAATTCAGGAGGTTCGGGGAAGAATACCCTGGCATCTTCTTTTTTCTCCGGCATGGCGCAGCCCACCGTAATTGCAAATACAAACGCGGCGCAGAGAACCAACAGCTTTTTCATTACAACACCTCTTTAACAGAATATCGTTCTTTTCCCCCGTAGGGAAAGATGTTTTAGAATACCACGAAAAAGTATCAAAGTGTCAAAGGGTCAGGGTGTCAAAGTTAAGGACTTTGCTCTGATACTCTGACCCTTTGATACTTCCCTTCTCTTTCCATTAAAAAAAGGGGGAATGGCAACCCATTCCCCCTTTTTTACTACTTAGAGAGACAACTTATTTAACATGACAGGTCAGGCAGAACGCGCTCTGATTGTCCGCTACCCACAGGAGTGTCGAACCGTTGGCAGCGTTTCCCTTGTTGTGCACGGAGTGGCATGTGGTGCACTCCATGTTACCGCCGTTCTGAGCTTTGCTTGCTGAGTATGTTGCATTCCACAGGAGCTGTCCGATTGTCCTGCCTGAGGCGCCCATTGGCGAGCTCGGGGCTGCAAGTGCGTACGCTCCAGTACTATCCTGACTGTTAGTATATGCTGTGAAATAGTTGAATCCGACAGGATGATGATTGGTAAGGTCTCCGCCTGCACCGATCTGCCATGCGCTATTCTGAATGTACTGGGTGCCATTACTATGCGAAGGAGACCAGTTGTAAGAACCGTAGCCGGCGCTGCTCGGTCCGCCTGCATTACCATAAGCATCAGTCGCTACCGTTCCATCATGGCAGCTAAGGCAAAGCAATGTTGGGCTCCCCATGGCGATAGTTGCGACATTACCATTGGGGGTATTGTTGGTGCCGGGGGCCTGGCGGGTATAATCGCCCGGGACTTCACTACCGTTGCTATACGTGGTAAATGTTTGTGTAGTGATATCATGGTTCCAGAGCGGTACATAATTATAATTCCATGTAGACGCATCGGAGGGCTTTATTGTATGGTGAGGAGCATGGCAATAAACGCAAATTCTATCCTGACCGCCTTGCTCTGTTGCTCCGCCGTAAGACTTGCCGATGGAGTTGCCTGCCTTACTGAGGTCATGCGGGCTTCCTTTAATACCTGTGCCACCAGTATAGGCCAAAGCCAACGACGTCAGACATAGGGTCAACATCATGATCAATCCTAATACCAGATGTTTTTTCATTTTAAATATCCTCCTTACAATTGCTGTTTTTGCTTCTTGTTTTTTTCTCTTTCCTGCTAAGAGCAGGTTTTCTTCCCCTTCTTCGGACCCCCATCCTCTGAAGGAATTTCCTTACAACTTTTTACCAGCAGGTAATCTTAATGATTCATTTTCCTTTATATAAGCAAACTGCGTGCCACAATAGTTAATCAAAGATACCTCACTATAAAATAAGGGAAATTATAAAGCGAAGTGGGTAGGGCAAGCAAAAAGATTGGTGATATGGCAGGAGCGTCCCGCGAAAAAGCTAAACATCATTAACCGGGGTCACCTCACGAAATGTAAAACTCTGTGGTGCTCCCATTGAAACCCCGGCAACAACAATTCAAAACTACATATAGTCATTTCGACTTCCTCTCAACTTTGTCATTTCGACCGAAGGGAGAAATCTATGTGTCAAAAGCTGAGATTGCCGCGCCCGATGAGACCCGGGCTCGCAATGACTATACACTTTCTTTTAGAAAGAATCCCGGTCCAGGGATGAGGGCTCGACTTTAGTGACACTGTAGTCCGGGAGACGGAGAATATCAGTGGGCATACTGCTTATTTTAGTACCCACTCTCCGTACTGTTTTATAGCAGTTTGTCATTGCGAACGAAGTGAAGCAATCTTGTAGTTAAAGGCTGTCATTGCCGCGCCCGATTAGATCCGGGCCTGCAATGACGACACGTGCGACTTTTTGCGAGACCGTCATAGTTTATTTTCCATCTCTTTATATATTTGATCATCGTTGCGCTTGCCGACCAAAAGCACTCTCAACGTGTCTTCTTGCACGTCATAAATTATTCTGTATTCCCCAACGTCATTTCTGAGGAAAGGATGACCTGTCATCGGTTTACTATCGTGCGGCTTTGGATCATCGAGAAGCCTAAGAATTTTAAGCATTATTTGCCGGAACTGCTTCGGCGGGAGGGAATCAAGGAACCTGCGGGCGGTCTTACCTGGAAGCAGTTTCAGCATTCATCTTCTCTTTTAACCACTTCTCCGTCTCCTTTCGCGTTAAAAACCCTTCATCTAATGCCTTCAATGCTTTTTCACCCCAATACCTGTCTTCCATTTCGGTCAGTCGCTGGTATTCTTTAAAAGATATAAGCACCGCAACTCTCCTACCTCTTTTTTCTATAGCTACGGGTTCGACTAGCGCCATATCAATTAAGGTCCCAAATTTGTTTTTTGCTTCCGTAGCTGCTGTCTCTTTCATTTTTTACCTCCCGGCTTAAAAAAAAATTAACCACAGAGGACACAGAAAAATACTCTGTGAACTCTGAAAGACTTTATGGCGCTTTTTATCTGTAAGGATTCCTCTGTGTCCTCTGTGGTTAATTTGCGGTTTCATTTTTTTCTCCTCTTTTTTCATAAAATTTTTGACATTACCTAAATAGCTTGTTTAGCTATAATGTACCATTGCTTATTTTTTTGTCAACCAGCGAACTTATGATTCAGAATCCAGCACCTGAAACAGCGAAGGCGGGTATCCACTTTTTTAAAAGAATGGATACCACCCGGCGCCTCCCCTCGAAGGCCGTTATCGGCGGGGAGGAGGAGTTCTTTAGTGAAATCGCTGTTCCGGACCTCGCGATTTCACCACATTGGAACTGCGGGCAGGGTGAAGGCAGACTCAACACTTTAGTGAATATATACTTAAGTTTCCATTCCCTACAATATAGATACAATGTCGGATTTGTTCATTCCAACAGCCTGGCATGGTTTATGCTTTCATCACTGTACCCCCAAATTTTTACCACAATGCAGGATTCGAGGAGGTGGACCAATAAAATAGCTTGGCAAAAGATCCATCAAGTAAACTTAGGGAGGTTTCTTGAGTGAGGTTAACGGAAACACTAACAGTATGAAACCATATAAAAAAGGGGGGATTAACTTAATGAAACAGAAAACGTTACTATATCTGTTTTTGATATTGACAGTTCTCGCAATGCCGCTTCTGCTGCCCCATAGTGCAGGCGCGGTTTACAATCCGGACGGCTCTACAGCGACCGGCATTGCACCATCGGGCTGGAGCGTAGTTGATGCGGGCCAGTGCAATACCAGCATAAATAGCTCCGGCATAATGACATTCAGTGCAGATACGAACACTGCTGATTGTGCAGCCAATAATCTTTTCCCAGCTTATACAACTTCAGCAGCTTGTACCTCTTTGGCCAACTCAGATGGCTCACATTACTGGACCAGCGCCTGTGTTGACAACCTGGGCAACGGCATATCTTTATACGGACTTGATCTTAATCAGACAAGCTGTTCGGCCAAAGCCACGACCAAAGGCGGGACTAGCGCGACCTATGGAAGCGTCTGTACAGGAAAGTGGGTGTTTACAGGCAGCCCCATCGGGACCCTAAATTCAGGGACCGGAGGAGCCGGAGACGGCGCGCCTAATGCTCATGTGGGCTTTTGCTATGCAAAGATGAATCTGGGATCAGCGGATTCTTGTCCGAGTACTACCGTGTTGGGCTATACAGCCGGTACCCCTTGTACATACTCCTATGGCATTTCCGGAACTCTTAGCAGTGCTCTCACAGCGAAAGACGGTGTTACAGTTACAGCTGCAAAAGGCACTTCATTGAACATGGCCACTTACACGACACAGGGCGCATGTTTGAAAGCTGGCGGCAGTTGGAACACCTGGCTTGCAAATCCAGGCGGCAACACTACCACCTTGGCTGACGGAACAGTAATTCCTGCAAACATTTACGCAGACGGCGACGTTGGCTGCCTCCACTGCCACAGCTATGCAGATGGCGTGGGCAGCGACAGTGGGCACTGGAAAGAAAGCTATCTCCAGACCGGCCACAAAAATATGCTGAGGGCAGTAACACCAGGCCAGGCCTGGTACGGCCCTGACGGCGTTGCGTATGGGACTGGCGGTGCTGATTGTGCTACCAATCCAAATTCATCCGATTGCGGTACGGTTGCTTTTAATTGGGCAAGCGGTACAGTTGGAAGTACAACACTTTATTACATTTTTGGCGACTGGATAGGCGCGGAACCGGTCACACCAGACTACCTTATCAGCAATGGCAGCGGTGGGATAGCCGGCTCCGAAACTGCGTACAGCTGCGGAAATTGCCATGCCACTGGTTACACCAACGCTGCGCTAAATACAGATGGCCTTGGGATAGGCCTCTGTAATGACAGCACAAAGACCACAGAAACAACCTGCACAGGCACATTTACCCCAGGCAGCCAATCAGGCGCATTTAGCGGTACTATCACACGCACCTGGTATCCAATGACAGGCATACAACAGGGACAGAGCAAGGGTGTGCTGGGCGGAACTGGTTTGGAGCCGGCGAATACCTTCCCCGGCCTTCAGCTTAGCGCCAACACCACAACATCTATTCCGGAATGGGATTTTAATGGTATTCTGTGCTCAAGATGCCATTCGTCGATTATATCTGCAACGGCATATACGATTGACCAGTTTGGCGATAAGAGCAGTTCCACCATGGGTACTCTGCCATCAACTATGAATGGAATAGTCAACGTTTGCGTTCAGTGTCACACAAGCTTGGCTAAAGACTACTCAACAGTCACCACAGGCCAAACAACCTACGATCCTACCGTGATCCCGACATCCGCAGCCTCAGCAACTGCATTCGCAGGCTGGAGCGGCTCGGGAGTCGACGGCAACGAATACCTGAACAGCCCGCACGCAAGATACGTCGGATTAGAACAGCCAAACGCAGTCGGCGAGCATGAACTTTCAGCCGGCGGCATCTTTAACACAGTCTTTACCGGCCCTCGCTGTAATGGCGGCAGTACCGCGAATTATTGGACCGGCACTACCTATGCACCGATTATGAACTCCACTGAGTGCGCAACCGCCACCGGTTCCTCATCGAAGTGGGCCAACGAGACCGCGCCTGGATGCACCAGCTGTCATGACGTTCACCAGAGCGTAGCAGCTGGACTAAACGCACCTAAGCCTTTCAATAACGAATGCCTTGATTGTCATAATGATGGAATGCAGTCGCTCGCAAATTCAAACCACCCGGATGGCCCTGGCACACCTTATGGCATAGCTGAGGGGCTTGGCGCAGGCGGCGGAACCATCGGGACCCAGTTCAGCGTCAACAACACCGACGGCAGCACTGCATGTGTAATCTGCCATATGCCGGAAATCAATGCAGGCGCTGTAGAGACGCATGTATTCAGGATCAATCCCAGTGCCACTTACAGCACCTTCCCGACAACGGCATCATTAAACGGAGGATCTTGTTCTACTGATGTTTCTGCCGCGACTTCAGCCAATTGTGCAGGAACCTACCACGGAACATGGGAGCTGTACAACGGCGGTACCTGTGTTATTACGTCTTCAGCAAACTGCTCATTAGCAGGCGGCACATGGGCAGCTCAAACCAAGAACGTAACAGCGAATACGTCGCCGGAGACATATTATACTTCGCTTACCGGCACACCAATAACATACAATCCGGCAGTGTGGTCGGATGTTGATCTCGCATGCGGACAGTGCCATGGTGGAAGCCAGGGTGCTTCAATGGTCAACAATGGCGCCCCGTATTATTCCAAGACGCAATTGGCCGGATACGCAGCCAATATGCATAACACCTCGCCAATAGTTCAGTTCACCGGACAGATGGCGTCTAACAAACTTAACAACGGTGCAGTCAACTTCGACGCTTCGGCTACGGTTTGCCCGAGCGGCAATTGCGAGTACAACTGGAGCTTCGGAGACGGCACAACCCTCTCCACCGGCAGCAACCTGATGCCGAGCCACACATACCCACCAACCGCAGGCTCAACTCCGTATCCAGTGCTGTTGACTGTTGTTAGCGCCACTAGTAGCAGCGTCCCTAATAATGTTACTAACGCTGGTAAAGGCGCCCCATTTACCTTTAACACCCTTTCGAGTACGGTTACGGTGAACATCCAGCCGACGGTTAACGAGACCGAGAGTGCGAGCAATCTGACCGTTACCCTGACCGACAACTCCACTGCCGGCTCCTCGATTTCCATTAACTGGGGCGACGGCAGCACCGCATCAACGGGCAGTGCCGGCGGCATTTTCACCCACACCTATAGTTCAGCGAATACTTATACGATTGTGGCCAGCGCAACGCTTCAGGGCCTCGTAGCCAGCCAGAACATCACGGCGATCGTACCGGCCAAATACACGGTCGGCGGTACAGTGACGAACCTGGCAGGCACTACTCCGCTTTCAGGAGTATCACTTCAGCTGAAGCTCAATGGGGTGGCAAAGGCCGCTGCAAGCACATCCTCAACCGGCGCCTACACCTTTGTTAATGTAGTGCCCGGAGCTTACACCATTACTGCCGTAAAGAGCGGCTACACCTTTGCAAGCCCGGCGGCTAATGTAACAGTAACTACCGGCCCTGTAACGGCAGTAAACTTCACTTCTTCAAACTAACAGATTATACGGTTGTTAATGAGAGCGCTAAGGCAGGCGGGATTTCCCGCCTGCCTTTTTTTTAGGGCTACTATCCTGCGTTCTTTGCTTTTTATTGGTGAAATCACTCTTCTTAAACCCGCGATTTCACCAATAAGGACTGCCGGCCCGGTGAAAACAGATTCAAAACATATACTTAAGTTTGACATCCTCGCATAAAATCTGAAAATCTGTCATTGCGAAGCAATCTCTCAGCTTGCAACTAAATTGAAAAATCAAAATTGTCTCGCAGCTTGGCTCCTCTTAAGAAAGTGCTCATAACATAGCAGCTTGTCATTGCGAACTAAGTTAAGGAATCTTGTTGTTAAACAATAAGCTTGCCGCGTTCCTTCGCTCCTCGCAATGACCGGGGCGGAATGACGACACGTGCGACTTTTTAAGTGACCGTCAAATTTCCATTCCCTTAGGTACGATAAAGTGACCATGTCGAATCTGTTAATTTCAATAAGTTAGCACGATTTATGCATGTTTGTTGCATTGTTGCGGGTCAACCCGTCTGTCTTCATTTGTGCATACTAAAAAAAGCTTCGAGGAGGTTTTCAGAATGAATCAAAAAAAGAGCGCTTGTTTTCTTATGCTGTTGATTGCTTTCACACTGCCGCTTCTTTTGCTGCCTCACACTGCCGGCGCTTGGTCGTTCGTAAGCGACGGCGCTGTTCCAAACGGCAGCGGAGGGTGGGAATGGTCTCAAGCCTCTCTTTCAGGCGATCAATGTTTGGCCTGCCATAACCCAACCGGTGGTGCTTCGGATAGGACCGGCTATCTTATGACAGGACACAAGAACGTGCTCCGCATGGTGACGCCCGGCGTTTCCTCAATATATTGGGAAGGGGCCGGCGGCCAGGCATATACGACCGACACTTTGGGGAGGACAATAAACTTCCTTACTGGATTTCTAACCATGGCTGATGGCTCTGAAGCCCCGCTGTATTATATCTATGGCGACTGGATGACAATAGGAACCTCTCCAAATGTCATCTACGGATCATATTCAAACTCACAGGGGACCTCCCAGCCCGGGAGCGGGTATGCCTGCGCATCGTGCCACACTACCGGCTACGGCGCCATTGCCGCAAAGACCTTTATACCTTACAACAGCGCCGGCAATAATATTACCGTCGCCAATACCTTTCTCTACCACACAGCAGGCGCCCTTAAACCGGACCCTGTATTACAAACAGCCGCTCAGCCCACTTCAACTGTATCCGCCCAGATTAACTATACCGGACCACAATGGGTATTTGACGGCGTTACCTGTACGCGCTGCCATGATGTGACGCCGCAATACTCGGGATCTAATATCGACTTTGTCCCGGGCCCCACAGACCAGGCCGGAACAGCGCTTTGCTATAACTGCCACCAGTACCCGCCGGCACAGAATACGGTGGATATGGCGGGCAACAGCGTAACGCCCAATAATTATTATCCTGCCCTCTACCTGCCTGTCGGCAATAATGGGACATACACCATACCCTCTTTTGCAGGATATCCGATAACCCAGGAGTTTCTGAACAGTCCTCATGGCGGGTTCTCGGGCACTGCCGGAAATAACAACAACGGACTGACTAACACAGGTCAGATAAACAATCCGGCATATTATGCCAGCCAGTTCAATGACGGCGTCAACAATTTTGGCTGTACCGCCGCGTGCCACGACCCGCATCAGTCGACCGTGGACGCCGTTGTGGCTGCGACAGGCGCCCAGCCCATCCAGGCTACGTGTGACGTCTGCCATACTGAAGTCGTGTTGTCTCAGACTGCCCATCCCTCATCGCCCGGCACACCGCTTGCCGCCACCGGTGAGGGCCAGCCATGCGTAATCTGCCATATGTTGAGGCCGGATAATGGCAAAGCGGTCAGACTGCATCTGTTCAGGATCAGTGTGGACCCGGACTATAGTACATTTCCGGCGCCCTCGCAGTTTAACGGGGGACAGATCTTCCCCAACACTGCCAATGACGGCAGCTCATTCCCCGGCAACCAGGCCGTTTGGGTGGATCTAGATCTGGCCTGCGGGCAGTGCCATGGCGGCGGGACCGCGCAGCTTACCACTACCGGTTCTCTCTCGCTTTCGGGCCCTGCCGCGCTTACCGTTGCAAATGGAGCAGGATTCACCGCAGGACAAATGATACTGATTGCCGGCGCCGGCGCCGGAGGCGCCGACCTCTACACCTACATAGCGGCAGTATCGGGGAACATTATCACACTGACCGATGCAGCGGGAACAGCGGTAAATAATGCGGCCGTGACCCTCAACCCCACCCAAAACGGCGCCCCCTATGAATCAAAGATTCAGCTTGCGGGGCTTGCAAACAACATCCACGGTTCGTACCCTACGCCGAAATTCACCTGGCTGCAGACAGGGAAGAGCAATACGGTCAGCTTCAATGCCTCGAACACGGTCTGCCCTGCAGGCGGCATCTGCACCTATAGTTGGGCCTTTGGGGATGGCACAACAGACAACAGCAACAGTATTATGATCAACCATAGTTATATGTCTGCCTCGACGGGTGTTAATCCCTATTCTGTAACTCTGACGGTCACCAATACCAACGTTGTCAACTTGCCGGGGTCGATAACGCAAACGGTAACGGTGAACATACCGCCGACCGTCAGCGAGAGCGAGAGTATAAACAATATGACCGTTACCCTGGTCGACAGCTCCACTTCCGGCTCCTCGATCTCCATTAAATGGGGCGACGGCAGCACATCAACAGGCAGTGCGGGCGGTACCTTCACCCACACCTATAGTTCAAATAATACTTATACGATTGTGGCCAGCGCAACGCTTCAGGGCCTGGTCGCCAGCCAGAACTTGCAGGCGATCGTACCGACCAAATACACGGTCGGCGGTACAGTGACGAACCTGGCAGGCACTCCTCTTTCAGGCGTATCGCTTCAGCTAAAGCTCAATGGCGTGGCAAAGGCCGCTGCAACAACAGCCTCAAACGGCACTTACAGCTTTATTAATGTAGTGGCCGGAACCTACACCATTACCGCTACCAAGAGCGGCTACACCTTTGCAAGCCCGGCGGCTACTGTAACAGTAACAAGCGGCAATGTAACGGGAGTGAACTTCAGCTCTGCAAACTAACGGCTTATACGGTTAATGAGAGCGTAAAGGCAGGCGGGCGTACCCCGCCTGCCTTTTTATAATAAGATGGGAATCTGTCATTTCGACCCCCTCGCATCTTGATAGGAGATCAGTGCCCAATGCTCCATTCAGATATTATCGATGTTTTGACAAAAGGCATACATTGAATAAATTTAAATTAGGGACACCTACCAATTATTCATTCGGGCCTCTTTTGGGGCCGCCCTCTTGGTCTTCCGACGAGAGGTCTTTTTAATTTCCTCTCCATACTTTCTATAAATTTCTCCTCGCCGAGGGGTCTCCCCGATCTCGTATGATACCGTACTGCCCCGATCTCTTCGTCCCTCATCCCTGTCCGCAGTAGCTGGACATAATCGCCTCGCTGCTCCTCGCTGAACAACTCTTCTCCCAAAACTCCGTCCTTTATTCCTTTTACATGTGCCCGGGCACTTGAGTATGGATATTCTTCCGTTTTCTTTACCATCCCGGCTCGTACCGGATTTTGCTCTATGTAACGCGCTACCGCCCACAAGTACTTCTCATGGTCCACTATGCACGAATGATAGCGACTTTCCCACAGCCTCCCCGATCGCCCGTACTTACGGTTTGCATATTGAGAATAACAAAGAGTGGTCCCTTGCATTGTTTTGGAGAGTGATTCCTCTGACAACGGCCTTATCAGAAGATGCACATGATTGCTCATCAGGCAGTATGCCATTACCGATGAATCCCTTTTCTCCGCATACGTTGTCAGGAGGGTTAAGTACTGCTTTTTATCCTCATCATCATAAAATACTACCTCTCTGTTATTCCCTCTCTGTATAATGTGATGCGGATATCCCTTTGCTACGGCTCGTGCTATTCTCGGCATCCGTTTATTTTAGTGCTTATCTCTTCTTCTGTCAATTTATTGGTATGTGTCCCTATTTATTTATTTATTAGCTTGAAAGACTTTTGCTTCAGCAAAATCATTTTGTCTGCAAGTCTCTGCTGCGCAGATCGGGGCTTTTTACGAAGGGTCTGCATATGGAATCCTGGGAATATTGGCGTTGTATTTTGCATGT